>Ga0257122_1002422_pt1 | contig 11705 bp, 8 predicted proteins | sample SI106_120metaG_FD_190146 | JGI IMG/M metagenome (GOLD analysis project Ga0257122, IMG submission 190146) | Marine microbial communities from Saanich Inlet, British Columbia, Canada - SI106_120 | ecosystem: Environmental > Aquatic > Marine > Inlet | place: Canada: British Columbia | collected... | reverse complement strand
TCTCGCTCTTGCGCGGCCCGGGCGGCGATTTTTTCGACCCCGCAACTCAGGGGGGTAGCCGGTATCACGGCGTCGAATTGGGCTCCCTTCTGCTACAGGGCACCGTCGGGCTGGCCTATCGCATCATTCATCGCAAACTCAGCGTAGGCGTGGCGATGAGTTACCTACGCGGGGAAATGAACTACGCTTTTGTCCGTGACACGGCGTTTGACGGCGGAAGCAATAGAGGAGCGAATGAAGTTATCGCACTCGACGACTGTGGCGGTGGTCAACCATGTAACTACAACGCTGATTCCGCCGGCGAGGGGATCCGCATCAACGGTGGCGGAAACGGTCTTTCGGTCGCGTTCGGGATGCTCGGTCACCCGCACGCGAACCTCGACATCGGTGTGGGCTTTGTCAGCCGCGTCATCGGCCTCGTCGCTGAAGGCGACGCGTGGGTAACGCGGTCTGAAGCCCAGAACAACAACGCCATCGCTGCCCAACTCACGATTCCGGAAATACCACGGCAACTGCAGGGGCGAGGTTCGGTAGCGTATTCCCTGCCCGACCAAATCTACGCGGGGATCACATGGCGGGCGCATCCCGCTTTGTCCTTGAATTTCCAATTTCGCTGGCTAACGTACTCGCTTCACGATTCACTCACCATTCGGCTCAATGGTTCCGATTTCCGCGATGAGCCTCAGATTCCCAGCCGCATCGTGCACAACCGCGGTTTTCGCGATGTATTCGGCTTCCAATTGGGGTTCGCCTACGCCGTAACCAGCAGGATCGAATTGCAGTTTGCGACCATGTTGGAAACCGCCGCACTCGGCAGAGAGGCGGTTTCCGCTATCGCCATCGACGCGATCAAGTTTGACGGTCTGGTGGCGCTGCGCTGGCAACTCAACGATACGCTGGTCCTTTATGGCGGCTACAATCTAGTAGCGATGTTGAATTCCCAAGTGGATAATTCTTCATTCGACCCGTCGCTGATGGTCGCATGCGTCGACCAGCGTTACGATGTCGACACCAGCCCATGCCAGCTCGCGTTGAATGGCAAAGGGCTCGCCACAACGGATGGAAACTACGCATTGATGACCCATCGAATCGGCGTCGGCCTCAATGCGGCCTGGTAGTAGGCAGCGGCTAAACCCGTTCCTCGATAAAACAGCGATGAAGCCCCTCCAAGGCCAGATCAAGGTTTCCAGCGGGAAGCAATAGCGACAGCCTCAACGCGGCAGCGTCGATGCTCAGGATGGGTAGTTTGAGTTGGTCTACCAAAGCCAACAATCGTTGAAGGTGATCGGGGTCGTCCCCAATACCGCAACCAACGAGCGAAGCCATTTCGAGGTCTTCTTGAATACGAACACCGCCCGAAAGCGCGTCGAAGGCACGCCGTAGGGCGGGATAGTCCGGGCAATGTTCCACCGAAATCAATACGACGGGCTGTCCGCCTTCCAACCGCGCCCAAAGAGGCGTCACTTCTGCGTCGCTGAGCAACGTACCTACGTCATTCAGTTGGCCGGGCCCACCCTGCCCTTCGAGGCGAACGAGCTTGCGCAGACCCGCCACGCCGACACTGGCTTGGTCGCCATCATTGGAACCGATGACTGTGATTAGCCCGCCCTGTTCTGCAGATTGGGCGTGAATTAGAATCCCGCTACGCCGCGCAAAATCGACGGCCTGAGGATGTAGAACTTTGGCGCCGAACCGGCTGAGCTCTTGCATCGTTTCATACGACACCAAGTCAAGATGCTGAGCGTCTGCGATTTGATTTGGGTCCGCGCTGTAAACACCATCGACGTCGGAGCAGATTTCGCAATACTCGGCCGACAGTGCGGCAGCGATGGCAACAGCAGTCGTATCCGAACCGCCACGCCCCAGAGTCGTCACTTCTCGTTTATAACTGACCCCTTGGTAGCCTGCGACGATGACCACCCTGCCACGGTGGAGTTCATCTTGTACCCGATAGGGACGCACCTCCAAAATCCGTGCATCCGTATGCCGATCGTTGGTGATGATCCCGCATTGAGACCCCGTAAATGAGATGGCCTCCTTGCCCAGGTCGCTAATAGCCATAGCCAACGTCGAACAAGCGATGCGTTCACCGGCACTGAGCAGCATGTCCAATTCCCGCCGAGGCGGTTCCGCGCAAACCGACTTGGCCAGGGCAGTCAACTCGTCGGTGGTTTTCCCCATGGCCGAAATCACGACCACGACGCTATATCCGAGTTCCGCCGTGTCGACCACGCGCCGCGCTACCTGTCGCAGACGTTCAGCGTCCGCAACGGAAGACCCACCATATTTTTGCACCACAACAGGTTTCATACCGCAGTGGTAATACGCCGAATCCCCAACGATTTCTACCCCCCCTCAGTAGATATTGGATGCCCCGCGGCAAATCTAATGTGCTTTTTGCAGTATGGGGGTGACGAGCTATACTCCCGAGTGGCTCCATCGAGCCGGAGGTTTTCTGTTGGTTCGTCCCTGCACACTCATCGTCCACGCGGTCCTAGCCTATGGTCTGGTGCATTCAGCGCCGACGGTCGCGCGTACGCTTACCCAAGACAGCGCCAAGAAAAAGAAGACAGGTCCAACGGGCAAGAAACGACGCGCGCGTTCAACGGTACCGGGAATTGAACCCATTCCGTGGAAGAAGCGTCTCCCCACGGCCAAGATTCCCGCCATGCGGTCGCTAGCCCCCAAACGCGTGTGGCCGCCAGAACCGGCAACACCGAACAACCTGGATGCCGCCCAATTTGCCCGTGCACTCAAGAGCCTTTGCGTTTCCATTCCGAAAAAGAACGCCGAAGCTTATGGCAAATGGATCCTTCAATATGCCGAAGCTTTCGCCGTCGATCCAATGCTGGTTGCGGCCTATATCTATCGGCAGAGTCGGTGCCGGGCAGATGGTTGGATCCAACGAAAAAAAGACGACCGCCAGGACTACGGAATCGGGCTCGGACGAATTAGCCACAAGGTCCATCGACCTCTCGTCAAGAATGGTACATACGGATTCTGGACGTTCGAGGATTCTGCTTGGAAAAAACAAGAAGAGCCGATCAAGGACTTTCCCTTCACAGCTACCCAATTGAAGAAGCCCCAGGCAAATATCTACTTCACAACGGCCCTGGCTAGTATCTATCAAAAACAATGCAAGAGCTTGGACCTCGCCCACAAATCAAGACCGCACCGCCACTGGATCTCTCATCTGGTTTGGGGAGACAGGGTTCGTGGCGGGCGCCAAGAAGATATGGTGCTTCAGGCTCGCAGGCGCCTGCTACATTACTATTCCGAGAAGGAACCCGTCGCGAGGCTCCGATCGGGTAAGCTAGCGATCTACTCTCCACTCGACGGTGCTCCCAGAAAGGTAAGCAGCCCGTTCGGCCAAAGGCGCATCAGACGGAGGCGGCACGTCCGACATCGTGGCATGGACTACGTTTCGACGTGGGGCGAGCCGATCCGGGTCGTTGCCGACGGCAAAGTGATTTTCGCAGGCGTGCAAAAGCTCCGCTCACGCGGCGCACGGATTCTAAGCCCCGAAGCCGCCCGTCGGCTCCCCAACAGGAAGATGGGTAGAGGCGGACTATTTCTCATCATTGAGCATAGCCGTGGATTTCGCAGCGCCTATTTCCACGTTTCTAGCTATTCGGTGAAACGCGGCGATACGGTCAAAGGGGGCCAGATCATCGCCCGCGTCGGGCGCACGGGAATCAAACGATCGCCCGCGCATCTACATCTGGAGTTTCGCCGCAACCGGCGCAAGGTTAATCCGGCCAACTATTTACACCCCTATCTCCTACCACCTCCGGCCAAGAAGCTGGCCAAGAAGGCCAGGAAGCGCAAGAAGGCCCGAATGGCCAAAAAGCGCCCCATGCGGAAAGCAAAGCGTAAAGGCCGTTCGAAAAGACCGTACGTGAGCGCGTCCAAGAAATAGGCCGACCCTCTTCTCCTGAACAACAGCCATCCAAGCTTGCTGAATCTATCCATTTATCGATGGGTTCCTCGGGCGGGATGCATCGGCCAGACCGCCCCGCCCCTTCAACCGACCCGAGCCCGAGTCGGTTGGTGCGGAAACTAATGCTTGACGCATGCTGAGCGTTTGCTAGGGGAGGATGATGTATAGACGTACACTTATTTTGTCAGCTTCAGTTCTGTTTTTCGCCTGCCAAGGCGGCGAAGACCCACCTACAACCTATCCGGACATAGGTTTGACGGATACCACCGTGGACCTAACGGTCGACACGACGGTCGCGCCCCCAGACCCAGATTCATCGACGCCGCTCCCTGATTCTGTGAAGCCGCCGGTCGATTCTTCGGTACCTGTAGACGCGCCGCCGAAGCCCCCTATCGACGCTGCCGTACCGCAAGCCGACACCGCTCCCCCGGCGGATCAGGGTGTCCCTCCGGTTACGACCGGCGCGATCGTTGTTACCGAATTTCTGGCTGACCCATATGAAGTCTCGGATACGGCGGGCGAATGGCTGGAACTCTACAATCCAGGCTCCACGCCCATCGACATCAAGGGCTGGACTCTTGAAGATGACGGATCGAATAGCCACATCATCGCTAGCTCAGTCATCGTTCCGGCCAAGGGCTATGCCGTCTTGGGACGCAACGCCACGACGTCGGCGAACGGCGGCGTACAACTGGACTACGAATACAGCAGCTTCAGCCTAACCAACTCGGATGACGAAATCATCCTCCTGGACGCGAGCAAGAAAGAAGTGGACCGCGTGGCCTACGGTGACCAGTGGTTCGTTTTCAACGGCTACTCAACCTCCGTGAAGGATCCCAACGCCGACAACAACGACAAGACCAATTGGTGCTTTGCCGGAGGCCCTTGGGCAGGATCGGCTGGCGATTGGGGTAGCCCGGGCAAGGCTTCGGTCTGTGCTCCGGAAGTTCCCCGAGGCTGTACTCACACCACGACCAAGACCATCCAATTCAACCCTTCCCTTTGCCCGGGAATTATCGCCGGGTACAAGAAGATCACGTTGCGCAACAACCACGCCAGCAGCCCCAAGGCCGGCGATTGGGCCCGCCTCTACTGTACGGGGGCGAATTTCGCTTTCGAGGCATTGATCACGGAGGCACGCCACACGACCTACGGCGGCATTACCGCACAAGAATATACGGATGATGGATTTCAGAACCAAAGTCAGATGATTCAGATCATGGCCCAATACTATCCGGGTATCACCGCCGCCTCCAACGCGACGGTTTTCCGCTGGACCGACACCACCCTCTGCGACTGATTTCCAGAGGTCCCGCCCCGCCACTCGCGCGGAAAAAGCGAGATTCGTAGCATCTCCCCAGCGTTCTGTAGCGGACGATGGCTCTCGCTGGCTCGCCACGCCATAATAAGCTAACCTCCCCTGCAGACGATCGTGGAAACTCAATGAAAATCCTATTTGCCCTCGGGGCTCTATGCTTGCTTTTGGGGGGCTGCCCTCGGCCTCCCAAACCAGCACAATCACCAAAGTTCAACGCTCCCGCTGCCTTTAAGCTGCCGGAGAAAATCGCCGAAGCGTCCTACAAGGGTAATCGCGAGATATATGATGCCCTACCGGTCAACGCCATCGACCGCGATGCCTACCGCAAACAACTGCTAAAATATTTGCTCCTGCGGGCTGAGAAAGCGTCTGCCCCTAATGGAAAGCAGGACGAAAAACAAATGGTGAAGGCTTTCGCCGAAGCTCTCACCCTTTACGACCCGAGCGAAATCCACGGAACCACCATCACGGAAGAGGATCTCGACGCCCTAGCCGCGAAAATGGTACGCACGTTTTCTGCCCGAGGGGATGAAATGCGCGTATTGCTCGCTTTGGCCGCGCGCATCTCGCTACATCCCAAAGACGACTCACTCAAGCAGAAGTTCGACCAGATCCTGAAATGGGTGGATCGCAGCCAGCGACTCACCCATGGTGCCGGCTTTGCGGGAATGAAGACTATTCAGATACTGGAGAGCGTCGCCCAACTCTGGCCCTCGCCCTTCGTCAACGCATCCTTGAGTAAATTCTACGCCTCCCGTACCAAGGCTCTGGCGCAGCTCACGCGACGTGACCCCCGCATGAGGGCCCTTCGCGGCGCCTTTCCTTCGCTGCTGCAATTGGGATATCGCGTAGCGAGACTCTATATTCGCGTCGATCGCCCCTACGAGGCATTGTCACGTCTGCGCAAGATGAAGCTCGGGTCCGCGCAAGATCAGACGCTCCTGGGGCTATTGGAAAGTTCCGTCTCCCCGTCTGCCACGGTTGAAGATCAAATCCGACTCGCAGAACATTTTGAACGACGCGATCTCGATGTCGCCCTGCGTATCTGCCGCGCGGCAACCAGGCGCTTTCCCGACGATGCTCCGGGCCATGCATGTGTAGGCCGCTTGGCGGGCCGCAAACAACTGCTCTACATGGCCGTTCGGGCTGAGGAAGAAGCGGTACGCCTAAACCCGAACTCCCTTCCGTATACGACCGCTCTGGCTCGCCAATATTTGCGACGTCTTTTTGAGACCATCGGCCGCGACCACCTTGTCGATGCACAGGCCCAGCTAGGCAAGATCGAGGTCTACTACGCGAAAGCAAAAAAGCGTTTTCGCAAGGCGCTCGAACCCTCGTTGGGTAGAGCTCATTTTGCCATCGGCCATGGCTATTACAACGCTGGCATGATCAAAAAAGCGATCGCCGCTTTTCGAAAATCTCTATCCGGCGTTCCGTCTCAAGACGCCTATCTGCAATTGGCAAAGATCCATTTCAAGCGCGGCCAAATGAAAGAAGCACTCGCTGAAATCGACGGAGCGGAACGCGTACAAATCGCCCAACGACAATCGCCGAAGCGGCGTAAGAGCGCCCGTGAGGCCATCTACTGGAAGGGCCGAATCTGGAGTTTGCGCGGCCATGTTCTAGGTTTGGGCTCAGACAAAGCCGCTGCGGTGCAAGCCCATCGGAAAGCCATCCTGGCTTGGCAAGAACTCACGCGCACGGGGGTAGACCCCAGCACCCAGGCTGAAATTCACATTCGCGTGGGCCGAAGCCTCTACGCGCTCGGTCTTCGTGCTGAGGCGCTCAACCATTTCGACCGCGCCATCGACGCGAAACCTTCCCGCAAAGAAACCTACGCCGAAATCATCGCCATGCTCACGACCTACGGGCACCTGCCTGAAGCGCTGGACGCCTTCCACCGTGCGCTCGGCCGCCAAGAAGTCAGCGAATATTTGAAAAGCTATTGCAGCTTTTGGGTGCTTGGACTCGCGCGGCGCGCCGGGGTCAAAGCCGATCCGTTGGCTTTGGCCTACCTCAAGCGACACGGCAGTAAACGTTGGTACGGACAACTATCGGGCCCCGTCCTCGGCTCGCGCACTTTTGAATCACTCGCCAAAGTAACAACCGATCCCGGACATTTAGCGGAACTCTACTACTACTGGTCCGACGCACTTGTCGCTAAGGGAAATAAGGCGGAAGCGCAGAAACTCTGGCAGCGCGTGGTAGATAGCCAGCGCATGGCATTTTTTGAATACGATATGGCGAGCCATAACCTGCGCCACGGTCCGAGTAAGGTTCAACGCGAGCCCGTGGATCGCCGTTAGACTTCCCAGCGTTCACACGCGATGGAATTACTCACCGACAAAACGGAAATCGCGACCTTTCTCCGTCAAGACCCACTGCTTCATTGCTACGAACTGGGAGACCTCGCCCCCTTCTTCTGGCCGCACTGTCGCTTTTGGGGGTATCGAAAGGCGGGGCAACTCCAAGCTTTGGCACTCCTTTACGAGGCGATGACGCCGCCAACGTTGCTGGCGTTTTCAGAGTCCGATAATGGCGCGATGCTAGCGTTGCTGGGTGAGATGCGTCCTATCCTGCCGAAACGCTTCTATGCCCACCTTTCGCCGGGCTTCGAAAAGCTATTCAGTGAAGACTGGAAATGCAATCGGGGAAAGACACATCTGAAAATGAGCCTCGAGGATCCAGACGGCCTTCAACGAGCGAATGCGGCGGAAATCTCGCGCCTTGAGGTCTCAGACCTTGAGGCGCTAAAGAGACTCTACCGGTTCTATCCTGGAAATTGGTTCGATGCCCGAATGGTACAGACCGGAAGATACTTCGGGGTTTGGAAGAAGGCGGAATTGCTCTGCGTCGCAGGCATCCACGTCTATTCACCCGAATACCGAGTGGCCGCACTGGGAAATATCACAACCCATCCAGAATATCGGCGTTTGGGATTGGCCAGCGCGACAACCGCCTGCCTCTGCTTGGATCTTCTCGAAACCGTCGACCATATCGTACTCAACGTAAAGGCCGATAACGATGCGGCCATCGATTGCTACCGCGGGCTAGGGTTTCGAACAAAGGGCCGGTTCGGCGAATTTCTATTCGTCCCCGAAAGCGACGGCGTTGGGGATTAGGGGAAACTTCCTCGAGCGCTAGCGGGGGAGACCGATGCCTATCATCGTCTGCTGTCCCGCAATTATCGACTCAGTCATGTCCATCCTTGCTACGCTCTGGGAAAACACGGGGCTTCCTTTGTGGTGTCCCTCGATTTCAACGTGAGGAAGCGCACCGAAGGAGCGCCCTAACGATCCGAGTAGTCCGGGGTACGACAGCTTCACATCTAGAAGCCATTCGGTCTTACCGCCGGAACGCTTGCTTAGACGTACGACTTTGACGCCATAGCGATTATTCCCGAGCGCTTTCATTTCAACAATGGCACCAATACTCGACACTTTTCGTTCAGCCGAAGATAGAGCACGCTTGAGCGTCTTTCGAATCTCTACCTTCGCCCGCTGCAATCGCGCCGCTCGGACTTTGCCGGGAAGTCGGGTCAGCGCGTTGTCCCTTAAGGCGTTCTTCGCCATTTGAACCACCCCACCGGCACGGCGAATTTTCGAACGCGTCTTGGGGAAGAACTTCTTGTCGAAGGATTTGCGCAGCCTTTGGCCCAGGGATTTCTTGGGTACATTCCGCAGTCGGATGTTGATTCGGTCCCCACGTTCGAACGCCCGCCGCATGGCAGGTGACATGGTTTCGAAATCCTTGGTTTGAAGCCTTTGTGGAGCACGCTTCGTTTGAGGGGCGACTCTGCCGCGTCCTCCGGCTGCGTGCCCCTGGGGCGCGGTGAATAATAGAATAGCAAGGCTAGCGGCCGCCAAAATGAGCGTGCGACCTGCCGGTGATCGTCGTTGACTATACATATTCAAACACCCAAAGTTCCTTTCTCAGCCGATGTCCCCGGGTATAAGCCTAAGCAAGCGGCGATCCAGGTTAAAACGCTGAAATTTCAAGCGTGAACGGCTGCAAGAACGGCTTGTGGCGTGGCCGCTTGTTGAAAATGGGTGTCTTTCGCTACGAAACGCTATCCCCTCGCGCTGCGTGATGGTGCCGAATCTCTACAGAATTACCCGGTTTCACTCACAAGGTCTTGACATCTAGTCGATATCCTATTTAAGTTCTCCTCGCATTATCGGCGGCATAGCCAAGTGGTAAGGCAGAGGTTTGCAAAACCTCCATCACCAGTTCGAATCTGGTTGCCGCCTCCAAGATGTCTTTTCCACCGCGGGCATACACGCGCTAAACGGGCCCAGCAAACTTACGCGGTGACGGTTAGCCGTATGTTATCCTGCACTTGCAACTACACCTCCGCGGTTGTGAATATCGCCGGAGCCCACCCCGTCCACAGAGCAGTGCCATAGCCAACCTCTGGAGAATTCCATGATACGGATCATCGCTTCAACTCTGGTCATTTTGTTCGCCCTACCCGCTCTGGGCCAAGACCACGTGCGCCGCACCGCGCCGCCTTCCGGTTCACCGGGGCCAAGGAATAAGGTTCGCAGAACCGCGCCCAAATCGCCCGGGCAAACCTGGCGGGTCAGAAAGTCACCGATGGTGCTGGGCTTTGAGCCCAAGACAGGCGCGCCTGGTACGTTCGTCACCATCAAGGGCGACCATTTCGGGCCCCGCACCCGCGTTCGGTTCAACGGCCGTTGGATCAAAATCGCGAGCTTCAGCAAAGTACAGCTTACGGTGAAGCTTCCGTCGGGAGCGATCACCGACCGGTTTGTTATCTCCAAACCCGGTTTTCCGGATGTGGTCACTGCAGCCAGCTTCGCCGTCAATCGGCCCCCTGCTCTCGATAAGTTCATGCCGGCCCGCGGTGACCCCGGCGTCTTCATCTCTATTTATGGGCGACATTTTCTACCCACAGATCAGGTGATGATCGGTAATCTGCCGCTGCGCATCAAAACCATACAGGCGACGCGAATCGTCGCTCAGGTGCCGCATGCGGCCCGCAGCGCACGTCTCGGGATTCGCCGGGGCAAGAAGATTGTCGCGTGGTCGCGGCGCATATTCTCGGTCAGTCTGCCTGCGCCTGTGATCACCGGATTCTCGCCAAGATCGGGTGAGAGGGGAACGGTCGTCCGAATTACGGGTAGCAATTTCAACGCTGGCGACTTCGTCACAATCGGGCGCAAACCCCTTGCCATTCGCAAGCGGGGCCCGAACTTCTTCGAAGTCCTGGTTGGCAAACAGCGCTCGGGCCCCTTCATCGTCCGTGGCCCTGGAGGTCGTTTCAACCAAAGCCGCGGGGCCTTCATCGTCTTGCGTGCTCCCATCGTCAAACGGGTCAAACCGTCCTCAGGATCGCCCGGTACGCGAATCACGATTCGAGGCTTTGGCTTCGCGTCAGGTGACGCTGTTACCCTTGGCCAGTCCATGCTCACCATCAGACAGGTGACCCCCAAACGCATCCTGGCCGAATTGCCAGCTGGCGTAGATAGCGGCCAATTGTTCATTCGACGGGGTCAGAAGAACTATCCCGCCCGTGCGTACTTCACCGTCATCCACCCGCCAGAAATCACGACAATCCTGCCGTCGGCCGCACCTCCCGGCAGCACGATTACGATCAACGGCGCGCATTTTGCTCCGGGCTCGATCCCTATGTTGGCGGGCAAGAAATTGCGAAAGATCCGCCAAACGGCGATTCAGATCGTCGCCAAGCTGCCGGCCAACGCACGCAGCGGCCGCATCGTGGTCATCTCACGCGGTGGCAGCGCGACCTTCAGCAAGATCTTCAGCATCATGCCGTACGCCAGCCTGCGTACGTTCTTTCCCCTCAGCGGGCTCCCGGGAACCCAACTAACGGTTACCGGCGCGAATTTCCATCCCAGCATGGCGGTATTCTTGGGCAAGCTGAGGCTCCGAATTACCCGACGAACTCCCAATACTCTGCAAGTCGTCATTCCCCCTGGAGCGACAAGTGGGCGGATCACCATCGACAGCCACGGCCAACGAATCACGAGCCGATTGGCCTTTAGCGTGCTCAAGCCCCAACCCGAACTCAGCTTTACGGTGGCCCCTACCGCCGCCCGACGTGGCTCAGAAGTCACCCTCAATCTGACGCCTGCTCGGCTCGGAACGGCCGTGTATTACAATGGTCGGCTGCTACCGAAGAAGGTGCTCAACAATGGACGCACCATGATCGTCACTATTCCTGGCGATGCGAGAAGCGGATATTTTGAGGTGGAGTACAAGGGCCGGCGCTATCGTTCCCCTGGGCGCTTTATCGTAAGGTAATGCAGAAGATTAGTAATCGACCTTTATCTTATTGAGTTCGACCACTTTTTCTTTCCCGGGGGACACGGGTTGCCACAAGAAATCTTCGGCTCCTCGCCAATCGCCCGTCACGTCCTCAGCTCCGACCGCCTGGCTGGTCGACACCTCCGGAACCGCTCC
>Ga0257122_1002419_pt1 | contig 11720 bp, 10 predicted proteins | sample SI106_120metaG_FD_190146 | JGI IMG/M metagenome (GOLD analysis project Ga0257122, IMG submission 190146) | Marine microbial communities from Saanich Inlet, British Columbia, Canada - SI106_120 | ecosystem: Environmental > Aquatic > Marine > Inlet | place: Canada: British Columbia | collected... | reverse complement strand
CCGCGGGCGGGTCGGTTGGCTGATTTGCGACTTTGTCGCTTTCGCAGATTCCGCCACCACCAACATAGCGCTGACAGGACCAACCGCTAGGGCATGCCCAACAATTTTCTCCCCCGGTGCCACAGTGGGAATCCGTAAGGCCCGGGTGAAACATGCCTGTGCTCGCGTCGTAGCAATCACTCGCGAATGCCTCTCCAATATTGTCTGCTTTGCCGCCTTGGGGCGCGCGTGTTTCCATCACACCGCAACCGGACGTTACGACAGCCAGGAAGAACAGTGCGGCTGCCCCCATCGAAGTGTGTCGTCCGCGTACCTGCAAAAATCGAAGCATTGGAAACCTCCCTTGATTTCGAGGCCTCCGCCTCGTGACAATTCTGCCAGACCCGTGGCCATCTCTGGTCGTATGTGCAATTGGCATACCGCTTAAGTCGCGCGCGAATTCAGGCACTTGCGTCGTTTCCAGACCCAGAATCGGGTGTGACCACGTGTCCGTGGACACAGTTCCTCGAACTTCCTTGCACCTCCCAACCGGGCCGCCAATCGATGTCAGGTTAATGCTGAGAGTTTGTCGAAGATTGGCTATGCTGCCCCCTACGATTCACGGATGAGTGAGAGACCAGATGGGTAGAAAATCAGCAAAGATTGCGGAAAGAAAAGGCGCCGCCGACAAGGCAAGAAGCCGGGTTTATACCAAAGCGCTGAAGGATGTCTTTAAGGCGTCAAAAAGTGGAAGCCCAGATGTCGCCACGAACTTTCTGCTGCGCGTCGCTGTTGAACGAGCGAAGAAATTCAATGTCCCCAGAGATAACGTTGAAAAGGCGATAAAGAAGGGCCAGGGAACAGGCGGCGCGGGTTTCGAAGACATCGCGTACGAAGGATACGGCCCGTGTGGCATCGCGGTATTTGTCGAATCCTCAACCGACAACGGAACGCGAACCATCGCCAATGTCCGGAACTACTTTCGCAAATGCGACGGTTCGGTGGGCGTGTCCGGTTCTCTGGAATTCATCTTCAAGCGCAAAGCCATATTCAACGTACCTGCCGAAGGGCTCGATGAAGAAGACTTCAGCCTACATATGATCGACGGCGGCGCCGAGGATGTGGAAAAATCAGGAGAGTTCTATGTTGTCTCCGGTGAAATGGAGGCCTTCGGCTCGATCCAGGAAAAGTTACAGGAGATCAACGTCACGCCAGACGAAGCCTCTGTCATCAGAGAGCCCCTATCAACCAAAACGGTAGAAGATGAAGCCGGTCTGGAACAATTCGACAAACTCATCGGCCTACTCGAAGAAGACGACGATATCGTCGCCGTTTACCATAACCTGAAAGAAGACGACGAAAACTAACGACCTGAGGGACGTGTCGGCACTTCGCCGGCTGACGAAACATCGTCGTCACCTGCTGACACAGGTTCGGCGCACCCACTCTAATCCGCTGTAATCACAGCCCCTCCCCCCCCTCCTTCGTGGCCCGCAGTTTGCAAAGACTTTCTATATCCAATGCAAGAGGCAAGGACCAAACCGAAGGGGGCGACGATTGCGCCAAGATAAGCACAGCCGCGACGCCCGATCGACACTCGGACTGAGCCAAGTAGAGGAAGACTCCGGTCCCCACGTCATTCCCCTGCCACTCCGTTCCCGCCACGACAGAAGGGATAAAGAGGAGAGACTCGCACGCGCGTTGGCGCGACAGCGGTCCTACGCGAATGCAAGGGCTCAGGAAGCGCCGGCGCGTGCCGACCACTGGATTGCCTTTCAGCTCATCGACTCCGACGGAAATCCGGTAGCAGGTGCCGAATGCCTTTGTAGTGGCCAAGGGGTAAATCTATCGGGCCATAGCGACGAGCAGGGCATCCTTCGCTGGGAGGGTCTGAATGATGGTGAATACCAACTCTGTCTACCTGAGCCCCTTTGGGTGAATGAAGATCGTCGGTCCGAACAAACCGTCCGTGGCAGTGCCGATACACAACATCGAGTTCAATTGCGCCAACCGAGTTGTTGGATCTTGGAGCTTGCCGACTTCCATTTTCATTTTGGTAGCGCCGTCTATATTCCTCGTGACGTCGCCGGCGACAACAAGGGGCTGAACGACACCGACTTTTCCAACCGAACGCTAAGGGCGCGTCTTTCTGAACACCACCCCGACTTCGCCGAAGCCTGGTACGAAAAGCCACCTACCCTATCGGCGGACAAAGATAACACCGGGGCTTTGCCGCCTTCGGCTCCCCTCGCCGGTTTATCGCGCCTCTCCGCGATTCTTAGCTATCTGCAAACCGCAGAGGGTCTACGCGTTGTTATAGCCGGCCATACGGATACCGTGGGGAGCAGCAGCTTCAACAAAAAGCTATCTGGCGAACGGGCCCAGAACATTCTGAGCATTCTGGAAGGCGATTCCGAATCATGGCTGCAAGTTGTCCGCCAACGCAGCAAGGTCATCGACTACCAGGCGATTTTGGTCAGCTTCGCCAATACGTTTGCCTGGCCTTGCCATCCCGGTGCAGTCGATGACGCCGATGGTCCTCAAACCCAGCGGGGGCTCAAGGGCTTTCAGCGATCGTACAACGAACTCTTCGCCGGCCAGCTTGCCGTAGACGGCATAATCGGCCCGCAAAGCTGGCGCGCCATTTTCGACATCTACCAAGAGTCCTTAGCCAACACACTCGGAGGAAAGGATGAACTCGCGCAACAACGGGCCTGCCTAGAGCGTGCCCTGCTGGGCGAAAAGACCATCGCTTGCGGTGAATCGTTCCCCATCGAGAGCATGGGTCGCGACAACTATAGGTCAGCAAAAGACCGGCGCGTTGAAATCATATTCTTCCGCGCGCAGGACGCACCCGGCGAAGCCGAACTCGTACGGGAGATATATGAAGAACAACTTCATCGCCGTTCACACGTAGAAGCTTCTACCCGCCATCACAGTATTGACCAGGTCGCTAAGGAGCAGGACCGCCGCGATTTTCATTGCACCGAATGCGAGGAAGATCCCTCGGTTCAGCCCGACACTGAGGACCTTTCTGTTGAGCTCTCCGATGAAGAGGACGTTTGGCACCAAGGCAGCGTTGGGACGAACGACAGTCGAGGCGAGGCCAAGGGGGGCTGTGATGACCTCGACTTTGGTCGCGTGCCAAAAATATTTGAAAGAGGCGCGTAGGATGGCAACAAAAGCGTACGAGGGCCCTTTGGCACCACTGATGACCTTCAACTTCTATGCTGATCACGACTTCGAAAGTAGTTTTTCCGAATACCACGACTATGTCCTTGCCAATCCCAACGTCGTGGAGATGGTCGTACGCGCTGAGGTCAATGGCGATACGCGAGAGTTTCATCGCAAGGCGAAACGTAAATCGCCGCAATTCGACCCAGCGTTGAACGCGTATACGTTTCCCCAAGAACCCGCCTCAGCGATCGATTTTCTATTGAAGGCCAGCCGCGAAGGGGACATTTCCATGGACATGAAGGTCAAATACAAGCCCTTCTTCCCTCTTCTTCTGGAGCAACTCACCTCTCAAGCCGAGGAACTCCACAACATGGCTCGCCCCAAAGACGAGGCGGCCTTTCGCAAGACGCTGCGCATCAAGAGAAAAGGAAAGAAACTACGTGTTCGTTATAAGACCGAGACCCGCTGGCTGAAGAATATCCCGATTCAACTCTTTGACCACGAGGTAAAGACAAGCGTGCCCTCCCCCTGGGCCAAGCTAGCATTTAGCATCGACTGGACCGAAAACAGAAATGAAGAAAGCGAAAGGGCGATCCACACTGTGCTCGGAGCCGACTACAGCATCTTTCTCGACAAATGTCCTGAAACGCCAGATTCCGAACAGCTTTCAGATTCCGCGAAAATTTGGTTCGCCAATATCAAAATGTTCCTGCAGAACAACACTGATTTGGAAAGAGGCGCTCGGTTCGTCGCCGAGATATTCAATCCAATAGTAAAGCGTTTCAAAGATCAATGGGATCTGCTCGACCTCCGCCAAATGCTTCGCGACGACCTGGACTACTGGCTGGTTACGGCCAACGCTTGGCATCAGCCGCGCGAAAATGGCAAAGGAGAGGCATTTCAACGAATCCTATCTGAAGTATTTGGCGCAATGGCCAAAAAGAAGCCCCTGGCCTCGCCCATCGTGATATTTCGCACCATAAAGGACGACAAGCCTGCCTTAAAAAACGTAATCAACATGACGGGCTGGTGTTTGCAATGGGGGCTTGGCCACTGTGGAGAACATGCTGCTGCATCGTTTACGTTTCTCAGGGAGCTAGACGAAAAAAGCGGTGGCAAGATTGGAAATATTGTCTTCACCGGATATGCGAATATCGATCACGCCTTCGTTATCTATGGGCTCCCCGTAGGCTCCCAGATCCCAACTTCGATTGCCAACAAGGAAAACAAGACCGGCAAAATCAACGACCCCATCAGGGTATTCGATCTTGAAGAAGCATTGACCGACAATAGCCCAATCATGGGTTACGTCATCGACCCCTATCTCGCCCCCGGCCAAATCGACAATAACTGCTCGAAACTTCTCGAACGCATTCAATCGAAGAGGCTAAAGAAGAAAGGGTTGAACACCCATTACCTTCGCTATATCGCGCAATACCCACGCGAGGCACCGGCCAAACCCTTCGCGCTCGATCTATTGAATATCTAGTCGAAACTCCTAATTCCCCTTGCCGACGACTCACATTCCGCGACAGAGGTTGACCGCCGGTCTTGGTGCGTGGACAATCACCGTAGATGGATTTGCTAAACACACTTTGGAAGAGCATCCTTATACCGAACAGTTTCGAATCGAAACTCGTTTACAGCCTTCTCGCTTTGCTGGCTCTGGGCCTCATGCGGCGTTTGCTGGTTCGGGTCCTGCAAAAAAAACGCGACCTGCAGGCCCAATATCAGATCCGCAAAACCGTTGGCTACATCAGTTTCGGGTTGGGTTTTCTGGTGGTCGGGCGTATTTGGTTCACGGGGTTCTCCTCGCTCACCACGTACATCGGATTGCTCTCCGCCGGCTTGGCGGTGGCGATGCACGCACCACTGACGAATCTGGCCGGCTGGGTCTTCATTCTCTTTCGCAAGCCCTTTATTGTAGGTGACCGAGTTGAGATCGGCCCCCACCGTGGCGACGTCATAGATCAACGCCTTTTCATGTTCAGCCTTATGGAAGTGGGAAATTGGGTCGACGCCGACCAAAGCACGGGACGCATTATTCACGTGCCCAACGGGTTGCTCTTTAAGGACGGTCTAGCCAACTACACCCAGGGTTTTTCCTACATCTGGAACGAGATCCCCATCCTACTCACCTTCGAGTCCGATTGGCGCAGAGCCAAGTCAATACTGACGGAAATCGCCGAAAGGCGGGGTGCGACACAGGTTGAAAAAGCGAAAGAACAGGTGAAGGAAGCCAACAAGCAGTTTATGGTCTTCTATTCGTACCTCACGCCAACGGTATACACCACGGTAAAGGACAGCGGGGTGCAATTGACCATCCGCTTTCTCTGCGCACCACGCGGACGACGCGGCATCGAACAAGAGATATGGGAAGACGTTCTGGATACCTTCGCCGAGCACGACGACATCGACTTCGCCTATCCCACGCAGCGACTCTTCGCCAATGATCGCGAAGGCAAGCCGGGGTGCCTACCTGCGGCTCCGCGCTAAGCGGAAGCCGATTTCCGCCGCCATTCACGGATTTTCCGGGTACCCGTCTGTCAGGCCCCCTTTTTCAAAGACTTACGCTAGTTCCTCGCGGGCACAGCACTTGCTTATGTTCTTTGGACTTTCATCAAGAGTCGAAGGAGTAGCGCATGTTCCACATCAACGTAGCCCTTCTGGGGATTTCCCTTTCACTCTGCGCCATCGTGACCACGGGCTGTGGCGACAACAGACAGGAACTGCTTCACCCCGATGCTACCGTAGTCGCGGACGGTGGCGTCGATGGCCTCGCTCCCACCAGCGAAGACGCGTCCGTGGATACCACCGTCCCAGATACATCGTACGACACGTCGGTTCCCTCTCCCCCAGCCTTCACGCCCGGCCCTCTCAAACTCTATACGGTCAAGAGCGCAATCAAGAGAAACGCTGTCTGCAACGACGGAAGTCCCGCCAAGTACTATGCGCGTTTGGGATCGGGGACCCATGCGTCTAAGTGGATCATTCACCTCAAAGGCGGCGCTAGCTGCTGGAAAGAATCAGGGTGTGCGGACCGCTGGATTTCGGATCCTCAACTGATGAGCTCAAAGAGTTTCGCACAAACAAAAACGGGTACGGGGATTTTTAGCCAGGATGCCCAACGCAATCCTGACTTCTACAACTGGAATCACGTATATCTGAATTACTGCAGTTCCGACAAATGGGCCGGCGACCAAGGTGCAAGCCCAGAAACCTATAATTGGCATTTCCGCGGCAAAGCCATCGTGAAAGCGGTGATGAAGGATCTGATGAAGTTTGACACCACGCAGAATCTCGCCAGTGCCACCGAAGTACTGCTAACGGGTTCGTCTGCGGGAGGAAGCGGCGTCAAATTCAATCTCGACCTGCTCGCTACCTCACTCCCCCAGGCATCCGTGAAAGGTGTCTTGGATAGTTCCTATGGCGGCGGTATTGAAGATGTGCTCCCCCCCAATCCAGTCAAAGATGACTGGGTTCTACAAGGACAAGTTGCGATTTGGAATCCCGAACCAGATGCGTCGTGCATGGCCGCTCTGAATGATCAAGCCAGCTGCATCGACCCGAATGTCATCTTCTCCCATATCTCGACGCCCTATTTTGTCTTCGTCGACCAGCATGATGTTTTGGCCACCGGGAAATACAACGGAGACGCGACGCTCATCGCCGCTCACGCTGAAAACGTTAGACAAGCCCTACAAGCGCTTCCTGGGGCGTTTAGCACCCGCAAGAGTTTTCATACAGCCCTGATGAAAAGTCCGCGATTCTTCGGCGAGAATGTACAGAAGGTGAACTACGCAACGGTCTTGGGCAATTGGTATTTTTCGCGCCCCGGACCAACGAATGTGATCAAGCCGTAGCGGCATTTCGCCTATCTATGCTTCCCATCTAGTGGATAAGCAGGGCATCAGAAGACGCGTTCATAGCTGAGTAGAGGAAGAGTCGAGGTTGGCGATACAGCGACGAAGAGACCGTCCTGGAAAAGACTACGACTACTTAGTCGCCTTGTGCTTCGCCTTAATATTCTTATTTCGCTTGCCCATATCTTTGGCCGTGGTCACGCCGATCTTCCCGTTCTTGCTCTTGCCGACCACAAGGTTGCTGTCGCCAACACGATGGGCTTTATGACCTTTGTAGTTACCGCTGTGAACGCGAGCTTTGCCGCTTGAGTCTTTATGTCCCTTATAGTTTGGACCGTGAGCGGTCTTGGCACGAAACGTTCCGTTCTTGCTACGGCTAGCGACGGTACCATCCCGCCTAACACCGTGGCCTCTGCCTTTGCCGGTACGAACCTGCACACCGCCTCGATCCACTTGAACGCCCTTTTTGCGCCCTTTCGATACGCGAACGCCACCGCGCTTGCTCGGGTTCTTAGTTACTTTCGCACGCTTACCTTTGCGTTTTGCGTCGACCGGTCCAGCAAAAAGGAGTGCCACAGCGCCTATCCCCAACAATACAATTCGAAGTCTCATTCTTAGCCTCCAGACGCAGAGAGCAAACTCGTTTGACCGCTGTCGTGCAGCGGAGATTGCCTACTCTCGGCGAATTTATTACGGTTCCTAGTTTTGCCTCGGTGTCGTTACTGCCTATTCGACGGCTAGAGGAGAAAATTTAGGAACGGTTTCAGTTGTTTTACATAGCGATTTTCTGTCGCATTTTCAGGGGCTTCGCGACCAACGGTCGCTATTGCCATGGCAGAAGTTCATTCGTAATGGCGTCGACCTTCCCTTCTCGCTGAAAGTACCAGTTACCCAAAAGCGTAACAAAGTTCATACCATCCACTTTTTGGTCAACGAAACGCTCGTTCGTGTTGAGTTTTGTGTGCACGCCGAGTTGCGTGATGAAGTGACCGCTCCGACCCTTCGTCGCGTTCATGACGTACCCTTTGAAGGTCTCGATGTCTTTCTTGTTCTGTTCCGTTAACTCGTCGAGTTTCGGCAAATCGGCGCCTTTCGCGTAGGGAATATCGAATAGCCGTTCAAGCGGTTTGTGGTCGATGCAATCCATCGCGGCAAAATAGGGTACCTTGAGAAAGGGCATCGCGAACTTCCGGATGCTGCAGCGCCAAGGTTCATCTTTATAGGTCGCCACGCATTCGGGATCGGGAACGTATCCCAGATACGCCGCTCTCGTTACGATTTGGTCGATGACTTCCGCCGTAAGGTCTTCTTCTGATCCCTCCGGGATATAAAACGATGCGTCGAGAACGGCGCGCACTTTCGTCGCACTATTGAACTGCTGAACCATCGCCTGCACCGCATTCATATTGTTGCGGACGCCTCCGGAACCCGCTGATGATCCACTGAGCATCAGGTCCGTCGCGCCAAGAATGTTGAGACTTGGATGCAATGCGGCATCGGACAGGTCTTCAAAAACGCTGCGAACGATGGTTCTTCCGCGAAACTGCCATTGCGCGGGGCATTTGGCCCGCTTGCAGACACCGTCGGCAAAGGCCGGTTGAGCCCCCTCCAGTTCGGAGCCATGAAGGTCGGAACTACAGTATTTGACGACCACCATGGACCAGTTATGAAAATCAGGATTCACCGCCGGATCCCGGCTGAAGATGCCCTGCCCCTTGGGGAGTTTCGCCGGAAAGCTGGCTGAGCTCATCCTCTCAGGCATCTCGTTGTTCCAGCGGTCCGCACACTCTTCAGGAGAGTTGCATGCTCCGCCACCCTTGAGCCAAACGATCCACTTGTTTTCGGCACCACTATGCCCGGGCCGGATATAGTACGCTGCCGGGCTACCATCGTTGCATACGGCGCGTCGTTCCTTGGCCTGGTGGATCCAATGCCTAACAAAATGGGAGTCCGGCATGGTGTCGGGCGCATCAGGGACGACGCTCGAATCGCCCACCGCTACCACTGCAGAGTCCAGTACCTCCATTGGGATCCCTGAGTCTGGGGCGGAGTTCACTGGCGATTCGAGCCCCCCGCCACATGCCGATAGAAGCATTGCCGCGGACAAGAGGGACGTCGAAAGCAACAGCGATCGCCCTGGAAAATATTTCGATACGGTGGAGTTCAGCCGACCGCGCTCACTTATCATCATAAATCTCACTTTCAATTGACCTCTACATCAATTGCTTCAAGGGAGTATTGCAGTGGGTTGTTCTGATGGAACTGCAACGGGTGTGCCGTTTGGAATGTCATGGCCCCGAAACCACACCAAAGTGCCACTATTGTGTATGGTGTGGTGAACTTAGCGCAGACGGCGCATAGCCGATTTCAATTGCGGCGCCGTTCCCGCAGACAAGATTGTCGTAGGAACCCAAGTGGCGTCGGACTTATCTGACCGCCCCGCTGTACGCCTTGTCCTCACCATTACCCCGCTTTACCTACGCATTACCGCTGCATTCCAGCACCGGCTGCCATTTTGGAGTTTTCTGGCACCGGCTTTGCTTTGCCCTAAGCAATCAACAGAAAACAAAAGGAGCAAAGCCGTGAATACACTCACACGAAGTTTGGCGATTTCCATATCCATGACAACGCTTATCGCGTGTAGCCCCCCCTCGGGAAACGATGATTCGTTGGGGTTCATCTCTCGCAGCAACAGGTCGACTGTCCCCGTAGATCGGGATGTACGAGAGCAACGGGATGAGACAGATTCCAGCGACGATCAAAGCAGCGACCAAGATGAAACGACGCCCTCTTCGGGGCCAGCCTACGTAAGGGTCCTATTTCTGGCCACCGACGACGCCATCGCTGCCGCAGCACCCATCGGTTTCTGGATAGACAAGACCGACACGCGATATATCGAGGACGAAATACGTGACGAAATCGCCGATGCCAACGACATTCTCGAAGCGCAGGATATCTCTCATCGCTTCGTCGTCGCGGGAGTGGTCCGCACACCGAAGCAAGAAGACGAAACAAAGGTCGTCGGCTACCTAGACTGGATGAAAGCCCGCCTCGCTAGCGCAGACTCAAACCTTCTACAGCAGCGCAACGACTACAACGCTGACTTGATTCAAATGTGGATCAAGGAATCTCCGAAGAAGGGAACCTGCGGTTGGGCGTTCATGCCGAGCCCCGACCATCAGACGGGCGTGCACCAGGGGTTCGCGAGCCAAGCCGTAAGTTGGTATGAGCGAAAGTGCGGCAAGTATACCGTAGTACACGAACTCGCTCACAATCTAGGGGCGGGACACGACCGCTACGTAGACAAACACAACAAAGCCTACGACTTTGGGCATGGCTACACGAACCACATTCACGCGCGCTATACGATCATGGCCTACAAAGATGATTGCAAGGACCACAAAGGCCCCTTCCAGAACTGCCAACAACTCCCTCGCTTCTCCAGCCCCAATCAAACGTATAAAGGCATCAGCCTAGGTCTATCCAGTAGCCACGAAAACGTCTCCAACAACGTCAAGGTGCTCAAACTCGCCATGCCCATCGCAGCGACCTTTCGCTACTTCCCTCTGCCCAAGTAGGCAAAACACCAGCCATCCTTTTCACAACACCTCGTCTCCATCCGCTAATCCTCCACGTACATGGCGTAGCGTACTGAAGCACGCCTGCATCTATCCCCTGATAAGACGTTGTCTTTTCAAAGAGCTGGCAACGCGCCATGGAGAGACTGAGTGGTGGCCGGCTTGGCCCGGATGAGCTATTCAAGAGAGGGCGTAAATCGCACCAAGCCGGCGAAGCGCTCCTCGATAGGGGTCGCGAGCGAAACGTCCAGATAGAGAAGAGCCCGGTCATTGTTTGGGCTATAGCCGAGATAGAACACCTTGGCATGCTCGGCGGTCTCTATCCCTGCAATACCGTTGGGCAGCTGAACGGTGAGCCACCGCCCATCGAGCAGGTAGTGCGTATACCAAACCGAATAGTTACATCCCCCCCTAAAAAAACACGGAGGATATCTGCGACTTCAGCATCCCGAGATCGCACAGGACTATCGAAACGGGGACACCGGGCCGCCCAAACTCCAAGAGTCCAATGGGTAGCCCCAACGTAAGCTCATTATCATTCATAGTCATATCGCTCAGCGAAGCGGAGCCCCGAGCCGAAATCTGCAACGCTTGAGCCGATCTGACGACACCTCGGAGGACATCATGTTTAGACGATCATCCATTCTCTCACTCGCTTTCCTTTTCGCTCTTGCTGTGGCTTCATTGGCCGCCTGCGGTGGCGAATATGACATTACCCAAGATGAAATCGCCCAAGACGAACAATCCCTCGGCGGTTTGCTTCCCTTGGACAACCAAACCTTTGGTGAAGATGGAAACTACGGCGACGATGACGGTATTCCGAACCTGACGGCGGCCGAATATGCGGGATGCTGCGAAGATTCGGGGTGCACGCATATTAACAACAACAGCTATCTGGGAAGATGTGACTGCGTAGGCGGGAACTCTCTCAAGAAAGCAGCTTGGGCTTCAGTTCAGATGAGCAAATGCGTCGCAGATGAGTTGCTGGACTGACACAACCCCGACGAGTCCCCACCCTTCGTCTTTTAGCTGTAGTGGTTAGTATTTGATCGTACAGGTCACCCTGGTTGCGTCTGTCTGTCAGAGCAAATCTAGGCTGCTTCTTGCCCTAGTTGCTTCTCCT
>Ga0257122_1002413_pt1 | contig 11738 bp, 4 predicted proteins | sample SI106_120metaG_FD_190146 | JGI IMG/M metagenome (GOLD analysis project Ga0257122, IMG submission 190146) | Marine microbial communities from Saanich Inlet, British Columbia, Canada - SI106_120 | ecosystem: Environmental > Aquatic > Marine > Inlet | place: Canada: British Columbia | collected... | reverse complement strand
AGGGCCACGACGGCCCCGCCGGTGACGACAACGACGGCTGCGGCACCGGCAACCACCCTGGCGACACCTGCGACGACGGCTGCGGCACCGGTGGCGACCGCGACGACTGTTGCGGTGGCTCCGACGGTGGCTCCGACCACCACGGTGGCATCGGCCCCTACGACCAAGGCTGTCGGGGCGCCGGCCACGACCACGGCGCCGGTGGCGACTACGAAGCCGCCTACGACCACCAGGCCGGCTCCGACCACCACCAGGCCGCCGGCCACCACAACTACGGCGGCGCCGCTTGCGCCACTCGTGGTTGGTACGGGTTTGTTGCCCGAGGCACGTGTGGGCGAGGCCTACCAGGTGACGCTTGTGGCTACGGGGGGTGTTCCTCCCTATTCGTGGAGTCTGGCCAGTGGAACCCTGCCGGACGGCCTCGGCCTCTCAACTGGTGGTGTGCTCTCGGGTGTTCCCGGTGTTTCTGTTGAGATAACGCTGGTTTTCGGTGTGTCTGACAGTGCCGACGGGTCGGCTTCGTCGGCCGGCCTGGTGTTTGAGACCGCCGCAGACCGCCGCACCGTGGCTGCGCGGGGCGGCACGGTGTTTGTGGATGTGGTGGGTGATTCGGTCAGCCTCTTCCTGGCTTCGCCTGCCGATGGCTTCTCGGCGGTGATCGTGGAGGCGGGTGGTTTCCGGGTCGAGGTGCAGTTCGTACCGCTCCAGGGGGATGCCACGTCGTGGGTGGTGTGTGAGGTGGCCGGGGGCGTGGTGTGCACCCACGGGTGAGCTGTGACACGCCCAGAGGCCCCGTTTTGCGGGGTTTTCGACCTCAGATTCCACATTTTACGGGTGCTTTACATCGGCTTTGCAGGGGATGGACACCTGCTGTTGCGGTGGTCTCTACCCTTTAGGGCAACGAAAGGGCTGCCTTCTCTTGAGGGGGTGGGCAGTTCGGGTATCTATCAACAACAATGGAGGAAACATGTTTTCCCATCTCAAGCGTCGGATCGGCGTCCTCACCGCGGTAGCGGTGTTGGCTGCGCTGGTTCCGACTCTGGCCATTTCGCCGGCTTCGGCTGCAGCGAACGTGTTGACCGTTGAGGCGGTCAGTTCAGCACCGACATACAGTGCGTGCCCTTCGGGTTCGGCTGCGGCTGCTGGTTTCACCGACACCACGTCCACTGACGTGGATTGCATCGCCATGTACGGCATCACCACTGGTGTCACGGCGACCACCTATGAGCCCACGGCCAGTATTCCGCGTTGGCAGATGGCCCTGTACATGACCAGGTTCATGTCCAAGGCTGGCTACACGCTGGGTTCGGGTGCCGATCAGGGCTTTACTGATCTGAGCGGCCAGTCGGCTACAACCCAGACGGCCATCAACCAGCTCAAGCAGTCTGGCGTGACCACTGGTACCACGACTACCACCTTCTCTCCGGATGACAATGTCACCCGTGAGCAGATGGCCATGTTCATTGAGCGTGCGTTGAGCAGGCTCACTGCTGGCCCTGGTGGTTCAGCTGTGCTCACTCTCGTCAACTCGGCAGTCGCTGGCTACAACTACACCGACATCGATGGTGGCTCCATTTCCTTTGAGGGCCACAACGCCGTATTGGAGTTGTTTGAGCTTGGAGTAACCGGCGACACCGCCGCTCTCGCTCTCACCTACCGTCCTTCGGCTGACATCACCCGTGCGGAGATGGCTACGTTCCTCACGAACGCTGCTGCTCACACGAACCTGCGTCCTGAAGGTTTGTGGTTGCAGTCCAGCGTTGATGCTGACGGGTTTGACAACAACGCACCGACGCTTTCAGCTACGCATCGCGATTCGGCTTTCGTACCTGTGTCAGGCACAATTGTTGACCTGTTTGAGTGGTTGAACTCCACTACTGTTGGTAACACCTCACCGTGGACTTCAACTGGTGCATGTAACGCCAATGTTGGCATCACAGGCAACTCACTTACCAAGTGCAAGGTTGAGTTGGGCGACCCAACCACCAATTCTCTTGGAAACGTTGCTGCGATCACCGAGTCCGTGACTGACGGTACGACCCGCAGTTACTACGCTTGGACCGCAGCCACGAACACGACCTATGACAACGATGTCAATGGTACGGGGACCGGCTTCGCAACGGTTTCACAGTCTTCGGTTGATGGTGCGACGATCCTCACACTGTCAGCAGACGTGAACACCAACGCAAGAGTCACAACAAACGTTGCAGCCGTGAAGCACGCAGTGCCGATTACCGTTACTGCCCAGATGGCTTCAACCAAGGTGGGTTCGTCATACCCGGCAGTAGCGCAGTCTGCGAATCTGGTGACGTTTACGCACACCATTTCAGACACCACGCCGACTGTTCTTTCAGTCACGACGACAGCCGTGTACACCGACGCCAACGGTACGGCTACGTACACGTTCACGCCGGCGGATCCGACCACAACGGTCCAGGCGACCGACAGTCGGACGCACGTCATCAAGGTGACGGATGCATCCGGTGCGACGACCACGACAACACTGGCTGGCACAGGATTGGCCAACCACTTTGTTGGTGGCGGTACCAATGACGCCATGAGTGTCTTTGCAATGGACACTGCTGCGTCCTACAACACCACGACGCTGGCACAGAACCTGACGACCTATTCAGCTGGTACAGCACTGGCACCGGTTGCCAGGACCGTGACATCGTCGAACTGGGACATCTACGGCAACGCCTGGACAACAGCCCGCACAATGCAGTTCCAAGGAGCCGCAGTATCGGGTGCAGTTATTGCGGCTGGAGCGACAGTCAACGACTTGATCACTGTCGCAAATCATGACCTCGTTGCTGGTGACGCCGTCATATTCCGAGGTGCTCTGTCGGCCAAGGCGGATGTGGTCTATGACAAGGACACCATTTATTACGTGATCGCAGCGAATCTGTCGGCCACTGAGTTTGCTTTGTCTGCGACCCCTTCAGGAGGGGCAGTTACTATCGGAGCTGCAATTGATGACTGCACGGCTGCAACCTGTGACCTGTTCCGGGTCCACGCCTCGGCGACAGCGGACCGGGTCAGCGACCCGAGTGGTACTGCGTCCGTGGCCTGGAACGACTCGGCTACAACGTCAGCTGCAGACACCGTGTCGGTGTACTCCTCGACGACAGTTGAGGCTGCAAAGACCAGTTACCGTACGATCACACCTGTGGTTGGGACGACACTCGCTGATACTGGCAGCACTGCGATCGACTGGGCTGAAAACGCCAATCCCGGAACAAGTTACCTTGCGGCTACTCCATTGGTCTGGGACGACGCGAACAACACCTTGGTGATTGAGGTGCTTCATGGTGCGGTTCCTACAACTGGTCCCCAGCCGGCTGAGTACCTGCTGTATGCCTATGACGAAAGCGACGTGTTCTTCAAGGACAATGGAGCTGTCGCTACGACATTTGCCGGCTTTGAAGGCTCGTACTCCATGGGTCAGGCAAGCCCAGGCCTCAATGGTCACCTGGCTGACGGAACGGCTGGTGTCGCATTCACGCTTGGTGATATGCAACACATCGACTACGAGGTCCTTGCAGGCAACGTGAGTGTGTTTTACCTCGGCGAGTAGTCCGAGTTGAAATCAACGTTGACCTGACCCAAGGTCACCAGAAGGGGCCCCGATCCATGGATCGGGGCCCCTTCTCTGGTTTTCATTGAGTTGTATGTCTTTTGTTTTCCGGGGTTTTCGACCTCAGATTCCACATTTTACGGGTGCTTTACATCGGCTTTGCAGGGGATGGACACCTGCTGTTGCGGTGGTCTCTACCCTTTAGGGCAACGAAAGGGCTGCCTTCTCTTGAGGGGGTGGGCAGTTCGGGTATCTATCAACAACAATGGAGGAAACATGTTTTCCCATCTCAAGCGTCGGATCGGCGTCCTCACCGCGGTAGCGGTGTTGGCTGCGCTGGTTCCGACTCTGGCCATTTCGCCGGCTTCGGCTGCAGCGAACGTGTTGACCGTTGAGGCGGTCAGTTCAGCACCGACATACAGTGCGTGCCCTTCGGGTTCGGCTGCGGCTGCTGGTTTCACCGACACCACGTCCACTGACGTGGATTGCATCGCCATGTACGGCATCACCACTGGTGTCACGGCGACCACCTATGAGCCCACGGCCAGTATTCCGCGTTGGCAGATGGCCCTGTACATGACCAGGTTCATGTCCAAGGCTGGCTACACGCTGGGTTCGGGTGCCGATCAGGGCTTTACTGATCTGAGCGGCCAGTCGGCTACAACCCAGACGGCCATCAACCAGCTCAAGCAGTCTGGCGTGACCACTGGTACCACGACTACCACCTTCTCTCCGGATGACAATGTCACCCGTGAGCAGATGGCCATGTTCATTGAGCGTGCGTTGAGCAGGCTCACTGCTGGCCCTGGTGGTTCAGCTGTGCTCACTCTCGTCAACTCGGCAGTCGCTGGCTACAACTACACCGACATCGATGGTGGCTCCATTTCCTTTGAGGGCCACAACGCCGTATTGGAGTTGTTTGAGCTTGGAGTAACCGGCGACACCGCCGCTCTCGCTCTCACCTACCGTCCTTCGGCTGACATCACCCGTGCGGAGATGGCTACGTTCCTCACGAACGCTGCTGCTCACACGAACCTGCGTCCTGAAGGTTTGTGGTTGCAGTCCAGCGTTGATGCTGACGGGTTTGACAACAACGCACCGACGCTTTCAGCTACGCATCGCGATTCGGCTTTCGTACCTGTGTCAGGCACAATTGTTGACCTGTTTGAGTGGTTGAACTCCACTACTGTTGGTAACACCTCACCGTGGACTTCAACTGGTGCATGTAACGCCAATGTTGGCATCACAGGCAACTCACTTACCAAGTGCAAGGTTGAGTTGGGCGACCCAACCACCAATTCTCTTGGAAACGTTGCTGCGATCACCGAGTCCGTGACTGACGGTACGACCCGCAGTTACTACGCTTGGACCGCAGCCACGAACACGACCTATGACAACGATGTCAATGGTACGGGGACCGGCTTCGCAACGGTTTCACAGTCTTCGGTTGATGGTGCGACGATCCTCACACTGTCAGCAGACGTGAACACCAACGCAAGAGTCACAACAAACGTTGCAGCCGTGAAGCACGCAGTGCCGATTACCGTTACTGCCCAGATGGCTTCAACCAAGGTGGGTTCGTCATACCCGGCAGTAGCGCAGTCTGCGAATCTGGTGACGTTTACGCACACCATTTCAGACACCACGCCGACTGTTCTTTCAGTCACGACGACAGCCGTGTACACCGACGCCAACGGTACGGCTACGTACACGTTCACGCCGGCGGATCCGACCACAACGGTCCAGGCGACCGACAGTCGGACGCACGTCATCAAGGTGACGGATGCATCCGGTGCGACGACCACGACAACACTGGCTGGCACAGGATTGGCCAACCACTTTGTTGGTGGCGGTACCAATGACGCCATGAGTGTCTTTGCAATGGACACTGCTGCGTCCTACAACACCACGACGCTGGCACAGAACCTGACGACCTATTCAGCTGGTACAGCACTGGCACCGGTTGCCAGGACCGTGACATCGTCGAACTGGGACATCTACGGCAACGCCTGGACAACAGCCCGCACAATGCAGTTCCAAGGAGCCGCAGTAACTAGCACGGGTCTCCTCACCTGTAAGGACAGCAGTGATCTCTGCTTCTTCCTAGGAGATGCAGTTAGTGGCGCGGGTGTGCTGGCAAATGACGTAGCCGACGAATGGACGCTTGCTGCTCACGGGCTTGTCGTGGGAGATGCCGTTGCCTTTGAAGGAGCGCTGTCGACCAAAGCAGATGACGGTATGGATAGCGACACCGTCTACTACGTGAAGACAGTTGCCACTGTGAACACGTTTGAACTGGCTACAGTTTCTTCTGGTGGGGCGATCACAGACACGACCCTTGCAGTAGATGACTGCACGGCTGCAACCTGTGACCTCTACAAGGTTGAGGCACACGGCCTTGTTGGTACGGAGTCGATCATCGCTCGTACCCTGTCGCCAGAGGCTGACGCGACCTGGAACGTGGACACGCGCTACTACGTAAGCACTGCTGGCCTTACGGCTCAGGAGTTTGGGTTGAACGTAACCTCAAATGCCACAGCAGTTGATGACGTGGTTACGACTCCGATTGATGACTGCACATTGACTACATGTGAGTTGTTCATCTATCACCCGTCAGCGACAGCGGACCGGACTAGCGACCCAAGTGGTACTGCGTCCGTGGCCTGGAACGACTCGACCACTACATCAGGTGCAGATACCGTGTCGGTGTACTCCTCGGCGACAGTTGAGGCTGCACAGACCAGTTACCGTACGATCACACCTGTGGTTGGGACGACAATCAGCGATGATCAGACTGCGATTGACATCACGGAAGAGAGTGTCGGCGGAGCTGTTGCAGGTTCGGTACTGATGACACCGCTGATCTGGGACGACGCCAACAACACTCTTGTGATTCAGGTCAACCACGGAGTTAGCAACCCAGCGGTAGCAGCAAATACGCAGCTGTCGCCTCTCCAGTCAGTTGAATACCTGCTGTTCGCATATGACGAAAGCGACGTGTTCTTCAAGGACAATGGAGCTGTCGCTACGACATTTGCCGGCTTTGAAGGCTCGTACTCCATGGGTCAGGCAAGCCCAGGCCTCAATGGCCACCTGGCTGACGGAGCCGGTGGTGTCGCATTCACTGCTGGTGATATGCAACACATCGACTACGAGGTCCTTGCAGGCAACGTGAGTGTGTTTTACCTCGGCGAGTAGTCCGAGTTGAAATCAACGTTGACCTGATACAAGGTCAACCGGAGGGCCCCGATCCACGGATCGGGGCCCTCTAACGTTTTCTAGGAAGAGGAGATATTGCATCCGGGTGGAAATCCGTTCCAACTGGTCGCAGATGACCTACGATGATGCTCACAGATCCGGCCGGAGAAGTTCGGTCTGGAATGCCTCGGATCAGATTGGAATAGTTATGGCCACGACGATTAATCGAAGAATCGCCGTCTTCTTGGCGATGGCTGCACTTGTCTTGTCGATTCCGGCAGTTGCCTTGGCAGGAGTCCCTGGTGCTCCAACCGGGCTTTCGGCGACTGCTGGCGATACACAGGTCGCCTTGACTTGGGTTGCGCCCGTAGATAATGGTGGTGGCGGTGGAATCACCACCTACAACGTGGAATACAGCGTCAATGCTGGGGCCTCATGGGCACTCGTTGTGCGAGCAGTCGATACTGCGGTCTCCTACACAGCGACGAGCCTTGTTAACGGGACCTCCTACTTGTTTCGTGTGAGTGCAGTGAATGGCGCCGATGCAAGTTCCCCATCCACATCCGTTTCAGCAACACCTTTTGTAGTTCACACAGCTGGCGATCTAGCGGCCTACTCGGCATGTCCGATCAACGTTATTCCACTAGCCGGATTTACTGATACATCATCTACGGATGTTGACTGCATTAAGTATTACGGAATCACTAAGGGAACAACCGCGACAACGTACTCTCCGCTGGCAGATGTAACTCGATGGCAGATGGCTCTATTCCTTACCAGAATGGCAAATCGGGCTTCAATCACGTTGCCCGACGGGTCTGCACAGGGGTTCACAGACATTGCAAGCGAATCGGATGAGATCAAGACTGCGATTAACCAGATCAAGCAGTTGGGAATTACCGTTGGTAAGACAGCTACCACTTACGCACCGGCAGACAATGTTACCCGTGAGGAGATGGCGCTCTTCATTTCCCGACTCCTAGAACTTGCGAGTTCCGGACCTGGCGGCAATACGGAATTGGGTAGTGGCTCTAGCCTCTACCGGGTCATTAAGTCCATCGATCCCGACTACAATTTTACCGACATCACCCAAGGTACCTATGAGGTTAGAGATGCCATAGTCAACCTCTGGAATCTGGGGGTGACCGATGTACAAACAGGCACACTTTATGAACCAACAGTTGATATGACCAGGCAGGCGATGGCAACATTTATGGCTGGTGCGCTAGCCCATACCAACACTCGTCCAGAGGGACTGATTCTTCAACCGAGTAGTTACCGATTGCAGAATGGCTTCAGTGTCTCCATGTCGGTCACACATCGAACGGATGGGTTTCTTCCAATTGTCGGTTCGGTTGTGGACACCTTCCGGTTCAACCACTCAATAGTCTCTACGGTTACTCGCTTCGACTCCATCGGCAACTGCACGTCAAGTATCTCAGCTTCCCAGGTTGGCAACACGAAGTGCACCGTCGACACGAGCGATCCGGTTACAGATTCAGATGGCAATCTTGTCGTATTCACAGAAGTGCCACCTACGGCAAATAAGGTTGACCTCTGGGCATGGACGGCAAGCACAGTCACTGTCTACGACAATGATCTCAATGCAGCGGAGGCGAGCAAGGTAACTGTCGAGACTTATCCGTAGAGGTTCTCGGCACTCCGACAAGTCTGGTTTGTATCCAGTCCGCGTTGCCTTGCTGCGGGGACCGTACGATCCGAACATGTCAAGGTTGCGGAAGTGTCTTGCCACGGTGGTTGTTGCCGCGATCTTGCTTTTTGCCGTGTCGGGTCCAGTTTCTGCAGTCGACTTCCAGTTCACAGGGGCAGGCTGGGGTCATGGCGTCGGCCTAAGCCAATATGGGGCAAAGGCGATGGGGACTGATGGAAACTCGTACGAGGAGATCCTAAGGCACTATTATTCCGGGGTAGAGGTGGTGGCACTTGCTCAGGCGGCAGGGGACACCTTCTTAACTGCCGACTCGACGCCATTGTGGGTTGGTTTGCTTCAAGACAGAAATGCAATCTCGTTTACAGTTGAGTCGGGAACTGCAGAACTCTGTTTCGACAGCGGCGATGCATGCGTCGCTACCACAGAGACCGGTGTAACCTACAGGTTCGTGGTTTCCGGAACTGGGCAGTGCGTCTTCTTGAAGGTGCTTAATTCCGGTTCATCACAGATCCTTGGCACTCCAGGTATGTGCGATGCCTCGGTTCGGCAAGTAACCAATGACGTAGTAGTAGCTATTCCGTTTAAGGCTCGGTCATACCGGCATGGTCTCCTCCGTTTTCGGCAGGTTCCGATATCAGGAAGAATCCATGCCGTTTACGAGATCGGCGTCGAGGACTACATGAAGGGCCTGTCTGAGGTACCAGACTCATGGCCTGTGGCTGCCATAGAAGCCCAGGTAGTTGCGTCGCGCTCCTTCGCAGTCTGGAGCGCCCTTGACCGCGGAGCGGAAGGTACATTCGATGCAGATCGAAGAAATGAATGTTCGTGCAACCTCCGAGACGATACTACAGATCAGGTGTACCGCGGATGGACTGGTGAAGTCGCCCATCAACAGTGGGTGGCTGCAGTCTCCTCGACGGCAACGAGGGTTATTGCGTCTGGTGGGATAGTGGCTCTTGGCCTCTATTCGTCGTCATCTGGCGGATCGACGGAGAGTTATTCCGATGTATTTGGCACTACTGAATACCCATATTTGACCACGGTTTCTGACGGGGCATCCTTTTCTGTTTCTGCTGCCAATCCATATTCCAGTTGGACTGCTAGTTATGATCAGAGTGCGCTAGCTGGAATTGCTGGGCTCTCGTGGGTGTCTGACGCATACGTCGTTGAACGAAACCAGTCGGGCAGCGTAGAGACGGTGAGAATTCGTGGCATTCGCAACGGTCGCCCGTTTCAGGTCAGCCTGAGCGGTCTTGACTTGCGGGAGCAGTTGAGCCTCCGGTCCACCACCTTCGACGTGACCGTCACGCCCCGTTTCGACGATGTGCCCACCAGCTATCTGTTCGCGGGTGAGGTGGTGGGTCTCAACGCCCTGGGCATCACCGGTGGGTGTACTTCTGTCGACTTCTGCCCGGACCGGTCCATTACCCGGGCAGAGATGGCAGCCTTTTTGGTGCGGGCCCTGGACCTGCCTGCTGCTCTGGGCGACCCGTTCAGTGACGACGACGGCCATGCCCTCGAGGCCGAGATCGCCTCCCTTGCGGCCAGCGGCATTTCGTCTGGCTGCTCGGCCACGTCGTTCTGCCCGAACCGGTTGGTTACCCGGGCCGAGATGGCGGCCTTCCTGGTACGCGGCTTCGACCTGGTTGCCGCTGCCGGTGCCCCGTTTGCTGATGTCGAAGGTCACTTCTTCGAGGCTGAGATTGCCTCCCTCGCGGCCAGTGGAATCACCTCTGGGTGCTCGCCTACCTCGTTTTGTCCCGGCCGCTCGGTGAGTAGGGGCGAGATGGCAGCGTTCCTCATCAGGGCCATCGACGGCTGACCCGATTTCACGTATTGCCTCAGGCGGCGTCCTCGAGGCGCTTCAGGAAGGTGAACATCTCTGCCCGCGTCACCAGCCCATCCGGGCAGTACGACGTGGTCGTGCAACCCGTGGTCGTTCCGCTGGCCAGCAGCCAGTCGGCTGCAGCACCGTAGAAGGCGCCCTCGGGTACGTCGCCGAAGCCTGCCGGGGTTGATCCCTCTGGTGAGCCCTCCAGGCGCCACAGGAAGGCAGCCATCTCAGCCCGTGTGACGGTTCCGTCGGGGCAGTAGGTGGTGGTGGTACAGCCCAGGGTGATCTGCTGCTCAGCCAGCCAGTCCACCGCCGTGGTGTAGGTGGCATCGGCTGCCACATCCTCGAAGACTGCGGTCGTCGTGGGAGCCGGCTGGCCCTTGGAACGCCACATGAACTGGGCCATCTCGTCCCTTGTCACCGGGAGTTCCGGACAGGTTGAGCCTGCTGTCGCACCGTCTGTCGGGCAACCCGGGGTGATGGTCGTCGTGAACGCCCAGTCGATCGATGTCTCGGCCCAGTGGCCCCTTATGGCCACGATGGAACTTGGCAGGCTGCCGAGCGCCACGATGCCCCAACCCTGACGGTGGTCCGGTGAGTTGGCCTGGCTGGCCCGGTCCTTGAGGCGCTGCTTCACCTGAGCGGGTGTCAGGTCCGGCATGGCCCCGATCATCAGGGCAGCTACGCCTGCAACGTGCGGCGCCGCATACGAGGTTCCCGTGTTGGACACTCCCGCCCACTGGCTGGTGGTGATCTGGTCTGGTGCCACCACATCTGGCTTCAGGACACCCTGCATGTTGGGGCCCCAGCCGCTGTAGGGCTGCAGTTCCAGGGTGTTCCATGCCACCGCACCCACCGTGAGGGCATCGGTCATGTTGGCCGGCACGCCGATGCTGGCGGCCGGGTTGGAGAACTGCAGGTAGCCGCTACCCCAGATGCGGGTGTCGTAGATGACCTCCTCACCCGAGAAGTGGCTGATCGAGTACCCGTAACGCCTGCTGGCGTCGCTGGTGTTGGTGATGGTCATGGCCTCGATGGCCGGCTCACCGCCGCCCTGGGGTCCGTCCGCGCAGTCCACCTGGGTTGGCTCACCCTCGGTCAGGGTCTCCATGTCAAAGACACACAGGTCCAGGTCTGTCCCGGCGTCGTCCCACGTGAGCAGCAGATCAGCCGAGGCACCGTCGGCCATGCGGAACTCGTTGAACTCGGTTGACACATTGTCCAACTCCACCCAGCCGTCACCATCGACATCCACCGTCGTACCTACGTGGTGGCGCTTGGCCGAGTTGCCGGCGGCCACCACCCAGGTGATGCCTGCGTCGATGCCGCGCTGGATGTGTTCTGAACTCCAGTGGGTGCCGTCCAGGGGCCCATCGGTCCACTCAAGTGACATGGACACCACGTCCACCTCGTTGGCCAACAGCCAGTCCACCATCTCGCCCATGTAGTTGTCGTTG
>Ga0257122_1002411_pt1 | contig 11742 bp, 11 predicted proteins | sample SI106_120metaG_FD_190146 | JGI IMG/M metagenome (GOLD analysis project Ga0257122, IMG submission 190146) | Marine microbial communities from Saanich Inlet, British Columbia, Canada - SI106_120 | ecosystem: Environmental > Aquatic > Marine > Inlet | place: Canada: British Columbia | collected... | reverse complement strand
GTTGCCGGACGGACCGTAAATAACGGGAAGGAGGTCTAGACATGGCGCCAAAATCAAGACGTTACGCACAGGCCGCCTTCGAGATTGCGTCCGAGAGTGACACGTTGGACGAATGGGCTGCGGATCTGGACTCACTGGCCATTGCGCTCAGTGACCATGACTTTGCGGCGTTGCTGGATGCTCCCCAGGTACCTGTGGCCGTCAAGATGAACGGCATAGATACGGTACTCGGGGATGTCAGTGAGAAGGCACGGAACCTGGCAAAGCTACTGGTGACGCACCGGGCAGCACGGGTCGCATCAGCGGTTCGTGATGACTTCAGGGCGATGCTGGACAGTCAACGTGGAGTCGCCCGGGCGGACATCGCCACGGCTTCTCCGGTTGATGACGCTTTGCGAGCGGAGATCGTTGCGAGGCTCAGTTCTCTGGTCGGGCAGGAGGTCGATGCGACCTTCCGTCAGGATCCTGAGATTCTGGGTGGGATGGTGGCCCGTGTTGGAGACAGGCTGGTCGACGGCAGTGTGCGGTCGAAACTCCAGTCACTCCGGCAGACGTTGGGTCGTCCCGCTGCGATTTCGGCGGAAGAAAAGTAAAACCGGTAAGTACCGGTACTGATAAAAGGAAATAAAACCGCCCACCCGGCGCCAAGTCGTCGGACTCGGGCAGGCTGAACCGGCTCCTCAAGTAGAGGCTTTCCGGGGATGTCACGAACACAGGGCTCCGAACGGGGTCCACGGAGGAGATCGCATGGCGGTCAGAGGACAGGACATAGCCTCGGTCATCAAGCGCCAGATCGAGGAATTCGGCGGCGAGTTGACCATGGTCGACGTTGGTACGGTCGTTCAGGCGTCCGACGGCGTGGCGACCATTCACGGCCTGTCCGATGTCAGTTACACGGAGCTACTTCAGTTCCCGAACGACACGATCGGTATGGCTCTGAACCTTGAGGAAGACAGCGTTGGCGCTGTGATCCTCGGTGAGTACACGCATATCAAGGAAGGCGACGAGGTCCGTAGCACGGGTCGCATCGCTGAAGTCCCGGTGGGTGAAGCCCTGATGGGCCGGATCGTGGACTCGCTTGGACGACCGTTGGACGGGCAGGGCCCGATCGACACTTCCGAAAGCGCCCCGGTAGAACGACTTGCGCCGAACGTTGTCGTACGGAAGTCTGTTGACGCCCCTCTCCAGTTCGGCATCAAAGGAATTGACGGGTTGATCCCGGTAGGCCGAGGCCAGCGAGAGCTCGTCATTGGTGACCGCAACACCGGCAAGACCTCTGTATGTGTCGATGCGATCATCAACCAGAAAGACACCGGCGTAATCTGCATCTACGTCGGTATCGGCCAGAAGGTCGGTAAGGTTGCGCAGGTCGCACAGACGCTGCGTGACAACGGCGCGATAGATCACACGATTATTGTGGCGGCAAACGCCTCTGACGCCGCTCCGCTCCAGTACCTGGCTCCTTACGCCGGTGCTGCGATGGCCGAGCACTTCATGGACCAGGGCAAAGATGTCCTGATCGTCTACGACGACCTCACCAAGCACGCATGGGCCTACCGGCAGATGTCGCTGTTGCTTCGTCGACCTCCGGGTCGTGAGGCGTACCCGGGTGATGTCTTCTACCTTCACTCTCGACTGCTGGAGCGGGCCGCCCGTCTTGACGACGAGCGTGGCGGAGGTTCCATCACGGGTTTGCCGATTATCGAGACGCAGGCTGGTGACGTGTCCGCATACGTGCCGACTAACGTGATTTCGATTACCGACGGCCAGATCTACCTGGAGTCGGAATTGTTCAACGCCGGCATCCGTCCGGCCCTGAACGCAGGTCTTTCGGTTAGCCGTGTTGGTAGCTCAGCCCAGACCCGTGCGATGCGAGACGTCGCCGGTCGGTTGAAGCTGGACATGGCACAGTTCCGTGAATTGGCGGCTTTCGCCCAGTTTGGAACCGACGACCTTGACGCATCGACCCGTTCCCAGCTTGAGCGTGGGCAGCGTATGACGGAAATTCTGAAGCAGAACGAGACGGCGCCGCTCACGATGGAGCAGCAGGTTTCGATCTTCTACCTGGGTACCAACGGCGACCTGGACGACGTGCCGATTTCTCGCATCATCGAGTTCGAAGCGGGATGGCACCAGTACACGGCCGCCAACACCCCGGACGTACTCGCAGAGATTTCTGAGTCCGGCCAGTTGAGCGACGAGTCACGCACCAAGCTTTCCGAAGCAGCGGTTGCGTTCAAGCAGACAGTTAACTTCGAAGAGTAGGAGCCGTAAGGGCGGGCTAGTCCCGTCTTGAAGCGCCGTAACTTATGCCAAGTACCCGAGAGCTAAGACGCCGAATCCGCAGTGTCGCCAACACAGCGAAGATCACCCGCGCCATGCAGATGATCGCCGCCTCAAAGATGCGACGTGCACAGGAGTCGGTGGTGGCTGGTCGTCCTTATTCGGAGCACATGAACTCCGTGCTCTCCCACCTCGCTGCACTTGAGCGCGGCTCCGAGGACTCCTCGGTCCCGTTACTTGAAGAGCGTGAAGTGGTGTCGACCGGGATAGTTTTGATTACACCGGACCGCGGCCTGGCCGGTGGGCTTGTGACCAACCTGACGCGTGCAGTTGAACGAACGATTAGATCCAGCGAGACACCGGTTACGGTAGTCGCTATCGGCAAAAAGGGACGGAACTTTACACTCCGAACCAATGCCGAGCTCAAGGCTGTGTTCGACGGAATCGGTGACAATCCGACGGTTGAAGACACCCGTGCGATCTCAAATTTGGTTATCGATGAGTTTGAGTCTGCGGGCGTGGACAAGGTTCTGCTGGCTTACTCCAGGTTCATCAACACGGCAGTACAGTCGCCGACCATAGACACTTTGATTCCGGTCGAACCAGCTGAGATGAGCGGTGATGAAGCCGTCGGCTATATCTATGAGCCGGGACCGGTCGAAGTGCTGGACAAGTTGCTCCCCCGCTATATCGAGATGGAGGTGTATCACGCCGTTCTCGAAGCCATAGCGAGTGAGCACTCAGCACGTATGGTTGCTATGAAGAATGCGACGGATGCGGCGAACGATCTTATTGAGGACTTGACGTTGCAGCTGAACAAGGCGCGTCAAGAGGCGATCACGTCCGAGATGCTTGACATTGTCGGTGGCGTAGAGGCGCTTAAATAGCGCCAACTAGCGTAGGAATTTACGGAACGGCGACCGGTATTATCCGGCCCTCGGAATGAAATCTGGCCGAAAAGGCCAAACACAGGAGCCCCCAAAATGGCTAACGGCAAGGTTGTGCAGGTCATCGGAACTGTTGTGGACGTGGAGTTCGCCTCAGATGATCTTCCGGAGATCTACAACGGCCTGGAACTGGATCTGAACGGCGAGAAGCTCTCCCTTGAAGTTGAGCAGCACGTCGGAAACAACTGGGTCCGGTGCCTGGCTCTCGGTCAGACCGAGGGATTGAAGCGTGGCGCAGAGGTCACGGACACGGGACGTGCGATTGCCGTTCCGGTCGGCCCGGCGACTCTCGGCCGACTATTCAACGTCACGGGCGAGGCACTCGACACGCTTGGCGCAGTCGATGCGACCGACCACTGGCCGATTCACCGAGCTGCTCCGTCCTTCGACCGACAGACCGGTACGACCGAAATTCTGGAAACAGGGATCAAGGTTTTTGACCTGATCACCCCATTCCAGAGGGGCGGCAAGGTTGGCGCGTACGGCGGAGCCGGTGTGGGCAAGACCGTCATCATCACGGAGCTGATCCGGAACATCGCACAGGAGCACTCAGGTGTGTCCGTGTTTGCAGGTGTTGGTGAGCGCTCTCGTGAAGGAAACGACCTGTGGCATGAGATGCAGGACTACGGTGTGATGGACAGCACCGTGCTCGTCTTCGGCCAGATGAACGAGCCTCCCGGCACGCGTGCCCGGATTGCTCTGACCGGCCTGACGATGGCCGAGTATTTCCGAGACGTCGAGAAGCAGGACGTGCTTCTGTTCGTAGACAACGTTTACCGATACATCCTCGCCGGTATGGAAGTGTCCGGTCTTCTCGGTCGAATGCCATCTGCTGTGGGTTACCAGCCGACGCTGGCCACCGAGATCGGTGACCTGGAAGAACGGATCACAACCACGGTCGACGGTTCTATCACGTCGTTCCAGGCGGTTTACGTGCCGGCTGATGACTACACCGACCCGGGCATCGTGACGACGTTCGGTCACCTGGACGCTAACATCTCGCTCGAGCGCTCCATGACGGAGCAGGGTCTGTACCCGGCCGTTGACCCGCTTGTCTCTAACTCCCGCATTCTTCAGCCGGGAATTGTTGGCGAAGAGCACTACGGAGTGGCACGTGAGGTGCAGCAGGTTCTGCAGCGCTACCGTGACCTCCAGGACGTGATCGCCATCCTGGGTGTTGAAGAGCTGTCGGACGACGACCGCGTGGCCGTTGGCCGTGCACGTCGTATCCAGCAATTCCTGACGCAGCCCTTCTTCGTTGGAGAGGTGTTCACGGGTATCCCGGGACGATACGTGCCACTTGCAGACACGGTCCGCGGGTTCCGTGAAGTCCTGGACGGGAAGCACGACGATCTGCCGGAGCAGGCGTTCCGCATGGTCGGTGGTATCGACGAGGCGAGGGAAAAGGGTGAGCAGATGCTCGCCGAATCCAACGCTTAATTCGCTTACCGTTCACGAGAGGATTTCAGGGCTGGAGCCCCAGTAAATGGCCACCTTCACACTCACAATCGTCACCGCCGAGAGCCAGGTGTTCTCGGAAGAGGTCGACTCGCTGGTAGCGCCGGGAATCGACGGACAGCTCGGCATTCTGCCCAGTCACGCGCCGCTGATGACCCAGCTTCAGCCGGGTGAGATGACGGTTCGTTCCGGCGGCAATGAGAATGTCCTGGCGGTAACAGGCGGGTTCATGGAGGTCTTGAACAACAAGGTCACCATCCTGGCCGACACGGCCGAAATGGACGAGGAGATCGACCTGGATCGCGCCGAGGCTGCGCTTGAGAGAGCGCGAGAGCGTGTGGAGAATCGACCGGCGGATATCGACCTCACGCGTGCGTTGCAGGCCTTCCAAAGGGCACAGGTCCGTGTGGGGCTCGCACGTCGAAGGGGACGCCGACGGTCCGCTGCAACGCCCCCGGATTCGATCTCAGGAGCCAACGTCAGCGCGTAGTTGGATCGGGCGATACGCGTTTTTGATTGCAGGGTCGGTGTTAGCCGGCCCTGTTTCGCGTCCGGGCGTTGTGGTCAACGATGGCCGACAGGGCCGTTTGGTGACGGCCCCCAGCCGGACACGAGTCAGAACTCGTGGCATGAGGGAAGACCGAAGGCGCGTAGCACGCCATATGGTCATCCTGAACTTGATTCAGGATCCCGTGGTCCTGATGATACGGTGGAATTATCGCGTCCGAGACCGTGTTATCGGCGTTATGACGATAAGCGCGGGTGCGGTGATGGCGTCGAATCCTGAATCAAGTTCAGGATGGCAGCGAAAAATGTGGACACGAATCCGCCTCTACGAAGTGCGCGGAGGCTTTACTCGTTGTCTGGCTTCAGGAAGTAGGTCATCGACTGGAGCGCCAGTACCGGGTCTACGCCTCGGACCTTAACGTCCAGAGGGACCTGCGGAGCGACGGGGGCGTAGTTCAGGATGGCTTTGACTTCGGCCTCTACCAGCGCGTCGAAGACGGCCTGCGCATTCGTGGCCGGAACGGCGACGATGCCGATCTGGATCCCGAGTTCGCTAACAGTCTTCTTGATCTGATCTATAGGGCGGACGTCTATGTCTCCGACTGATGAGCCGACCACAGAGGGATCGGCGTCGAATGCGGCGATGATCCTGAAGCCTTCCGGTCGGAATCCCGGGTAGGCGATGATGGCCCGTCCCAGGCGGCCGACGCCGACAAGTCCGGCGTTCCACTGTCTGTCCAGACCAAGGATTGAGCGAAGTTCCAGGGCGAGTCGTTTGACGTTGTAGCCGCGGCCCTGTTTGCCGAATCTGCCGAAGTAGCTCAGGTCTTTGCGGATCTGAGCAGGTGTCATCTGGAGCTGGGTTCCCAGTTGCTCCGATGACACCATCTCGGCGCCAGCGGAATCGAACTGTGCCAGGACCCTGACGTACAAGGGCAGTCGTTGGACGACCACCTCAGGTGCGTCCGAATTAGGCCGAATGTCGTCGTCAGAAAGGTCTGTTCCGTAGCTGTTGGTCATGCCGTGCACCTTTGTTTGGCCGGCTCTGCCTTTAAGACAGGGTCGTCAGTCGTCATCCCCAGCTTACGTGCGTTTTATCACAATCAACAACAATGGATCAACTTTCGTTCGCAAGGGTAGGTAGTGAGGTCGGGTAAATTCGGGCGGAGTGTTGGTTAAAGTAGGCGCATGAAAGTTGCTGTTTGTAGATTGACATTGCGGCTGCACGACAACAGGTCTCTCAAGGGGAAGAGACAGGTTGTTAGATCACTGATAGACCGAATCCGGAATAAGTTTCAGGCGAGTGTTGCTGAGGTAGGCGACCAGGATCAACTCAAGTCCGGCTTGATAGGTATCGCCGTGGTGAGCGGGGACGCCAGGCATGCAGCGGAGATGATGGACCAGGTGGTTGAGTACGCCGAATCCCAGCTATATGAGGCGGATGTTATCGATATGGAGCGTGACGTAATAGATCTTGGTTGATCGACACGAGGTGTCGGATTCGGCCGGAGACAAAAAGAAGCCCCGGTTGGTGCAAACCGGGGCTTCTTTGGGTTAGGAGTTGGGTGGATTAAACCGTTCAGGCGGCCGCTGTCTTACGCGGTGCCACCGGGCTGGGCGTGTCCTCTGCCTTCGGGCGTACGAGGAAGCCACACTGCAGGCATTCCATGTAGCGTCCGAACTGATCGTCGTCCAAAGCGATATCGCCGTGGCACCGGGGGCAGGCCTTTAAGTAGAGAGTCATCTTCTGGGTTCCCATTTCGTCGGCAGACGGCGTTTCCGTGGCCGAATTCGTTATGAATAGCTTTATTAGTGTTGTCGAAATCTATTAGTGACTGATGTCACAAAGTCAACAGTGCGGAAGTCTACTACGAGAAATACCGCATTGCACGCGGAATTATGTCGATTTCGTTAAATTTGGGTGAAATCCCCAGAGATCGATGAAGGGAAATCGGAGTCCTGATGCGACAATGGCTGCAATGTTGACACGACCCGTATCAAGTCGTACGATACTACTCGTGTGATTGATGGGCGTCGAACTTCGTCGCCTCACACCATAAACGGCTTGATTCAACGGAATAGGCAATTGGTCGCTGACAGGGGAAACGTCCAGTCCGACACGAGTAGTGTCGAGTTCTCTGGCGTTTACATAATCAGTGTCGCAGCGCGTTTATTGGAGATGCACCCGCAGACGCTTCGTAAATACGAACGCGTGGGACTTGTCCAGCCGTCGCGTACCGGCGGTCATTTACGGCTCTACTCAAATGAAGACCTTCTCAGGTTGCGAGTTATTCGCCGCCTTGTTGAAGAGCTCGGATTGAACCTTGCCGGGGTTCGGCTGGTGCTGGACCTGGTTGGACCTTTGCGTCGCCTGGTGGATGACGCTGAACTGAATACGGAGACACTCAACGCCGCTGCCATCAGGGCGACGGCTGAGTTGAGATCATTTTTGAAATACGTGGGTGCTGATCCAGTTGATCTGGAACAGTAGTCCGATGTGTCCAATACGGAGGAACGTTAACTAGTGGTGAACGACATGAAGGATGGGGAGGCCCAGGAAGAAGGGTCGACCGATTCAGAGGAGGGTGCGGAGGTTGAGGAACCCCTGGTATTTGAGGAACCGCTGGATGCGGCGATGCGGGAGCGGGATGAACTAAAGGCGCTTGTGCAACGTGTGCAGGCGGATTTCGTCAACTACAGGAACCGTGTTGCGGTGGAGCGCGACGAGATTCGACGCAACTCCACTCAACGATTGGCGCTCAGGGTTTTGAACGCCGTCGACCAGTTCGACACGGCTCTTGGTTCGGAACGTCCGGAGGGTGTTGACGACTCCTGGTTTGACGGGTTCGACGGTATCCGTCGCGCCCTCGTACAGGTTCTCTCTTCAGAAGGCATTGAGCCGTTTGAGAGTGCAGGCGAGCAGTTCGATCCCCGGATGCACGAAGCGTTACTGACGGCGGAGTCGAACGATGTTCCGGCGAACACGATTCTTAATGTGCTTCGCAAGGGATACAAGATGGACGACGAGGTGATCAGGGCCGCACAGGTCCAGATATCGACTTCGGCGGCACCGGTGGCAGAGTCGGAGTCGGCAGAAAACTCAGAGGATTAAATGGTTGCGGGAGGTGCCCGCGACCAGACTGGCCCACTGCGGGCATTAATGACGATAAACAGATAATTCAGATTCGACGAGGATTTAACTGAAAAATGGGTAAGGCGATCGGAATCGACCTCGGCACAACCAACTCCGCTATGGCGGTAATGCAGGCCGGGGAACCGGAGATCATTGAGAACAAGGAAGGGCGACGCACGACGCCGTCCGTCATCGCGGTGAACCCGAAGACCGGAGAACGGTTTGTAGGGGAACTGGCGCGCCGCCAGGCGATCACCAATCCGGAGAACACGGTGTACTCCGTGAAGCGCTTCATCGGCCGTCGGTTCGATGATCCATCCGTGCAGGAAGATGTCCGGCGTATCTCTTTCAAGTTGGCCGCCGGTGAGTCCGGTGATACGGCGGTTGTGTTCAACGACAAGCCGCAATCACCGCCCGAGATCTCGGCGATGGTTCTGCGCAAGCTCAAAGAGGACGCTGAAATCAAGCTGGGGGAACCGGTCGACCGAGCGGTTATCACTGTCCCGGCCTACTTCGACGACAGCCAGCGTGAGGCGACGAAAGTTGCCGGAGAGATCGCCGGGCTGGAAGTGCTGCGGATCATCAACGAGCCAACCGCTGCATCGCTGGCGTACGGGCTTGAGGGCAAGGGCGACCAGACGATAGCCGTGTACGACTTCGGCGGTGGGACGTTTGACGTGACGATCTTGCAGATCGGCGACGGCGTGTTTGAGGTGAAGTCCACTAACGGAGACACACACCTCGGTGGCGACGACCTGGATCTGTCGATCGTTGACTGGGCTGCGAACGAGTTCGAGGTCGAGAACGGAATCGACCTGCGGAACGACCCGGCAGCGCTTCAGCGACTTCGTGTGGAGGGCGAGAGGGCCAAGATAGAGCTTTCCACTGTTGCACAGACGGAGCTGAACCTTCCGTTCATCACCGCGGACGCGACCGGCCCGAAGCACCTGACCATGACATTGACCCGGGCGAAGCTTGAGCAGCTTGTTGGAGGGCTGGTGCAGCGAACGGTTGCTCCGACGCAGGCCGCGCTGAAAGACGCGGGCGTTACGCCTTCGGAGATCGACGAAGTAATTCTTGTCGGCGGGACGACACGGATGCCGGCAGTGGTAGAAAAGGTCACAGAGCTGTTCGGCAAAGAGCCCCATCAAGGAGTGAACCCGGACGAGGTTGTCGCCGTCGGCGCCGCCATTCAGGCCGGTGTGCTCGAGGGCGATGTCAAGGACGTACTGCTCCTGGACGTCACACCACTCACGATGGGCATCGAGACACTTGGTGGAGTGATGACGGTCCTGATTCAGCGGAACACGACTATCCCGACGTCCAAGTCTGAGGTGTTCAGCACCGCGGCGGACAACCAGGGATCTGTGGAAATCCACGTGCTCCAGGGTGAACGTGGGATGGCCAACGAGAACACGTCTATCGGACGGTTCATGCTTGACGGAATCTTGCCAGCGCCCCGGGGCGTGCCGCAAGTCGAGGTCACGTTTGATATCGACGCCGACGGCATCCTGAACGTGTCTGCAAAAGACAAGGCGACCGACCGGGAACAGCACATCACGATAACCGGTCGATCCGGTCTATCCGACGAAGAGATCGAGCGAGCAGTCCGGGACGCAGAAGAGCACGCGGAAGAGGACCAGAAGCGGCGTGAGGCGGTAGAGACCCGCAACGCTGCGGACAGTTCTGTATTCGCCGCTGAGAAGTTGTTGGAGGAGCAGGCAGAGAACGTACCGGCTGAGGCAAAGACCGAGGCCGAGGCGATCATTGTCCAATTGAAGGAGCTTCTGGCCGACGAGGAGTCGTCAGCGGAGGATCTTGCGGCCAAGACCAATGAACTTCAGACGGCGTTGCAGGCGATCGGCCAGGCTGCTTATGCGGCGGCGGGTGCTGCGGGGCCTGAGGGCGAGATGGGTGGCGATGAGCCGGGCGAAGACGACGAGGATGACGGGGAGACGGTTGAAGGTGAGTTCCGGGAGGTTTAAAGCCGTCCGGTCGCTCCAATAAGGATTACCGAGCAGGGTCCGGCGTTTCGCCGGACCCTGCTTTTGTTTGAGGGGGTTGGCGCCGGGAAAGGGGGTGTTCCGCTGCGACGAGAGTAGGGGCGGTTGGTTACCCGGGAGATCCTTCGTCTCGGACTCAGGATGACAGTTGCGGCTTCACCCCAATCCGTGGTGCGGAAATATCAGCTCCCTGACTTGCTCCACCGACCTGTCGTTAAATGCACTGATCTGCATATCTACGAGTTCGTCTGAAGGTTCGAGCGTGTCTGCGTAGGTATAGGCCACAGGGGACTCAGGGACTGTGATGGGGAGTTCCGGAGGCAGTTCTATTTCGGCCATGATCGCCAGGTCGACACTCCAGGCCCGTGCGACAGCGCCAAGATCGTATCCGCCGCCGCCTACGGCCAGCCAGCGGCCGCACTCTGACGCAAGGTCACGAAGACGGCCTACTACTGCGGCGTGGCCCTGCACAGTCAGTCTGAGATGGGTAATCGGGTCGAGGACATGGGTGTCGACGCCGAGTTGCGTGAACAGCACATCCGGATTGAAGGCTTCGACAAGCTGGGGAACCACGGCGTCAAACGCCGCAAGATACGCGACATCGGAGGTGTGCGGAGCGAGCGGGACGTTGACCGAGTAATTTTCACCCGCATCACGGCCAGATTCGCCCACATTACCTGTTCCCGGGAATAGGAACTGGCCGCTTTCGTGGAGCGATACCGTGAGCACGTCAGGTGTGTCGTAGAAACCAGCCTGAACGCCATCACCGTGGTGACAATCGATATCAATGTAGGCGACTCGCATTCCCTGGTCGGCGAGCCACTGAGCGGCCATGACGGTGTCGTTGAACACACCGAAACCGGACGCACGGTCCGACATTGCGTGGTGCTGGTGGCCGCCCGCAAAGTTGAATGCCACGTCAGCACTTCCATCGGCGATGGCATGTGCTGCGACCATCGTTGCGCCAGATGTAAGTGCGTTGGCCTCAAACATACCGTTGAAAACCGGGTTGTCGCCCGGCCCGAACCCGTAAGAAGGGCCGACCGGTAGCTCAAGCCCGGAAGATAACGTCTTCACCGCGCCAAGATATTCCGGAGTGTGACCAAGGGTGATTTCGTCGTCGGTCGCCGGTCGGGGTGGGACGAACGAAATGTTGTCGGCCCGGGTAAGACCGGCGGCTTCCATCAGGTCGTAAGTCCGCTTCCGACGGATTGGACGGAGCGGGTGCGTGTCGCTCATTTCGTAACGCCACACCTCGTCTGAATAGACAACTACGACGCGTGACGGTGACTGAGGAAACGGCATCGGAACTACTCGATGTGCAGCCCGGCGACGGTGATCGAGGCGTGCGCCTTGTAGCGCTTGTTGATGTTCAGGAGTAGTGCTGTGGCACCTTCAAGATAGCGGGCGC
>Ga0257122_1002410_pt1 | contig 11743 bp, 6 predicted proteins | sample SI106_120metaG_FD_190146 | JGI IMG/M metagenome (GOLD analysis project Ga0257122, IMG submission 190146) | Marine microbial communities from Saanich Inlet, British Columbia, Canada - SI106_120 | ecosystem: Environmental > Aquatic > Marine > Inlet | place: Canada: British Columbia | collected... | reverse complement strand
GTGCCAAACCGAAGGTTACGACGCTGGCAGCTTGTCGTGTTCGCCCGATTGTACCAAAATGCGTACGAATGGGTGTAGCACCTGCGGCAATGGCATCGTTGAAAGCGGTGAGGCTTGTGATGGCACAAATTTCGGCGGCAAAACGTGTCAGACGGAAGGCTTTGGCGGAGGCAGCTTGTCCTGCGCATCAGACTGCAGTGCCTATCGCACGGGTGGTTGCACTCGATGAATATTCTCGCGGGACGAGCGTCTTCTGTTTTATCCGAGAATGACAGCCCGCTTTTCTAATTCCCTGTCGAACCCATACAGGTACGCTCACCACTCGGGAATTTCTCGTTGACCATCTTCAGGGCGACCGCGGTAAGAATAGGGCCGAAGCCTGAAATGCTGGTTTGAATATCTGAAATGCAATACCCGCCGGCGCTCGAAAGTTCTAGTTTCGAAGTAATCGTCGCGCTGCCCGTTTGGTTTCCAACCTCGAGGTCGAGGGAAAGCGTCAAGGCTGATTTGTATTCGTTTGATAGCGATTTGCAATTCGCGAGGTCGGACTGACGGTCTGACAGACATGCGGCCCAATCTGTCCAAGGACCGGGCAATAGGTGCCCGGCTCTGATGCATCGTCTATAGTCCTCTGCTGCTTTCTTCTCACATGCGGCCACTTGGTCGTCTTTTGCACTTTCACATTGCAGACCAACCGTTGGATTTGATGTCGTCGCGGTGAGTGAATTATGTGTAACTTCGAGTCCGTCGTAGGGGGCGAGGTAGAGCGAGTAGATCAGCGTTTCCCAAAGTTCAACGTTTTGACGGCGTGTCTCATCCGCACAGAAATCTTCGTAGCTCGGTTCCTCTAAATCAGTGCCCGAACTGCTTTTGTTGCTCAGGCAGTCCTTCTTGTGGATGCAGTACTTTTCATATTCGCCGCCTATTTCCGCGGCCACCGCGTACGTTTCGGTTCCTGCGGTATCCACCACGCCGCAGCCAGTCACCAGCAGAGTAGCTATACAAAATATGAACAATAGAGTCTTCATGTTTTCCCCTTTTCGTTATGACGATTGCCCTTGTCGACGGAGGTGTTTGCGGGAATCGTGCCAGCGCTAGACAGATGGCGTTCCCAAAAACGGCTTTATGTTCGGGAGCGTAGAAGGGCCGCCCAACCTGTCCCTTTGAAACACTGTTTCCAGGGAGCCTACCGGCTGGCCGCATCGCCTGCCATAGGCCAGCGGCTACTTCTCGAGTTCCTGTAGCGTCTTTCCCATTGTGGCGAGCCGGCGGCTCATCTCGCGGCTGATGTTGAGCAGCATACGAATGCCAATTTCGGGACGCTGCGCGCATAGTTTCTCAAAGGCGTCGTGGCTCAAGCTTAGACAGACGACATCTGTAGTGGCGTGCACGTTTGCCGAACGGGGCTGGCCGGCGAGCAACGCCATTTCACCGAATACGGTGCCCGGTCGTAGGCTGAAGAGTCGCAGTTTGCGATCAGGAAGTTGTTTGGTCACTGCGACGCGCCCACTCATCAAGTAGAAGAGACGGTTTCCCTTTTCCCCGTCGGCAATGATCTGCTGACCGGGTTCGTAGGTTTCTCGCACGAGAAATTCGCTGATTAGGCCCCAGACCTGTTCTGATTTGATCCCCTGCATGACGGTCGCCTTACGCATATCGATGGGGCCATGGGTTTTCTTGTCGCCTTGAATGCGAGTCAGTATTTCGTCTTCGGCCCAGGCCAAAGCCATATCGGTATCGTCGAAAACGCGGCGGCGCATCTCGGCGTTCAGAAGTCCCATGTCCCTAAGGAAGGTGTATATCTCCTGACCTTCTGTGAGGTAGGTGAGAGCCAGGGTCTTCTTTTTTGAGGCGAGAACGCGGTCTAGTCGCCCTAGAATCATGGCCCCCGTGCTGTCGATTTCGCTAACTCTTCGTAGGTCGACGATGATGGTTTCGGCCTCTTCGGAAAGTTCTTCGATGCGGCGGGCTAGTTCATCAGACGTACCGAAGAAGATCGGGCCTTGAACCTCGAATACCTGGATGGCTCCCCCATGGGTCTCGAGCAAATCGGCCATTACAGGGGGCCGTACGACTCGTGAATGGCCCCGATCTCCGCGATAATGGCGTCGGATAACGCGTTGTCCTGCCGTCCTCATGAAGAACAGCAGCGCCACACTCATGCCTGTACCGATGGCGATCACCATCCCCACGGTTAGAATTAGAATTGTGACGCCGATGGCGATGGTCAGATTGGCGAGAACATCTCGCCGACGAGACTCTTCGTTTTTTTCAAAGAGACGTTTGAATAGCTTCTTTGTCCAATCGTTGACCAGCACACCGGCCAACAACAAGAGAATGAGTGCGACGACAACGACCGGCACGTACGCGAATACTGCGCCGAGACCGAGTGCGACGAGGAGAAAGAGAGCACCGGCGACGAAACGAGAAATCGGGCTGCGGCTACCCAAAGCATAGGCGGCGGGGACTAGGCTCGCGGCGCCGCCACTTGCCAGTCCACCAAACAAGCCCGCAATGGTGTTGGCGATACCCTGACCGATGAGCTCTCGATTGCTGTCGTGGTGGGTGTGGCTCAACGAATCCGCCAAGGTCGCACTCACCAATGATTGGAGCGAACCGATAATAGCTAGCGTGAAAGCCGCTCCGATCACCTTCCCGGCGAGCGCAAAACCGTGGGGATTCCCCAGTAGCTCGAAGATAGCCAACGCCTCGGAAGGGGTAGGCAAGCCCGCGGGTATCGCCGCCAAGGTCGGTATTGTGAACCAGCCGCCTGACACCAGGGCCCCGAGGTGGTAGAGCCCCGTTCCAACGCAGAGAATCACGACCGCGGGGGGGATGGATGGTTTGAGTTTCTTGACGAGACGCATGATGGCGTAAGTGAAGACCGCGACCAAGAGGGGTTGCCATCCGAATGCGATTTCGCCAGCAAATACCTTGGGGAACTCACGAAGATTGTTCAGACCGAAAAGCTTCGGCAATTGGCCAAGGAGTAGAATGACTGCGATGCCGTTCATGAATCCGGCGATTACAGGGTAGGGTATGTATTTGATCAGCTGGCCCAGCCGCAGCAGGCCAAAGACGACCTGCAGTGCGCCAGCCAAAAACACGCTGAAGAAGAGCAGGGTCACGACCGTGGCCTCGGGGGGCGTCGAACCGTGCGATGCCACCTGGCTCACAAGTGGGTCATTGATGAGTTCAGCGGCCAGGGCACCAAAAACAGCGGCGAGAGTAACGCGAGGGTTGGTCCACTGAAATTTGGTGCCACCAAAGATCGCGGTCAGAACGACGGCGAATGCGGCGGCGCAAACCGCAGCTTTCATTCCGCCCGAGACGTAACTGGGCCCCAAAGCGGAAAAGGCGACCGTGCCTACGCCTATGACTGCTGGAGCACTTTGAACAAATAATACGAGGCCGGTGAGAAGTTCTCTTCTCCAATCGAGAGGGCGGGATTCCGCATTGTTGGCCATTCGTCACCGTCTGGCTGGGTAGTCTCCTGAATACAATGGTTGGGGAGTTTGCTGAAGCGAAATGGCATACAAGGGTGGGACGGTAGATTGTAGAAGACGACAAATCGATGGTCTAATGATCATCTCCATCATTGACGATCGATGCGCAGCCCAAGAATTTCCCGCCTGAACATTTGCAGGCGACGTCTGCCCAGTTTTCGCCGGGGCATTGAAGGTCTACTCCAAGACAGAAGCAGGCTTCGGTTTCTGTCTGGCAGTCTTCGCGTTGGAGGCAGCTACAAGGTGTGAGCTCTTCGCATGGGGCGACGCGGTTACATGTTCTGAAGGAGTTCGCTGACCTGTCCGTAGATGAGCATTCTGCGCGAGCGGTGTGGCCGTTCCAAGGGGCACACTTCACCTCCGTACAAAGATCCGGAAGTTCACAACTGCCGAGTGATGACGTTGGATCGTCGGTGGCATGCAAGCAGTCATTGGCGGCGATCCATGGCTTGGGAAGCGCTTTGGGATAGGGACAACACTCACCAAAGTCGACGGCCATAGTGCAGTCATGGTTGTTCTGGCATTCGTCGACGAATTCGCATTCTGTACCGTTGAAAACCACGGCTAAGGAGGGGGGCGGCATATTGGTCGCGCAGTCGTCATTGCACAAGGGGAGACTTTCCACCGGGCAGTCTGAGGGAAAACGTGTCGATTGAGACCAAGGCACCAAACACGGGTCTGCATCGATTTCCGTTTGGGGGTATGCGAGTGCCCTGCTGCAACATTGATTCACCGCAATGGCGATGCCACATTTGGGGGGACCTGTGCTCACAGGAGGTTCAGTTAATATTGGCGAGGGGACCTGCGCGTCCGTAAATCCGGGGACGTCGACGGGCCTTTGTCCCGAGCATGACACGGTCAGAAATAGCAGTATGGGAAGCGCGCTTCGCAGGGCCATGGAAGTCTCCGTCGTCGATAGTCTGCCGAAAGGCTCAGCAATCTCCGTGCCATTCTTGACGGAATGAATTTCTAAGTAATTTTGTGCGGAGTGAGTCGCAGGTGGTGAGGCATACGACGTCGGCACCACCGTGGCCTCAGATATCTGATGGGAATCATTATCGGAAGGTCACCCACATGTTGGGGGCGTCGTTATACGACCCGTGAAAATTGATTTGGCCGTCGGGTAGATTGTCGTGGCCATAGGCGCTTTCCGCGCAGGGGGCCATTTCACGCTCCTCTTTGCTAAACCAGAGTTGCTTTGGGGCTTCGACCCCGTGCTCGGCGAGTTCCGATCGCAATTCGTCGGTGAGGAATTCTGCGATACTGCAATAGCTGTTGAGGCTAAGACCAAAATCCGAAAGGAAAAGGGGGTAGGAGGTCAAGACACTTCCGAAGTGGAGATCCCAACTGCCATTCTCAGTTGTGGGGAGAATCGCGTAGCCAACCCGATCGCCGGCGTTCACCATATCTCCCACCTCGACGTCGGCTAGGGGCATCACGTGGGCGAGATCGACCGCAAACCGGGGGTCAACGTCGGCCACGATAGCGACGAAACCGCCGCCACTCGTCTCATCGCATCCGGCTTCGCGCCCATCGGTATTCCCAGAGGAATCTGCAGCGCGCGAAAGCCCTACGACTCGCCCATCGAAGGGGGCGTAGACGGTACTCCGGTAGCAATTGGCGTGCTCCGCTGGGCCGAAGACATAGTGTTTCAAGCTAGAGAGAGGTGTCGGTTCATGCTCATCGTTCATGGAATGCCCGAGACAACTGCGATATCGAGATAACCGCCGCGTGGTCTTGATGTCGAACGGAAGAGACTCGATAAGTGCAAGAGCGGGTAGCGATGGATCGCTGCAAGACCCGCTGTTTCCGGTGCCCACCACGGGGCTATCCGTCGAAACGCTCCGGTCGTAGGAAACACCGCTGTCAGGGGAGATATTTGGGGAAGCGGAACAGGAAAGTTGAATTGCGGGGGCCAACAGGAGCGCACAAGCCGCGACGCACGTGCCCACGCCGCCCTTGGAAACCGAGTCAATCATGCTCAGGGGATGCGGCAGGGGGCGGCCTGTTGCGGATGTGATGCCCAAATAGTGGAATAGATCCCAATTAGAGCTTGAAATCGTCCGGTGGTGATTCCATATCGAACTCCGTATCTTGGCCACCGAAGAGAAGATCCGCTTCTACTTTTTGGAACACACGGCCTGCGGTCGCGTCGAAATAACTTACCAATGGAGAACGGCTATTGGCGGCAGTCATCCTCAGATGAGAAGGGTTGTCCTGGTCTTTCGCGAGGGACACCCAGAAAATGGGCGCTTCAGCGTCGGTATAGATCACGGCATCCTTCGTCGAGGCAACGATTGGCATCGCGCCATGGGCCGCGGAAGCGATAGCCCATTCATGCACCGGCGGCAGGGGGGCCTTCAGTGTATGCGCCTCATATGTTAGGTCGTGCGGGTTCAGCGATGTGCGGAGGTAGGTAATATCTTCGAGTGATTTTCCAGATCCTGTCAGCACGTTCACATAACCTACACCCTCTCCGTCGTAGCATCCGATTTCGTAGCAAAGGAAGCGCTCGTCCGATTGGTGGATGACCTCGGCGGGCCCCAATAGTCCCTTGCCCCCGCAATCGAGTTTGGCCGTCATCAGACAATGAGAACTGTCTCGTTCCTCCGCCCACACGAGGCAAATATGGTCGCCAACGTCGTTCGGGATGTATCGGGCCAAAACCTGCCCAGAGGGCGGTGTAGTCAGGAAATCCTCCGAAACTAGGGTGGCGGAATCGTCCAGGAATCTCGCAAGTTGAAAGATGTGCTCGCCTTCGCGTATCCCTGAGATGACGAAGAGGGCGCTTTGGTCGGTCAATTGAAAGCCTGGTTTCGCGATTTGCGGTTCTTCAAGTGGGATACCCGCTCTGACGATGCCACCGAGTTCTACGTTATTGGAGCAATAGGCAGCGCTTAGCTCGCCATCGTTCAGCCAGCCAAACCATTGGCCCCAGGGCCCATCTTCGAGGGGGCAGGCGAGGGCTAGATCGGTGACCGGCGCATTCAGCGAGGCGCGCCGATGGGCGATACTGGTTGTGGGCGAATCTGTTTGGGAAGCCTGTTGAAATATCGCCCAGCTACCTTCGGTGAGCTTGTGGTCGTAGAGCCCCGAGGTGAATCCATCCATTGGAGATAGGAGTTGTTCGAAGCTTCCAACTTTGGGCGGCAGAATCTCAAACGGTGCCGTTTCGGAGTAGTTGGCTACGCCATCTAGAACATACATGGCTTTGATGCCGTATTGACCAGGTAGAAGAGGCGCCGTCAAATAGGCCGTCAAATCGTCGTTGAAATAGATTGCGGCACCGGGGGCAACCTCTTGTTGTGTCGTTTTGTATTCCGAATCCCACGGGCCGGAAAAAAGCGACGTCCTAAATACCGATTTGGATACGCGTAGGGATTCGGTGGGCCGTTCCCCTTGCCCATCCTGGCCCAGGTAGTCCAATAGATAGGTGAGCGGTGCGTCCTGGGCATCGACGACCAACGTACGCGGCGAATTGTTGGTGTTAAGGACAGAAGCTGAGACTTCGAATTGTTCTCCTTGCACGCGCGAGGATGAGGACAACGAAAGCTCTACGTGTAGGCCTACAGTCATTTCATCTCCCCCTAATCGCAAATTGTGCCGGCTGGGTCGTCAATGGGCTCAATGGCCCAGCCTCTGTTCTTCAAGATGCATTTGCCGCAGAAAAACTGTTCGACCGTGTCGCCGTTCGTGTAGCCCATGATGCAAATGCGGTCCCAGCGTTGATCCTTTGCGGCGTCGCTGGCGTATTTGGCGGCATGGGGCGTGTTCACCGCGACGTCATGCTGTGAGTCTGTGAACCCTCCGGGCTCGTCGCCCCAGGTGCACGATCGGCCGTGTTGAAGGTGTTTGTTGTGGCCTATCTCGTGGGGCCAAATATTTCTATTGTGGGTGGCGTTGATCAGCGAGACACCCAAGGCGAGCCCAACTGAATAGTGATTGACGCCTTTTCCGTAGTAAACTTCGCCACGTAGGGTCTGCCAAGTGCCATTCTGGCAGCGATTGCCATTGTCGTCGTTGTGCCTCGGGCAGGCAGTTCCAGCCGAGTGCGCCGTTGTTGAGCCGCGTATCCCCACTATTTCAGCGAACGTGACATTGCAGCCGGCATTGCTGCAAATGTATTCCTGATAGGTGACGGCGGGAGTATACATCGCGTAAACCGTCGTGAGCCCCTTCATCAATCCTTTTCGTTCTTCGATGTTCTTTAAGAGAAAGATAGCAAGGTCTCTCATATAGCCGTCTAGAACGGCGTGGGCACGCGTGGATATCTTTCTTTCCATATCGGTCTGGACCCGGAAGGAGTGGTTTCCCGAGGAATCTGGCGTGTCGCGGATTAGCCCGGTCTTGGCCGTAAAACCCAAGGCCGGCATAGATGTGAATGGCCACATGGTTGTCGGATGGAGGGTGACGGGATATCCGCTGTAGGGACTGCCCCGTAGACCTTTTTGTACCACCGATTGGAATTCCGCTTCGGTCAATAGCGAGTCCGCGGTGGACCATGTTGATGGTGCACCTCCAGATGTGGACATTTCGAGTTCCGTGATGCCTGTTATTATCTCGCTTTCCCCAGGGTCGACCATGGCGTGAACAAATGCTCGAGCATACCGGTCTTTGAGCCAGCGAAGATTCGCATCGTCGGCTCTCATCGCGCTAGGGAGCCAGGCTAGAACGGCCCGAAAAGAAGCCTTACGCCATATCCGCAGGTTTGCGGTATGAGCTTTGGGGAGCACTGAATAGCGCCGTTTCAGCACTTTTCGGTTGGGAAAATCTGCCCCTTCGAGCGGTTCGTCAAAGCTAAGCGCTGCTTTCACCCTGTATCCATCTCCTCCAATGGTTGATGGATTGAAATAGACTCCCGCTCGCCCCCGCCTCAGCGGGTAGAGATTTGTTTCATCCTGGCCGACATCGTCATGGATCCAGGTGAGCAGCCGTTCATTCGCCGTGTCGTCGGTGATGGTCCATGGTTTGAGAGTATTGTCCCCCGTGCCAAATGGAGCCTTGTAGTAGGTCGATAAATCGCTGGGGCGGATACCGCCGATCGTTTGACCATTGATTTCTTCTGGGCAGTTGCCAAAGGTCCTTCCGCCGTGGGCCGCTTGATGTGTCGTAACCACGGTTTCTACGTACTTCCTAGAACGAACAGCGGTTTCGTCATAGTTGATGGGCTTGTGCGTGGCGTCGTCGAGCGGAGAAATTACGTCCAAATTTTCCCCAGCCTCTTCGAAGGTCCAGGCCATCTGCAATGGGCCCACGAGCCGTCGACTCTTCTCATCGACCGGGGCGCGGGACATTGAACCTAACCCTTCTTTGTATTCATCGTGGGCTGCGAGTTGTAGGTCAACTTCGAGTGGCAGCCAGGGGCGCGCCAGACATTTTTGATCCCGCAGCATATGGTCATCATTTGTCGAGCTCATGGGGCCGTGATAGTTGCCCATGATCATCGGCGCGTTCGCCCCGTCCTTAAGGGTAGGGGGGAGCCAATCCCACCGGTCGGCCGCTTGGGTGTAGTAGTGCCGTTCATCCACCCATACGATGATCTCCCCGGGGGCACGGTCAGCATCGCTGGGTCTGAAATTCATATTCAATACCCCCATTGCGTCGGCGATGGTGGGAAAGGGCTTGCGATCGTTTTGTGCGTTGCCGAAAAATGGTCGAGAGCCAGCCGGCAAGCGGCTCAATGCTTCAGTCGTTTCGGTGTCGGCAGTTCCCGAGGGGTCGAGGCGTTGAAAAGGCGCGCTGGTATTCAGGGGGACGCTGCGTTGAAATTCAGAGATCGCGGTTTTGGCCAAATCGTTGGGCGCGCCGGTTATTGGGCCCGGATGAAAACCCGCCTCGGCCAGTTGATATTGGTACCACGCATCTTCTTCCACAGCGGGATCGGGTACTTTGGGCACAAGGGGATCCGCGTCTGAACCATCGGGCAACCAAGAGGCCCAGCCGAAAACCAGGCTATTCGGGTTCTTGTAGGCTTCGGCCCCCGAATATTCGTTGGACTCCGCGTTCGCGTATACGCGCACTTCCGTATGAGAGGCGGCGATGGCGATGCTGTTCTGCTCGTCACTACCGGAACGCATTTCAAGCTGCACACGATAGGGCATTTTGTCGGGCTGGGGTTGGCCCCCATTGCCAGTGGAACTCGACCAACTGCCGTCCCACGTGAATTCGCCCTCATTCAACACCGCTTCACTCAGGGCGGCCACGTGGACAACCTCGTCGCTGCAATCGATGATTCGCAAAATTCCATGGCGAAGTTTCGAGCAATTCTCGATCGTCCATTTGATCTTGAGCGAATCGGTATCCAGGCTAGAGGCGTCATCCCACTGTGGCCAAAAATCATCGATTAGGATTCTGGCCTCTGCGTCGCCCTTATCCTTGAATAGTCGAAAATTCACGGTATAGGGCGAAAAAGCCACGTTTACTAAGCGTTCATCGCTTCCGCGTGGTGCAAGCATACCCGTGGTTGCAGTTGATTGGCCGTGCCAAACGGTCGTTGGGGACGACGCCACGAGCGGTCCTTTTGGGCCGTCATCGGTTAATGGTTCGCCTTTTTCATCTGTCTCAGGGAGAACGCGTTGTACCTCGCCACCAAAAATCGGCGTTGTGTTCGTAATCGGTTCGTAGGTGATCGCGCCCGCATCGTCGACTGTTGCGCTGCAATAGTTGCTAGCAACAACCTCCATTGTCACCGTGTCAGCCCGTTCGGCGCTTCCTTCGATCCAATAACCTATTGGGGAAAGGTCGCCGCCCGCTGCATTTGTGCCGGGTACGAACCATTTGTCGAGGCCGGTGATGCTGATTGCGGGCATGGGCTTCGGCCGACGCACGGTAATGTCGTGCACCGTGTCGGTGGACAATCCCTCGCGCGTCCATTCGCCCGGAAGCAAGAGTTCTCCGGAACCGCCGCGGCCTGGTTCGTTGCCGTCGAAAACCGCGTTGTTGTAATCTGCAAGATAGTCCTTGAGCCCGACAACATCGAAAAGGGCTCGACAAACGATCAGCTGGTCTTCCGACCCCCAGTTACAGAGCAATAGGTTCTTGACGATGCAACTATGGGCTTCGGCTATGGAGGAAAGCGTGTCTCCGGCCTGCACCTGATATGTTTCACATTCATGGACAAGTTTGAATCTCATCGCGCCGTATTCCCGTCAACCAGAGTAAGCCGTTTGGTGAAGCCGAATGATAAGCCGGCTAGGCGCGGCTTTCAAGGCAGAGACGGATATAGAAATACTCGAGCAGCCACCGTTGTCGTAGCAGGGTAACGGTCGTTGTCGGGGGTGTTTCGCCTGAAATGTGCGTTGCTAGATTGGGGGGGCGAACTGACAACGATGGGATTTGCCCGCCATTTGTCTCCGCCCTGCGCTTTGGGCACGGAGTTTGCTGTTGCAGCAATACTCATGAACGGACCGAACCCTAAGGAATAGGAACACTATGAAGACAACTCAAAAGATAAAAGGAGCGCCCTGGAAGCTCCCCTTCTGCGCATTGATTGCAATGGGCTTCACGGGTGTTGTGGCCTGTGGGGGCGCGACCACCGTGGCACCGGACGCTGGAATCGCCCGAGATCCAGCGTCTACGTTGGATTCAAAACTGCCTCCGGGGAACGTAAGCGGCCCTTTCGGTCTGAGGCCTGTGCCTGAATTGCAGGCGGAATCGACGGATGGCAAGAACCGCCCCCTCTATTTCTTTCTGTTTGCCCACACGGAAGACCAATTCAACGACACGCTAAGCGAAGAACGCTACACACGCCTTACCCCTGAAGTCGCAAAGGTGGGGGCCGCCAACCCACAGGCGCACGTTGTGTGGAATGTGATGTTTCAGGGCGCCGACGCTCTGAGATTGGCTGAAAGGTCGCCGAAGACTGGAATCGTTGAATTCATGAAGGGCTATGCCCAACAAGGCTATGTGGAATTCGGCTACCATGCCCACCACGACCCAACATACTATTCGCGGCCGCAAAAGACCTTCAGCACCACGAGTTCCTGGGAGGAGATGGTCCAAGGGATGGTGGAATGGTCCAGTTGCGAAAGAGACCCCCTTTACGGCGGGTGCGTTGCCGACGAAGGCGGAGGCGTGATGGCTATCATAGAAAACTTCGGTCCGGTTGGTGCTGTGTCGGGCTTCTTCAATTTTGATAATTGTTCAATTGAAGGGGGGCCCGGGCGCCACGCCATCAGTCGTCGCCTTCCCGACCGGATGGTCGGCTTCTCATTTCCCAATCACGGTGGTTCGATTAA
>Ga0257122_1002392_pt1 | contig 11810 bp, 14 predicted proteins | sample SI106_120metaG_FD_190146 | JGI IMG/M metagenome (GOLD analysis project Ga0257122, IMG submission 190146) | Marine microbial communities from Saanich Inlet, British Columbia, Canada - SI106_120 | ecosystem: Environmental > Aquatic > Marine > Inlet | place: Canada: British Columbia | collected... | reverse complement strand
CAAAGTCTTCTCTCCAATCCTTCTCTTCTTTCCATTCTGGCTGCTCTTTCTTCGACAGGACAAAATCGCCGAGAACCAGCGTATCCATTCCTGTGCGCATAAAACATATGTATGCATCTTCAGGTGTACAGACAATTGGCTCACCACGCACATTAAAGCTAGTATTGACAACCATTGGACATCCCGTATTCTCGTAAAATATTTTAATCAACCTATAATATCGTTCATTATTCTTCCCATCCACCGTCTGAATCCTCGCACTGTAATCTACATGGGTAACGGCTGGAATATCAGATCGTGGTATTTCCAGTTTGTTTATTCCAAAAAGGTTCATCTGTTCTTCAGTCATTGGAATCCTTTTTTCATTTCTAACTGGTGCTACCATCAGCATGTAAGGGCTCTCTTTGTCATGTTCAAACCATTCCAAAACATGTTCCAACAGAACCGAAGGGGCAAAAGGGCGGAAAGACTCACGATATTTTATTTTAAGATTCATCTTCTTCTGCATCTCAGGGTTTCTGGGATCTCCTATAATTGATCGCGCACCAAGTGCCCTCGGCCCAAATTCCATCCTGCCCTGAAACCATCCTATAATCTCTCCCATCTCCAATCGTCTTGCAACATCATCACAAAGATCTTCCTCTGTATACTCTCTATAAGGATAACGGTTTTCATGCAGAAACTTTTTAATTTCAGTTATATCAAAATGAGGTCCCAGATAGCTTCCGGACTGTTTATCTTCCTTACCATCAGCCACTCTTGGCTTATCTAGATAGTGATGCCAGATAGCCATGGCAGCGCCTAAAGCAGCTCCAGCATCTCCCGCTGAAGGCTGGACCCAGATATTATCAAATGGTCCCTCCCTTAAAAGATTTCCATTTCCTACGCAATTAAGGGCCACTCCTCCAGCCATACACAAACTCTTCAAGCCTGTCTGCTCATAAACATATTTACCAATACTTAACATGATCTTCTCAGTAACCTTTTGAATAGAAGCAGCCATGTCCATCTCTCGTTGGGTAACCTTCTCTTCTGGCTTCCTTGGCGGGCCACCAAATAGTTTGCTAAACTTACGATTGGTCATAGTAAGGCCCTGGCAGTAATTAAACACGTCCATATTCATCCTGAAACTGCCATCTTCTTTCAGGTCAATTAACTCGTTCATTATCAGTTCCACATATTTTGGCTCTCCATAAGGTGCCAGGCCCATAACTTTATACTCACCAGAATTTACCTTAAAACCCGTATAATATGTAAATGCTGAATAAAGCAGTCCAAGGGAGTGCGGAAATGAAATCTGCTCTTTTATTTCTACCTTATTACCCTTTCCAACACCCCATGTGGTAGTAGCCCATTCACCTACACCATCAAAGCATATAACAGCAGCCTCTTCGTATGGTGAAGGAAAGAAAGCACTTGCTGCATGAGATTCATGGTGCTCTGTAAAGAGCACTTTCCCTTTCCAGCCAAGTTCTTTCTTTATAATCTTTGGAAGGTGAAGTTTTTTACTTAACCATAAGGGAATTGCCTTTCTGAGGCTTGCCCAACCCCCGGGAATATAACTCAGATAAGTTTCCAGAAGGCGATCAAACTTAAGAATGGGCTTGTCATAGAAAACAACGTGTTCTATCTGATCTATGCCAATCCCTGCCTCTTTCAGACAGTACTCTGCAGCCATTCGAGGAAAAGCCTCATCATGCTTCTTGCGCGTGAAGCGCTCTTCCTGGGCTGCTGCTATGATATCTCCATCTTTTAGGAGAACAGCGGCGCTGTCGTGGTAGTATGCTGATATGCTGAGGATGTACATATTTTATAAAGTTAAAAGTGACTAAAGAAATTAGCTGATTGCTCATAGCTCATGGTTGATAGTAGGTAGCTGATAGCCACATCTAAGGTTTTAAGTGACTAAAGAAATTAGCTGATTGATTATGGTTCCTTGCTCATAGCCTGTGGCTGATAGTCCATAATTCAAAGCTGTCCACTTATAGCTGATGTTCATTTTGTAATTGTTTTCTTTATTGAATTTATAAGACTTGAAAGCTGTCTGCCGATTATATCTCCTGCTATCCGCAAATCATTAAGATTTGAACTGGAAATCCACTACTTTCTGTTAAATATTGCGAGAAAGGAAATTGTTTCAAATAGTGACCCTCGTGCGATATAAAGATATTGTATGAATTCCTTTTTGGAATTACGACCTTTACCCTCCGCAATGTTTGCAGAAATTGATGTTACAGATGATTCTACTTGTTCTATCAGTCTATAATGTTTCCGATCAGTATTCATTCTCTCTGCAGTATCAATAACACTTACTGCAAAATCTACAGATTTATGCCAAACCTCCAAATCTTCAAAACTAAACTTTATTTCACCCATTTCCTTCAGTCCCTCCATCAACAATGAGCTATAAGAAATTCTCTCTACGTCTTCTCCAAATCTTCAAGGATTTTCTTTATCACTCTTCTCATCTTCGGAATATGCTCGGAACAGACAGCAAACACTGTCTCAGAATCTATGTCAAAGTAATGGTGAGTTATGATATCCCTCATCCCTTTGGCTTTCTTCCAGTCAATCTCAGGATAGTTTGTAAGAAGCTTGGCCTCAGTCAGTTTGTCTATCTGTTTAAGTGCCTCACCAATGTTTATTAACTGCATACAAATACTATCAAGTTTCTCAAGGCCAAGATCGTCTTTTATGAAATCATCACTTGATTCAATGACCTGATACCTTCTGTTTATTTGGTCCAGAGCCCAATCAATGTTTTTCAAGATATCAATAACAAGCCCCTTATCATACATAGATAGCGTCCCGCTCTATCCTGTATCTCAGGGATTCATTCATCTTATCTCTTAGTCTCACAACATCTACCTTAGAGCCTAAAGCGTCTTCAACCGCCTGTTTAATACCTATAAGATAAAACAGATCAGGCTTTATGAGTTCGACCACAATATCTATATCACTATCTTTAAAGTTCTCTCCTCTTGCATAACTACCAAACAGCCCAATTTTTATGAGACCATAATTTTGCTTGAACTTTGTTTTATGTGTTGTAAGAAAATCAATGATTTCTTCTCTATTCATCTGTTTTTTTGTCATTAATCATTTGCCACGAAATCACATGAAAAGCACGAAAATAAGGATAAGCAAGTAATGAGTAGAAGAGGAATAAATATTGCGACTGATTAAATAAGCAGGGAGCATCTATTCTCTTTCTAAAAAGCATTTTGCTTTCTCATATATTTCCTTTGCAATGGTATAGAACGTCACTACATCGTCTATGCCAGGCTTACCATCGGGCAACAAGCCCAACTCACCAGGATATCTTGAATCAATATAAAGTTTATTAAGCAAGCTGAGTAAGTCATCATCAAAACTTTCATTATAAACAGATGAGATTGTATTCTTAAGTGTTATTAAGTCATGTGTTTTAATTGAAGACAGCTCGAATTCCTCTATAACAGCTTTAAATGTTTTTTCAATGCACTGTTGTGAATGAAAAGCTACTATCTGCGTCAATTGTTCATTACTTAAAATCTCATTTATCGTATCTAAATCACTTTTAGCCGACTTTAGCCATTCAGTTGTAATATGCTTCATGAAAGTTCCTTTCCCTGACTGAGAACCTTTCGGGAAAACATACTATCTAACTCAACAAACTTCTCAAATTCAGGTTTTGTGTACACTACAAGATCTATCGGAACTTCTTTTTCTATAGGTCTAATTGCTCTGCTTATTTTTAAAAAGTTTTCAGATTTTTCTTTAAAGTTTTTCGGATACACATTTTTATCAATTACAACTAAAAGATCAATATCACTATCTTCATCCTGATTGCCACATGCTTGTGAACCAAAAAGGATAATTCTCAGGATTTTTTCAACTTTGGTTATTCTGCTTACAATTTCTTTTTCTATCTCTTTTTTTGTCATTGGTCCTTAGCCACATAATCACCCCAGTTAAATTATCTTTACATTTAACGGGACAGGCACGAAAGGGGGCGAAAAAAATTACTGATGGTTAATTGCTCATAGTTAATAGACCAAAGCCGCCATTTAAGTAAAACAAAAATATTTCCGTCCCATCTTAAATGCAAACGACACGTAAATATTGAAAAGAAGAATTTACTGATCAATGCTTTAATATTAAAATAGAGCGTAGATGAATGGTGCTACTGCACTTGACTCAGTAAATATTATCAGTGCGCCTAGTAAGACAAGAATAATGATGATCGGAAATAACCAGAACTTTTTCCTCACCTTCATAAATGCCCAAAACTCTCCTAATAATCCCATTTCAATTCCCTCCTGGTATAATAATCATTATCATTATACCTGATTACTCTGATTAAATAGAAAACGATTACACAGATTGAGAAATCAATCTCTTAACCATACAACTCTTTTGTCCAAAATTTATTAACAGACCAACCTTCATCTCAGATACTTTTAGATAAGAAAGCAGTTGATATTTAAAAACATCAGGAATATTTCCTGTTATTGCCTTGAGTTCAACAATAACTTTGTTTTCAACAACCAAATCTACAATAAGTTTACCCACATTTTTGTTTTGATAATAGACTTCAAAACGTTTTTCTGTTTCATGCTTTAATTCTTCTTGATTAAAATCCAATATAAGATCACTGTGATAAATCTTTTCATTAAATCCTGGTCCTAATGCATTATGGACTCTATAACAACATGCTATTATTCGTTCTGTTAGAGTGTCTGTATCTCTCAAAATCTGTGTAATCAGACATCCTGACCTTAAGGATGTTTAAAATTGTCTTTCATAACGTTTTTTGTCTTTTAAACCTGCTATTTCATAAGGCTCCCAGTATGTTCCCTCAGACTGCATCTTTCGCTTCATTGGATCTTTACCTAATAATCGCATTATAAGTCCGATTGGAATGAAGATCAATATGAAGACAATTGATAATAAGATCTGTGTATTAAACCACCCGACTGCATGTGCAATTTTTAACCATAATTTGAAAACAGGCCGAAGGATAATTGGTACAAATGCTACAATGGGTAGTAGAACTAAAGCCAGACCAATTAGTACATAGCTCTCGATTGACGGGTAATGTCTCCACGCAAGGACTCCAAATATTGCTGAGAATATTAAGAAGACTATACGTATATCACGTTTTTCTTTATTGGCCACGAAAACACACGAAAGGACACAAAAATAAAAAAAAGAATTACATTGCCACTAAATCATACGAAAGGGCACGAACAAAGACAAAGAAAAGGAATTTTCTCACGCCAAGGCGCAAAGGGAAAAATCACATATAAACTAATAGAATTTAAAAATGAAAAAAATTATATGGCCACTAAATCACACGAAAGAACACTAAATTGAAAATAATTAAATTTAAGGCTAAAGGCTAAAAAACAAGTCTTTTTATAGTTGCTTTGGGATGATAGAAGTTTACTAGCAAACCCACCTTGATTTCTGAAGCTTTAAGATAGTTTAATATTTGTGCTTCATACGCCCCTGTAATTTTCTCCTGCGCTTTGAGTTCCAAGATAACCTTGTTTTGAACAACAATATCAGCAAAATATTCTCCAACTATCTTGCCTTTGTAACTTACATTTATTGGCACTTGTGATTCTGCTTGAAGATCGTGAGATTTCAGTTCTTGAAGGAGTGCTTTTTCGTAGACTTTTTCCAGGAAACCATGACCGAGAACACGATAGACTTCGAAAATACATCCCTGTATTCTGTACACTAAATCTTCTTCGATTAATTCAGTCATACTTTATTGGCCACTAAAATACACGAAAAAGTAAGAAAAAAGGCATCTTAGCAACTTCTAAAAATAATAAATAATTATGTTAAGGCTGTTAACTTAATATTCTCATACTTGTATGAAAATAACATACTTCTAAATCATTAAACTTTAGTGTTCTTTCGTGGATTTCATGGCCAACTCTATAACTGCGTTACTGTTTTATGCATTATCCCGGTGATGATGGAAAGATGCAGAGCATTGGCGGGGATATGCAGGTTAAAGTCGGTTAGGCTATGGACAATGATATATGCTATGCCACCGAAACACCCTACCGTAATCCCTCTTACAAATGAGTTTTTTCTCTGGAACCACATTTTGATTATAATAAACAGATAATAAACAGCACCTGCAATGACTATAAGAAACCCAGTGAATCCCATATCAGAAATAAGCTCCAGGTAGTCATTATGTGCATGATCGAATAATTTCTGAGCTTTGATAGTCTTATATTTCGGGAATACATATTCGTATGTTCCTAGTCCGGTTCCCAAAGCAGGAAAGTCTTTTATCAAATTATAAGTATCATTCCATATCTGCTTTCTTCCCCCTTCTGCTTCAATATCTACAGAAGCAGAAGAAAATTTCTTGATTACAGGGTTCAATCCTATCCATACTGACATAAGACAAATAGGCAAAACAATAATAAGCAATTTTTTTATAGATACTTTTTTAGATATCATAATACTCATAAGAATAACAGCAGTTACAAAGCTGCATATTCCCATCCTTGAACCGGATAAAATCAGCGCGGAAGACATTATTAATATCAGAAATGAAATAAGTCCCGCTCTGGTACCAATTAAATTTATCATTTGTACCAATCTCTGTCGCCACATCGTTTCAGTGGTGATTGGAATTTTCGAAAGCAAATATGTCAGATATCCAAAACTCATACAGATTACAAATGCCATGTATCCTGAATAATGGTTCAGATTCACATAGGTACCTGTGACAAAATTAGAATTATAAACATTTTTCATGAAAAGCGAGTGTTTGAATCCACCCAGACATTCCAATAGTCCATATATAGATTCAAGGCTCCCCATAATGATCAAGACAATTATAAGTCGTGTCAACATGCTCTTGATTCGGGAACGATGTTTACTTGTTTTCGGTTGTCTGTTTACAGTTGATGGATTGTAATTTACGATAAGAAAGAATATCCCAACATAAGCCAGAACCTTAAAGAGTTCGGTTTTGGTAGCATGATTGTATACACTGATTGATTGCCAGCTTTTACTGGTTGATGGCTGATGGCTGATGGCTGATTGAGACGAACTGAGGGATGGCGAGTGGCGATCGCTCATGGTTGATAGCTCATGGTTCTTTGCTGATGGTTGCCAGTCGGGTATTGTTGTTTCATATAGTTTGTAGGTGTTAGGGCTCAGGATTTTCAGAACTCCGGGAGGTAATGGTGTCAACTGGAAAAGGATCAATCCAACAAACAGTATAATTGGTATTGTTAGCGGTGTTTTTATGAAACCGAATCGGTTGACCAATATGGATTGCTGATTGATGATTGCTGATTGATGATTGGAAATTGAAGACTTATTAATCGTTGAATGTCTATTATCGTTTGAAGATTTTATTGTTGATTGATGATCACTATAACGTCCCTGACGGTTTTGGCTAGTTGGCGACTGATGACTTGGGAATATTGTCGTCTTGTTAATATTTATCATCGCCAGTCTGACAATCCAGACAATAACCATAATACAGACAGTGAGCTCCATAATTGTATACGCCCAGGGGTGAACAGTACCGAAGGCAATTGGGGTGAATACAATCAGGAAGATTATTCCCCACTCGATTATTTTGTTGGCGATCCTTGGATAGTTGGTATGCATTTAAAGTGAGCTAAAGTGACTAAAGAAATTGAATCTCGCAAAGACGCGAAGTGCGCAAAGAGAAAATAGATTAAGTTGTTAAAGACAATTTAAGGATTAAAAATATTTAACCACAGATGGACACCAATAAACACGGACAAAAACAAATTATAAACAGCTCCATCACAAAGGTCGCAAAGTTAAAAAACTAAGATTATTAGGCACGAAAACACACTAAAGAGCACGAAAAAAGTAAAAACAATGACAAGTTTATCACGCGAAGGCGCAAAGAACGCAAAGGAATGAAATAAAAATATAAAGCAACTAAAGGATATTAAAGATAATTAAAAAATTCAAGGACTTAGGAATTAGACACGTATTACACGAAAAGGCACTAAAGAAAAACGCTCGGCTGCCCGCAAGTTTGTCAGGCGGGGACATACAGCGCTCTTCGGACAAAAGGCGTCAAGAATGCGAAGATCTAAGGACTTTTTGAAAAGCAGTAAGTTCATAGAACATTAGTCAGAGGACAAAGCTAATGAGCTCGCCAATTAAACATTCTACAAATTTAACGGAATACGTGGGATTATTGGGAGCGTGTATAACTAAAACATGAAGAGACTTTTAGAGATTATTCCATTCATCTACTGAAATGTCTCTATTAAGTTTTTCTTTAACTTGTCTTAATAGCATTTTCATCTGTGGAACTGAGTATTCACGATTATTGGGTATAACCTGTTTATAAGATCCGTATCTCATGATTCCATGCCTACCACCTGTCTCAAAATCGCTGAACCCAAGTTTCTTTAGTTTCCTAATAAAGTCTCTTCTCTTGCACGGCACCCATTTATGCACCAACAGTTTCCTTTGGATCCAGGCTGATCCCTTCGATAACAGGTATTTTATCGCCGTGTCTCAGCCCATTGATTAACCAATCTTCTAAAGCAAAGTGAAGTTCTTTTTGACATTCATAAAGAGTAGTTCCGAAGGCAATAGTTCCTGCACAGACTTGTATTTTTCCACAGTAAGATCCATCTTCTAGTTTTTCGTATTCAGCATTACTCATTGCTTTCTCAATGTATTGTGTAAGCATTGTAAGTCTCCAAAGTTTATGGTTAAACGTCCCGAAAATATTACTATAATTTGGGAAAAATCCTAACAGATTGCCAATATTTATTAGCCACTAAATCACACGGAAACAAATAAGTAAAAAAGAGGATGATGAGTCTTAGCTGATGGCTGATGGCTCATTGCTCATAGATACCAGTGAAACAAAACTAATACATTTCCATCTCAATCCTGGTTTGTACTGGAATTTTTTAATTTTAAAGTAAGCGACTGAATCTCGTCTTTAAGCATATCGTATTCATCCAGCTTTTCTTTTAGGAACATTCTTGTTATCACAGTTTTCTCTCTTATTCCCTTTGGAGTAAGGATATACAGATAACCTGACTTTTTACGGGAATTTTTAAATCTTTTAAGTTTGATAGTCCCTTTTTTGGTAAGAGCCTGCATAAGATAGTTTACCTTTCCTAAACTGAAATTAAATTTTTCAACTATCTCACGCTGAGTTGATTCCGGATTATCATGAATGTAGTTGAGCAGTTTTACAGTTTCTTCAAGATGTTTCATTTGTTACAAAAAAAAAGACAAATTATCTAGCCACGAAAACACACGAAAGAGCACTAAAAAAAGTAAAAATAAAGGCAAGTTTATCACGCCAAGGCGCCATGAACGCAAAGGAAAAACAAGAAATTCGCAAATTAGTCATTGGTCATTGATCAAAAGAGCAGGGAAAAAGAGAGAAAGACACGAATTAACACGAAAGAAGCACAAGCAAAAAAACCTTTCTATCATGTCAAGGCGCTAAGGGCGCGCCGAGGACAAGAAGGAGAAGATGATTATAAAGAGCTATTAAAAAAGGTACAACTAAAGATGAAATGAGGCTCATGGGTGATTGTTCATAGAACAAAAACGAAAGGTAAAAATAATGTTGCCACTAAATCACACGAAAGGATGGACACAGCTCCGCCACGTCAGTTACATATTCGTAACCAAAATAACTATCCACCCCACACCTACCACATCAGGATAGAAAAAGTTACTCTGACAAGCTATGAATCAAAACGGATAAGAAGAGTAAAATACCTAAGATTAGCTAATGTTGTTATTTTTTATATATGGCGACTCTCACTCTTCATTAAATAAATAATTCTCTATACTTCCTAAGAACTCAATAACCAAAAACAGTGCATGCCTGACTTTCAATATGGTATTATCCGTTCAATGGTTGAACAGTCAAGATAAAAAAGGGATTATAGCGTCTATAAATCACCCTAGTGAAACTGCTCTTATATTTAACGAGGCAGACACGTAAGAGTATTAATAAAAGACAAGGAAAAAGATGTAACTCTATTACATATAATTTAGTAAATTTTAATACATTTCAGCTATGCCAGATTATGTTTTTGAGTGACAAAATCATTGTAGCAAACAGGCCATCACTGAGGAAAGTATGTAGTATAACAAATAGTGTGCCATAGCACCACTTCACTGACATTTGCTCATAAGAGCAAATGTCAGTTAGACTTAAGAACCTGGTAATATGCTCTATCCATTTGCTTTTTGTTATGGTTTCATAACAAAAAACGTTAGGCAAATACATTTATGTTAGTACACATATTAATTTGTATACTAATATAAATTGTAGCTCATAGTATATGGTTGATGGTTAATAGTCCTAAAGGTTTGTCGATGGTCACTGGTCAGTGTGCTAGCGGAGCTAGCTGCAACTGGTTATAGCTACGAAATGGCACAAGGAAAAACATAATCGGACACTACTCATAATCTTTATACTTAACCATAATTGCCTCGCTTAGCAGATTTGTAGCTTCCTTGTGGTTAGGAGAATGTTCAAGTATTGTCTCATATTCTTTAATCGCTAAATCAGCTTTGTCCGCTTGGCTATATAATTCAGCCAGGTTCATATGAGCACCTATGTGCTTGGGATTCAGTAGAACAGTAGTTTTAAAATTACTTAATGCCATACTATTTTTATTAAGTCTAGCATGAACATTTCCCAGATAATAAAATGTTTGGTGATTTTTCGGATCACTGCTTATAGAAAGCGTTAAAAGCTTCTTTATATCTGGCAGATTCCGCTTGAAGAGTGTGCCCCCCTCTTTAATTACAGAACCTAAGATGCTAACCGCTTTACCAGTATCATCCTTAATAATATAGCATCTTGCCAGCATCAGTCTGTTGTCGGTGCGCTTATAATGTTCAATTGCCATACCAATATCAAAACTCAGCAGATTTAAATCCGCAAGATTTTTGTGTACGGCTCTATCCTGGTACCAGCGGCGCCAGGAGATAAGCGACTGAACTTTGTCCCACTCTGTTCTTGTGGTCCTGAGGAGATCAGAAATGCTTAGACCTTTTACATAGCGGCCATCATAAACCCTTATAGGATCGTCATTACCTTGCCACTCATTATATTGTTGTAACAGTTCAACTGTGTTAGTAATATCAATTTCTTTCCTTACCTGATTCATACACCACATTGCATACAGCTTGTGAGTATATACATCTGTAGGATGCAGGTTTATTGCCATGTTGAAGTTCTCGATAGCACGATTCGTTTTATTGCCGGTATACCAAGCAAACACAGCCCTGTTCCGGGCATCAGTCGGCTTGCGCTTTAACGCTTCCAGAAAGTACTCATTTGATCCGAACCTTCTATCTTTGCTTTTACCAATCGGATTTAGTTTTCCAAGCTCAAACAAGGTTTCTGCATTTGATGAAGAATACCTCAGGGATTTTTTGAGGAGATAGTTTTGATATTCTGCGTCTTTACTCTTGTGTTTAAGGGTTAGTTTATAATCGGAAAGGTATTTGTGAGCAGAATATTCTCTTGCGATGGAGATGAACAGGTATATTGTTAAGATCAGGATTGATGAGTAGGCCAGTATCTTTGGGATTTTTTTCATACTTAGCCACGAAAACACACGAAATAACACAAAAAAAAGACAAAATGATGATTTGTATTAATCACGCTAAGTCGCAGAGAACGCTCCCCGGACAAAAGGCGCCGAGGACAAGAAGGAAAAAGTAATTAAAGTGAGCTAAAGTTTAAAGTGACTAACGTTGATTAAGACACTTATCGCAGCCCACTTCAATCGACAATCGCCAAT
>Ga0257122_1002390_pt1 | contig 11814 bp, 4 predicted proteins | sample SI106_120metaG_FD_190146 | JGI IMG/M metagenome (GOLD analysis project Ga0257122, IMG submission 190146) | Marine microbial communities from Saanich Inlet, British Columbia, Canada - SI106_120 | ecosystem: Environmental > Aquatic > Marine > Inlet | place: Canada: British Columbia | collected... | reverse complement strand
ACACGGATGACTTTGGCCTGGGATTGATGACTAACAATGTTGATCGTCTCCATATTCTAAACGCCGGTAATGTCGGTATAGGTACAACTACTCCATTAGCTCCGTTTCATGTTGATACAAGCGCTACATTTCCTACCCTGCCACTATTTTTAGACAACAGCATTGAACATAAGACAGGTGCCGGCATAAGTATGAGAAAATCGAGAGGCACCCCGCTTTCAAAATCAATTGTAAACAATGATGATTTTTTAGGTGGTATCCAGCTCTATGGGTATGATGGGGCTGCCTATCAATTGGCCGCGAATATTAGGGGAGTTGTAGATGGGGTTCCAGGTTCAGGTAATATGCCAGGAAGACTTATCTTTAACACTAACAATGGTACAGGTATTTTCGAGAGAATGAGGATTGACAATTCAGGCAACGTTGGTATCGGCACGGATAATCCGAGCTCTAAGCTCACGGTAAAGGGTGATGGCGTTTTTCTTGATGATAATTCAAAATCGCGAGTTGAAATTGCGAGTGATACAGTAACCGATCTCGGTGCCTGGATTGATGTAAAAAATACGTCTGGCACAGAGGTTGCCTATATTGGCATGGATGATGGAGGTGCAACAGGTTCTGGGACCGGTTTTATGGGTGTAGGAGAGGGCCTCGTCTATCCTGGTGGCCATCCTTATGAAGGTGAAGGAATTGATAGAGTTAATATAGCGGGTAGTGGACACGTTATTGTCAATAACAGTTCCGGAAATGGCCTTGTTAATGTTTTTGCTAATGATTGGTCAGCGTTAGGACCAGTAGCACCGTATGGTTTTATTGAGCTTCATGACCATAATGGTAACCGTGATTCATCTGTGCCTCCCAACCTTCTTCCACCTACAATAACTCTTAATGGAGAGAATGGTGAAATTAATGCAACCAGGTTTGTGGGAGACGGTTCTGCCCTGACGAATGTGGGTGTTAATGATGCTGATATTTCTATGCTGGGATACGTTAAGGACCAAGCCGGTATTATAGCTCTGGGATTTGAAACCGGAGTACACACAGTAGACACGACACTTAATCAGGCAGGAGTTGAAGGTTTGGGATTTGAAGCCGGCCCACATACTTCAGATGCTGATATTACTAGTATGGGATACATTAAGGGTTATGTAGAGTTAGATCCTCTCTATATTGCAAGTCCGGCTGCAGGAATAGATCAGGCAAAGATAAATGAATGGAATGCTCACACAATGGATATAACAGACAACACAGCAGCTATTGATTTGAACGCAGTAGATATTGGTTTTAATTCAGACGCTATTGCTGCAGATGCGGATACAGATGATTTAAATGAGTTAAATACCGGTTTGTCATTAAGTGGTACAACATTAAACCTTACAGATGCTGGTGGTTTATTGACTGCTGATCTCAGTGGTTTGTCGCTTGGAGATTTTTCTAATCTGGGTGAGGCCGGTGGTGCTGACAGGGTCCTTGGAAACACGGATGCCTTTGGTCTGGGATTGATGACTAACAATATTGATCGTCTCCATATTCTAAACGACGGCAAAGTCGGCATCGGGACGGCGAGCCCTGTCGGCAAGTTGGATGTAAGCGGAGTGCTTAATTTGTTGGCATCCGGCGATTCAATGCAACCGGGTTCCTTGAAATTACATTCTGATAATTATCTGCATTTAATGGGAGGAACATCCGGTTTTAAATTTTATGACGACACAGGTGCCAGTGAACATATTGTCATTGACAATTCCGGTAACGTCGGCATCGGAACTACGAGCTCGACAGACAAACTGACCGTAGCCGGTAATATTGTTCCATCGGTAACTGATACCCATACACTTGGAACATCTGGTAACGTTTGGAAGGACGTTTATGTAGGAAATAGCAGCTTGCATATTGGAGGTACAACATTATCTAATGTTGGCGGAATATTAAAGTGGAATAGTTTACCGCTAGGTATATGGAGTCAAAATGGAACTTCGGCTTACTACAACGACGGCAAGGTCGGCATAGGAACAACAACACCTGCAACAGAGCTGGATGTCAGCGGCACGATTACGTCAACCGGTTTGATCGTGCCGGGTGGCAGCATAATAACTGATGCAATTACCACTAACACATTCCTTGGAGATAATGCGGGTAGTTCTATTACTACTGGTGACAGTAATACCGCTATAGGTAGTCAATCACTAATAGGCAATACCACAGGTGTTGGAAACGTTGCTTTTGGAAGTTTGGCATTAAGCGATAATGTAGATGGTTATTACAATACTGCTATTGGAACAGGTGCACTTGACTCGAACACTGGAGGCAGCAATAATACCGCTACTGGAAGAAATGGTTTAAAACTGAATACTACCGGTAGTTGGAACACCGCTAATGGATTTTATGCTCTACTTAGAAACACGATCGGTAAATATAATAATGCTTTTGGCTCTAACTCTCTTTTATATAACACTGAAGGTGATAGTAATAGTGCTTTTGGAAATAATGCATTATATAGTAATACAATCGGCAATAACAATGTTGCTCTTGGGGGTTCGGCGTTAAATAGTAACACAACAGGTAGCGCTAATACTGCCAATGGGTACTACGCACTTGGTTCACACCAAACAGGTCACAGTAATACCGCTATTGGTACTTCAGCGCTTTCTGACGGCACTGTGGGCGATATGAACACTGCCATTGGTCGTGATTCAGGCCGTACTGCAATAGGTTCAGGTAGCGTATTTCTTGGATATGAGGCAGGATACAGTGAACAAGGTGATAATAAATTACACATCGGTAACAGTAGAAACAACACCCTGATCTACGGTGAATTTGATAATGGCAACGTCGGTATCGGAACGACGAGTCCAAATAGTAGACTGGATGTCAGCGGGGATATCCGCATCCACGAAAACGATATTTTTCTGCGCGGCGGAACAGACACCAACCACGGTTTGGGTTGGTACGGTACAGGAATTAATGGAAGGCTCTTTGATGGTAACAACGTTGATGGCCCGGTCCTATATGGTTTCACTGGCGGTGCGCTGGGCACAAACAGAAACGGCACCCAGAAGCAGGCGCTGAGCTGGAATAGCGACGGCAACGTGGGTATCGGGACCAATATTCATTGGCTTAACAAAATTAGCATTACAAAAACGATTGGTTCAAATGATATGTCAGCCAAACAGCATGAAACGCAGATGGCAATATTTGGTCCGGGAGACAAATCTATGGCGCTGGGTGTAATGGATGATGGTAAAGGAATGATCCAGGTTAAAGAAGTGAATACAGGTTATAATTCACTTTGCTTAAATCCCGTAGCTGGCAACGTCGGCATTGGGGACCCGAATCCATCTGAGAAACTGACTGTAGCTGGAACAATAGAATCTACCTCAGGAGGTGTCAAATTTCCTGACGGTACAACACAGACTACGGCGGCTGATGTCGGAAATCAAATGTTGTTTTATCAGCCAACCTCTGTCCAGATGGAACAGGTTGTCAGTGTGGGCCAACCTTTATTGCTTCCCAGGGCAGGAGCAGCTCACTCCCTTAAAATTAGAGTTTCGTATAGCATTAATTTTACGGGAGTTATAACAGTGGTAGTGAGAAAAAACGGGGGAAATACTGTGTTAGGTAGAAGTTTCTCTGTGGGAGAGACGGGTGTTTTTGATGGTCTTGGTGGCCCGGTTTCTTTTAATGCCGGTGATTTAATTTCTCTTCAAATAGACGCACGAGGAGCAAGTCCCGATCTCCCCGGCATGGGTTCTAGTTTTGAATTAACTGCCAGTATGTTGTACTAGCATAGCGAACTTTTATTAAGTAAAAGAAATGATTATTCAGTACAGGGTTAGATCATAAAGGATTAATACCTTAGTTTCTTAATAAAAATCTTTTACCAAATTTAGCAAAAAGATAAGTAATTATGAGAGGAAGGGGAAAATGAGAGGTTATCAAAAATATCTGTTATTTATGGTGGTAATTTCGTTGTGTGTAGCCGGATATCTTTCTGTGAGCATGTTTGGTGTCTCTTTTGCCGGTGGTACTACTGGGGGTGGTCCTGTCGGTTATGATGATGGCCGCCATGATGACCACAGCAGTGGTCATAAACCTAAACATACGCATAATCACAAACCGCATAAGCATTGGCAGACTTCCGGTAATAAATATATAGATCCTGAAGAATATTTTCTAGGTACCACAGATGAATCCGACCTTGCAATCAGAACAGACGATGTTGAAAGGGTTCGTATTACTGCCGAAGGTAATGTTGGTATCGGAACAGATGCTCCTACCGGTACACTTCACGTGGAAGGTGGAATCGCAGATGGGGCAGCTGACGGAACTGATATAATTATCAATGCCCAGGACGGAGGGCCTGATGGTGGTGCCGGAGGTAACATAGTGCTGAAGCCTGGTACCGGTAGTGGTTTCTTAACAGATGAAGAAGGCAATCCTATTCAAGCAACAGGTGACGATGGCAGTCCTCTGTACGAAGACGACGGAAGTGGCAATCTTGTTCCTGTTTTTATTCCTAATAGCGGTAATGTAATAATTGACGGAAATTTAGCCCCGTCGTCAGGTCATGCTCTTACACTTGGAACACCTGAGCTGCGTTACTCTGGTATCTATCTTGCGTCCTGGTTTAAATATGATACAGATGGCCTCTACTTTTACTATACTGCAGATGAAAGGACTCCTGTAGATTACTTTCATGCCAGATTTACTGTTGATGCTACTCCTTATATTGGTGGTGATGGCTGGACTTATTTCAATGTTGACACTGAGCGTTCCGGCAATTTTATAATCTCACCTAATCAGTCATTTGAATCGGCATTGGGTACAGAAAAACTGCAGGTAGATGGTGATGTAATGTCAACAGGCAATGTAGATGCGGTTACATTTAGTGGAGACGGTTCAGCTCTTTCCGGTGTTGTTACAAGTGAAATAGATCCTGCATTTACAGCAAGTGCGGCATCAAGCATAACATCTGCAGGAAGTAATGAAGTGATAACAGCCGCAGAGAGAACATCTCTGGGCACAGCGGTGCAGATAGAGACAGATCCCACAGTAACACTGGCAAAGCTGGAAGGTCTTGTAGTTGACTTCCATACACTTGGTGGTGTTGATGCCGATACACAATTAGATGCAGCCGGAGTTACAGCACTTGAAACAGATCCAGATTTTAATGCGAGTGCGGCATCAAGCATAACATCTGCAGGAAGTAATGAAGTGATAACAGCCGCAGAGAGAACATCTCTGGGCACAGCGGTGCAGATAGAGACAGATCCCACAGTAACACTGGCAAAGCTGGAAGGTCTTGTAGTTGACTTCCATACACTTGGTGGTGTTGATGCCGATACACAATTAAATGCAGCCGGTGTTACAGCACTTGAAACAGATCCAGATTTTAATGCAAGTGCGGCTTCAACGATAACATCTGCAGGAAGCAATCAAGTGATAACAGCAGCAGAGAGAATAGATCTTGGCACAGCGTTGCAGACAGAGACAGATCCAACCGTAACACTTTCAAAGCTGGAAGGTCTTGTAGTTGACTTCCACACACTTGGTGGTGTTGATGCCGACACGACACGTAGTGATGCAGAAATCGTTGCAGCAGTTGACACAGCAGGATATGTTTCTGGCGCACATACAGCCGACACCGATACCCAGCGCAGTGACGCTGAGATTGTTGCTGCCGTAGACACGGCAGGATACGTTTCTGGTGCGCATACAGCCGACACCGATACCCAGCGCAGTGATGCCGAGATTGTTGCTGCCGTTGATACAGCAGGATATGTTTCAGGTGCACACACAGCCGACACCGATACTCAGCGCAGTGATGCGGAAATTGTTGCCGCGGTTGATACAGCAGGATATGTTTCCGGCGCACATACAGCCGACACCGATACTCAGCGCAGTGATGCCGAAATTGTTGCTGCGGTTGATACAGCAGGATATGTTTCCGGTGCGCATACGACCAAGTATACTGATGCGGAAGCAGTTGCAGCAGTGGTCGGTGAGCATACAGTTGACACGAATACGCAGCTATCCGAAACCGATGTAGATGCATTTGTTGCAAACAATGACTATCTGAAAACAGATGGAAATGGCTCCGCTCTTTCAGGAGTGGTTACAACTGAGACAGATCCTTTGTACACTGGAAGTCCATCATCAGGCATAACTGCTCCGAAGATAGTCAACTGGGACACTGCATATGGCTGGGGTAACCATACTATTCCGGGCTACTTAACGAGTTATACAGAGACTGACCCTGAATATACAGTGTGGAATAAGAGCACGGGGATATCTATCACTGAATCTCAGATAAGCGATCTTGCTCATACAGCAGAATCTGATATTACAACAATGGGATTTATTAAGACAGAGTCAGATCCTGAGGTTGGTGCAAATACAACAGATTATCTTTCCAAATGGGATGGATCAGCACTCGTTACTGGTTCGATATTTGATAATGGCAAAGTTGGTATTGGTACGCCGAGTCCAGGGGCAAAACTACATGTTGTTGATACAACAAATTCTGTATTGAGGGTGGAAGCAACAAATACGACATCAGGTACGCCGTATTTACAGCTTAACTCCAATGTAGTGAGTGTAGAAAACTGGCAATTATCTGTTCCAAGTTCAGGAAACGGTTTAACATTTAGAAACACTACAGATACTCTAGACAGAATGGTAATTGATCAAGACGGCAACGTTGGTATTGGGACGACGAGCCCGAATTTCCAACTCTCCCTTGGCGCAGATCTTTCGCACACCAAGATCGCTCTATACGAGACTGGTGCAACCAATCATTACGGCATGGGCATCGTCGCGGGTCAGTTCAGCTTTCATTTGAACGGATCTGGTGCCAGGTACGCGTTCTACGACAGCGATGATCTTACTAATGAGCTATTGACAGTCAAAGGGTCGGGTAACGTTGGTATTGGAACTGAAAATCCACAGGCTAAGCTACACATTGGAGGAACAGCTGGTGTTGACGGAATCAAATTCCCGGATGGGACAACACAGACTACTGCGGCGTCAGCCTCTCCAGATTATATCTGGATTCGGGAAGAAAGTGGTAGTGCCCATGGAGGAACATTCTCTAGCGGTGCCTGGCGAACACGGGTACTTAATATAGAAAAGGCAGATATTGGTGGGCATGCTACCCTATCATCGAATCAGATTACTCTTGCCGCTGGTACATACAGAATTGCCGCATCTGCTCCTGCATATAAAGTAAACCGACATCAAACACGGTTATATAATGTCACAGGCGGAACAACAATAATTGCAGGTACAAGTGAATATATAGATACTAGTGCAACATATTCAGATGCAACTCGTTCTTTTATAAATGGGCAGTTTACTTTAGCTACATCGAAGGTGATAGAACTACAACATCGGTGTTCGACTTCAGTTTCTAATCAGGGGCTTGGAATAGGCAGCACTTTTGGTGAGGTATCAGTGTATAGTGAAGTCCAACTCTGGAGAATATCAGATTAACTGCTGAGTTCAGATTTTTCATGTTGGCTAGTCCATAAGTAACTAAAGCTTGAAGTGGGTAAGTATGCCAATGCTGTAAATAATCAAGATTGTTGAATTCAGGAATTATACCATGATAGATAGCTAAACGGATACTGTCCATAGCGGGGTGGTATCCGCAGAGAATATATATGAAATTTATAGAATACACGTTTATAAAATTATAAATATTTTGAGATTTCTGCGCTTTCCGGGAGCAGAAAATAGGTCATTTTGAAAGGAATGGAAAAATGAGAAGTTGTCTAATACGTCTGTTATTACTAAGTATTGTACTGGTATTTGCCGCAGCGTTCTACAACATGGGTATCTGTGAGCGAGCATATGCCGCAAAGGCTGATGATGGTACAACCTCCGGGTCGGGATTGGATAATTATAGCAGAGACACTACCGATAAAGCAGGATCCGGGAAGCCCTGGAATTCATTATATGTGTCTAGGCAGAGGGAAAGTTTCCGGGTGGAGCCAGATGAAATGGGTTCGTATAGGTGAATGTCATATCAGAGCCGTTTTGTGATTTATCAGATTCAGGTCGGTTACGCCCAGGCCGTATTTGGCAGCGGTGTCTATATGCACCGGGAGGTTTGGACGATTAAATAGTGAACGCAGGTTTTTCTCTTTCCTCTTTCCCTCAATAATGTTCATACCAATCGTATCAAGGGCAACAGGGTCTCTGCTCAATATGATCCTGTTATCGTTCCATGTGTGTCTTTTTTGTGGCATTGGTCCTCCTTCGTAAAGGCCAACTATTCCGTTGCAGATGTGGAGCTTTATCTTGTCCTTTATCACCGGTATTGAATTGATGGCGGCGATGAATGGGTCACATGAGTTGTCGTGGAAGTTGTCAGGATGGCTGATAACTCCGTGAGAGATGTTTTTAAGCGCGATGCTTACTCCTGCAAGGCCATGGTCCTTCAGCAAACCAACATTTATAAGTGAATCAACTTCCTCTGTCAGTATCCTGCTTACCCTAACAGCGCCATAGCCGCTGTCGTATTCTCTGTGTGAGCTGCCAGAATCAAGGGCCTCTTTCCCTCCGCCTCCGTCTGTGGTGTATGTCCTTACACCTTTAAAAGATCTGTTTATCTTGAAACCTGATGATAGGAAAAAGTTCTGATATTGGTCCCATATGATGATATTGTTCTCTTTTACCCCAATACTTTTTAACGCGTCAACGATGGCCCAGCAGATCTGGTAGTTGCCTACAAGGATATCAGCACCAAGCCCGTTGATCTTAATGCCTACTCTTTCATCCTCATGAAAGAGTGATTTCCATGCATCTTTCTGGTTGTTGGTTCCTGTAAGCAGAGTTATGCCGGAGTCCATCATCTGCTTAATCAGTGAGATATTCGGAGTCATTCCCTTCACTATTCCTGTTCTACTTTTAACGTCAACAACAAGGGATTGCGGGTTTATTATGTTTCCCTGTCTTGAATTAGTTTTTATGTCATCAGGCAAGGGGTCAAGAGGCAGTGGTATTTGAGATAGAAATACGCCACCAAGTAATGTATTGACACATGTATCTTTAATAAATTCTCTACGGGTTTTATCTTCGCTCATAATAATCCCTTCTCAAGCAGGTAATAGATTATCGGCATATAATTGAGCCATCTGGTATATCAATCTAATTCAATATGATTACATTTTAGCATTATGATTTAATGCATTCAATTATAGAATTTCAGCGTCTTACATGCCATATTTTATAGTGGTATATAATGGCATGGGAGGTTATATTTCTATCATAATCCTGATATACGGAACACTTCTTTGTTATACTAAGTAGCTGTTTATTTACTTATTAATAATTACCTCTAAATCATACCGTTAGTTCATTAAATACAGTAGAGCTAAGTAAAGGGGATATCTAAAATGAAAGACATGCCAGACACATCAAACAGAGGACAAAATATCTTTTGGACCAGATGGGGAGTCATATCTATCCTGATTGGTATTTTTATAACAGGTTTAGTTATCGGCTTGCTCTTAAGAAGTGGTGGAAGCCCTGCTGAGAAGACTGGATTAACTGATACTTCAGCCAGTAAAATCATGTTCTGGACTTGCAGTATGCATCCACAGATTAAGCAGAAAGAGTCTGGTCGTTGCCCGATATGCGATATGGATCTTATTCCTATGAGGGAGGATGCGGGTGGAGGTGGGAAAGCAAGTTTAAGGCTTGGGGAAAGAGCGCGCCATCTTGCATCAATTAGAACAACCCCTGTTGAGTACAGGGAATTGGTAAAGTCTGTTTATACTGTAGGAAAGATAGATTATAACGAGAGCCGTGTTTCGCATGTTACAGCATGGGTCTCCGGGCGTATTGAGAAGCTTTATGTAGATTTTACAGGCACTATAGTGAAGAAGGGTGAGCATCTGGTCAGTATGTATAGTCCTGACCTTCTGTCTACTCAGAAGGAGTACCTACTGGCATATGGCGGAGTTGAACAGTTTCGTAATAGTGATATACCTGAGGTTATCTCGTCATCAAAATCCCTCCTTGAAAACACTAAACAGCGGCTGCTGTTGTGGGGCATAACTGAGAAACAAGTTGATGAGCTTGAAAGGACACAGAAGCCTCAAAATAATTTAACTATCTTTGCGCCTATTGGCGGCACAATTATTCATAAAAATGCCATTGAAGGGATGTATTTCAAGACAGGAGACAAACTTTTTACCATCGTAGACCTGAGTCGTGTCTGGCTCTACCTCGACATTTACGAATACGATCTTCCCTGGGTTAGGTATGGACAGGAGATAGAGGTTCTTGCAGAATCTTATCCGGGAGAAGTTTTTCACGGAAAGGTTGTCTTTATAGACCCATTCCTGAATGAGATGACCAGAGCTATAAAGGTTCGCATCAATATGGATAACCAAGAGGGGAAGCTCAAACCCGGTATGTACGTTAATGCCCGGCTTAAGGCTAAGCTTGGAAGTAAGGGGGTTGTTATTGATTCAGAAATCATGGGAAAATACATGTGTCCCATGCATCCTGATGTCATATCGGACAAAGAGGGAAAATGTCCGGAGTGCGGGATGAAGCTTGAACTCATTGGAGGAAGAACGGGTATGTTTGTTCCGGGTTTAATTCAATCACATTATGGCTGCCCTATGAAGTGCGAAGGTTCTGCCTCGGATGAGCCAGGAAATTGCCCCAGGTGTCAGATGGTCCTTATCGAGAATGAAGGCGATAAAGCTGATGGCAAAGAGAAGATGTATGTCTGTTCTGAACATGTTGAGGTACAAACAGGACTTCCGGGTAGTTGCCCGTCATGCCAGCAGAATCTAAAAAATAGAAGTGAAGCAGGCGTTCTTGCCGTTCCGCATAGTGCAGTGCTTATTACGGGAAAACGTAATATTGTCTATGTTGAAGAAGAAGAGGGAATCTATGCCCTGAGAGAAGTGGTACTTGGTCCAAAGGCTGATGGATATTATCCTGTAGTTAAAGGTTTGAATGCCGGAGAAAAGGTTGTAACAGAGGGAAACTTCCTTATAGATTCACAGATGCAATTGCTGGGCAAGCCAAGTCTGCTGTTCCGGGAAGGTTCCGCTCTTGATAAACCAAACTCGGCTGAGGAAGTTGAAGTGCAGAGTAAAGAAAATAAGCACTCTACGGTACATATAATTGATGAGTCCGTATTGAAACAGGTAACAGGGAATATACTTGCCAATTATTATCGTATTGCTGAAAAGCTTGAGAATGATTCAATAGAAGAGATTAGTGAAGGGCTGGATTTGATCATTAGTCATTCCAGAAAAATTAAAGAAATGAAGCTTGATATCCCAGAGGGTTCACTTGAAACGTTGTCTGAAATTGCCGGGAATATTGGAAGCGGTGCTACTGAGATGAAGGGACAGGGACTTGAAGAGGCCCGGGAGAGATTTAAGGGTTTAAGTCAGTCGATGATCAGCTACTTGAAAGCGTTGCAAGGGAGAATTAAGGGTGTTGAAAAGATTTACGTTTACTACTGCCCCATGGCCGGTGCATCATGGCTGCAAAAATCGGAAGGAACACGCAATCCTTACTACGGTTCATCAATGCTGAAGTGCGGTTCGGTTAAGGAAGAGATACAGTAAAAACAATTTTAGACAGGATAACAGGATAAAGACTATAAATCATGTTATCCTGTCTAATAAAATATAATGATAAATAAGCTCATAAGATTTTGTCTGGATAATACGTTTATTGTATTGGTTATAACCTTGTTGGTTGTTGGAGCGGGTTATTACAGTATCAAGAACGTGCCGGTAGATGCAATTCCGGACATAAGCGAAAACCAGTCAATAGTATTCA
>Ga0257122_1002388_pt1 | contig 11826 bp, 14 predicted proteins | sample SI106_120metaG_FD_190146 | JGI IMG/M metagenome (GOLD analysis project Ga0257122, IMG submission 190146) | Marine microbial communities from Saanich Inlet, British Columbia, Canada - SI106_120 | ecosystem: Environmental > Aquatic > Marine > Inlet | place: Canada: British Columbia | collected... | reverse complement strand
TGCGATAACACTTTTGCCTCTCCTTATAACCAGCAACCATTAATTTTAGGCGCTGATGTTGTTCTCCATTCATCTACAAAGTATCTAGGTGGACATTCTGATGTAATTGGAGGTGCTTTAATTATTAAGGACGATAATTCATTAGCAGAAAAAATTAAATATCTACAAAATGCAGTAGGCTCAGTCCCCTCTCCTTTTGACTGCTATATGTTAATAAGAAGTATTAAAACATTAGCTGTGAGAATGGAAAAACATAACTCTAATGCTAAAATAATAAGTCAATTTCTAAATACTCACGACAAGGTTACTAATGTAAGATATCCTGGTTTAAAAACAGATCCAAATCATGAAATTGCAAAATTACAAATGTCAGGATTTGGTGGTATAATGTCTATTGAATTAAATACAAACTTAAGTGGCACCATAAAATTTTTAGAAAATATTAAACTCTTTACTCTTGCAGAAAGTCTCGGTGGAGTTGAAAGCTTAATTGAACATCCTGCAATTATGACTCATGCGTCTATTGATAAAGCAACAAGAGTTGAGCTTGGAATTAGCGATTCTTTGATAAGGTTGTCGATAGGCATTGAAGATTCTGAGGATCTAAAAAATGCGTTAGTAGATGCTCTAAGTTTAATCTAGTTCGATTATTTTTTTTAAATTTGGTGGAAAATAATTGGGACCCTTCATTACTTTTCCGTTATCATTATAAATTGGTTGCTTATTTTCATCCAACTTACTCATGTTTGAATCTTGCACTTCATTAAAACATTTATCTAAATTAATTCCAAAAGAATGGCCAGCACCATAAGTAACATAAAGTATATCCGTTAATGCATCTGCAACCTCAATAATATCATTATTATTAATAGCATCTTTAAGTTCATTTAATTCCTCCTGAATTAAATCGATTCTTAATTGAACTATTTTTTTATCAGGAAAAGATGCATTATCTCTAATTTCCTGACCATATGTATTCATAAATGTTTTAACTTTATTAAAATTTGACATGTTGCTCATTTCATTGTGATTTATTTGTAAAAAATATCGTTAAATGTAATAAAAATAAATAGAAAAGATATAATAGTTATCCCAGTAGCAATATATATTCTTGTAACTAGTTGAGGAAGAGAGTTTGAAAAAATTTTACTAATAATAAAATACACAATATGACCTCCATCTAAAAGAGGGACAGGTAAAAGGTTAAAAACACCAACAAATAAAGAAATCATGATGAATAAAAATATTACTCCTCTAATTTTATCTAACATCATCTGATCTGCCATTTTAACAATACCTACAGGTCCAGCTAATTGATCACTTAAGGTATTATTTTGATATGATTTATGTAAAAAATTAATTGATGCTGAATAATATGTTGGAATAAAATTAAGAGAATTTTGAATAGATTTAGAAAAATTAAATTTATTTATTAAAGGTTCATTAGTACTAGATATTCCTATCAAATATCTATTAACTTCATTATTAAATTTCAATTCAAAATTTTTTTCAATTAAGATGTTATTTCGTTGTATTATAATTGAAATAAAATCCCTATCTCCCATAGCTTTTGGGATGTCATTAAATTCAAAAATTTCATTATCGTTTATAGATACAATTATATCATTTACTCTAAGATCATTTATTTGAGCAGAAGATTCGTCAGCAACATTACCTATGATTGGAGCAAAAGTTGCAATACCAAAGAAGAAAAAAACACAAAACAAAGCAAACCAAGCAGATACAACATTAAAAAAACTGCCAGCAAATAAAATTAGTATTTTTTGGTACAATTTCAAAGATTGAAAAGAACCAGGATCTTCATTTGAGTTTTTTTGAAATACCGTATCTAAACCTTTAATTTTTACATATCCTCCAAGTAGGATTGGGGAAATCTTCCAAACAGTATTATTTTTATCAGTAAATGTATAAAGTGGTTTACCAAAACCAATAGAAAAATCAGTTACTTCAGCCTTAAAGAGTCTTGCAAAAAAATAATGACCAAACTCATGAATAAAAACAATGCAAATAAAAACTAGAAGTAAATTTAAATAAATCATCTAAGCATTAGAGATATCTTCATATTCTTCTATAGGTGGACAAACACAAAATAGGTTTCTATCACCGTAAACATTATCTATTCTTGCAACAGGGGCCCAATATTTATTATTATATAAATATGAATGAGGAAATGCAGCTTCCGTTCTTGTATACTTATGATCCCAATTGTCACCAGATACTTCTTCAATGGTATGTGGTGCATTTTTAATAGGATTATCATCACTATCATATTTACCGTTACGAACCTTCTCAATTTCTTCATAAATAGATATCATAGCAGTACAGAATCTATCTAGCTCTTCTTTTGATTCACTTTCTGTAGGCTCAATCATTAATGTTCCAGGAACAGGGAATGACATAGTTGGAGCATGGAAACCATAATCAATTAATCTTTTAGCAATATCTTCTTCAGAGATATTTAATTCATCTTTTATTGGTCTAATGTCTATAATGCATTCATGTGCAACCATTCCATTTTTACCTGCATATAAAAGTGTATAAAATTTGGAAAGTTTTTCTTTAACATAATTTGCATTAAGAATTGCAACTTGTGTTGCAAATTTAAGACCAACATCTCCCATCATAGAGATATAAGAATAAGAAATTGGCAATATTGAAGGACTTCCCCATGGAGCGGCTGATACAGCATCCAAATCTGTTAACCCTAATTCATTTTTTACAATAGGATGACCTGGTAAAAATTTTTCTAAATGAGATTTAACACCAATTGGTCCCATACCTGGACCTCCTCCTCCATGAGGTATGCAAAAAGTTTTGTGAAGATTCATGTGTGAAACGTCAGGTCCAAATTTACCTGGTTTAGCAATGCCAACCATCGCATTTAAATTAGCGCCATCCATATAAACTTGACCACCAGAATCATGAATTTTTTGACAAATTTCTGAAATATTTTCTTCAAAAACACCATGTGTAGATGGATAAGTAATCATCAAAGCTGCTAATTCATTTCCTGATTCAGCTATTTTTTTATCAAGATGAATTAAATCAACATTACCTAAATGATCACACTTTACTATTGATACTTCCATGCCACACATTTGAGCACTTGCTGGATTAGTTCCGTGAGCACTATTAGGAATTAAACAAATCTTTCTATGACCTTGGTTATTTGACTCATGAAATTTCTTAATCGCTAATAATCCTGCAAACTCACCCTGAGCACCTGCGTTTGGTTGCAAAGATATTGCATCAAAGCCAGTAATATCCTTAAGCATTGATATAAGTTCATGCATCATTTGATTATATCCTTCTCTTTGGTGCTTCTCTAAAAAAGGATGAGCGTTGGCAAAACCAGGGAGAGATATTGGTATCATTTCAGACGCTGCATTTAATTTCATAGTGCATGATCCTAGAGGGATCATTGATCTATTCAAGGTAATATCTTTGTTTTCTAATTTTTTTAAATAACGCATCATTTCAGTTTCAGAGTGATAAATATTAAATATTGGATGAGTAAGAATATTATCATTTCTAATAATTTCATTACCATCAAATATTGAATCAAGCTGATTTTCAATATCTTCAACTTTAATTTTTTGACTATTATGATTAAAAAAAGAAATTAAATTATCAATGTCTTCTAAAGTAGTGGTTTCATCTATTGTCAAGGATATCTTATTTTTGTTTATTAATCTAAAATTTATACCTTCCTTTACAGACTTACAAAACCAATTTTCAGCTTTATCATCCTCAATTACTAAAGTATCAAAAAAATTAACTGAATTTATTTTATAGCCTAATATTTCAAGAGCTTTTTTTAAATATCTTGTGTTATAATTAATGGTAATTGCAATATTTTTTAGTCTTTCGGGGCCGTGATATATAGCATAAGCAGCAGATATAATCGCTAATAATGCCTGAGCTGTACAGATATTACTAGTAGCTTTTTCTCTACGTATATGCTGTTCTCTTGTTTGAAGAGCCATTCTATAAGATCTTCTATTATTTCGATCTACTGATACACCTATTAATCTTCCAGGCATTAATCTCTTGTATTCATCTTTAGTAGCAAAAAAAGCTGCGTGAGGACCTCCTAAGCCCATAGGGACACCAAATCGTTGAGAACTTCCAATAACAATATCTGCATTAAAAGATCCAGGGGATTTCATAATTACCATATTCATAATATCAGCAGCAACAATTGAAACTACATCTAAGGATTTATTCTTTAAAATAAGTTTATTTAGATCTTCAATTTCACCATAAGTATCTGGGTTTTGAATAAGGCATCCAAAAGTATTTTGGTCTGGCTCGCCTTCAATTATTTTAATTCCAATCGGATTAGCTCTAGTTTTTAAAACAGAAATTGTTTGAGGATGACATGCATTTTGAATACAAAAAGTGTGTTGTTTATTTTTTTTAATTTTATAAGCCATCATCATTGCTTCAGCTGCTGCAGTACTTTCATCTAATAATGAGGCATTAGCAATATCCATGCCTGTTAAATCAATAATCATTTGTTGAAAATTCATTAACATCTCTAAACGACCTTGAGATACTTCTGGCTGATACGGAGTGTAAGCAGTATACCATCCAGGATTTTCTAAAATATTCCTCAAAATTACACTTGGTGTTACAGTATTATGATATCCAAGACCTATATATGTTTTTTTAAATTTATTTTTTAGAGATAAAAGTTGCATATTAAATTTATTAAATTCTTCTGACATCCCAGGCTTTAATTTTAATTTTTCTTTAAATAAAATATGATCTGGAACAGTTTTTTTTATCAATTCATCTAAGTCTTCACACTTAATTACTTTTAGCATTTTTGAAATATCTTCATTTCTAGGACCTATGTGCCTACTCGCAAAAGAATTTATATCTATCATATTAATTTTCCAAAAAAGCTAAATATTGTTCTAGTGACATAAGATCTTGGAATTGATCAGTGTTAGATACCTTAATCTTAAAAATCCAGCCTTCATTTTCAGCATCTTGATTAACAAGAGCCGCTTCATCTGATAATTTTTCATTGACTTCTGATACCTCTCCATCAATTGGTGAATAAATATCTGATGCAGCTTTAACTGATTCAATTACACATAATTCATCTTTGGCTTTGACAACTTTTCCTACAGTAGGAAGATCTATAAAAACTATATCACCTAAACTTTCTTGAGCATGATTTGTTATACCAACAGTTGCCATATCTCCGTCCATTTGAACCCACTCATGATCTTCTGTATATTTCTTTTCAATCATTTACGTCTCCTTTTTTATAATTTTTTTTAATAAATGGAATTTTTTCTATTTTTAATTCTTCAAACTTATCTCTCACTTTAACAAAAATAACTTCAGACATATCTGATATTTTATTAATATAACCTATGCCAATAGAGCATTTTAATATTGGAGAATAACAACCACTAGTAATATATCCAATTTCTTTTTTTGCCTCGTTGCACAAAGGCATATTAGCTCTTAACATTGTCTTATTGACGGGAATGAGTCCTATTTTTTTTATACTTTTAGGTGAGTTTAATTGTTCTGTTAAAATAGATGAACAATTAAGACTATTATCAATTAGTCTTGTTTTATCTATAGCCCATGACAGCCCAGCTTGTATCGGGGAAATATTTTCGTTAATTTCATTACCGTATAAACTCAAGCCAGCCTCTACTCTTAAAGAGTCTCTACAACCCAAGCCACATAAAATTATATTTTTTTGAAGAAGTTTAGTTAAGAATTCTTCCGCATGTTTATTTATAATAGACAATTCAAAACCATCTTCTCCTGTATATCCTGAACGAGAAATAATTATATCTGAGACATTGTATTGTATTACATAAATATTTAAAAAATTCATATTTTGTGAAAGATTTAAAATTTCTTTTAAAGAAGCAAAAGATTCAGGTCCCTGGATAGCTATTAGACATCTGTTTTCAATAATTTCATAATTCCTTACTGTTTTTTTAAAGATTTCCTCAAGAACACTTTTCCTGGATGAATTATAAACAATATAAATGTATTCATTTTTAATATAAGTAATTTTTGATAACATAATATCATCAAGAATGCCTCCATTCGAATTTAATATAAATGAATAATGACATTTATTTGAAGAAATGTTGTTTATGTTTAATGGAATAAATTTTTCTAGGGATTTAATATTATCTTGAGTTAATGGAATTAAAATCTGCCCCATATGAGACACATCAAATATTCCAGCTTGATTTCTTACTCGTAAATGCTCATTTATTATTCCATTTTTATAATTGATTGGCATTTCATATCCAGCAAAGGGTACAAATTTCGCATTATGTAGTTGATGAAAATTTTTTAAAAAAATACTTTTAAGAGCTATATTAGTCAGAAAATTCTCCTGATTTAGCCCTCTCTGTATTTTAACCTGAGAGTTTTTACTCCTTCGGTAGAGAAATTTCTCTTTTCCAGATTTATTAATTCACGGTCCTTTTTGCCTGAGAGTTTCCGGGTCGTTGCTCCTTCGGCTCTGTATATTACAGTATCTCCCGTATAGATCTATTTATACAATTGTTATTAATTTTCAATTATTTTAGAGGAATATTATTAGATATTTTAGATTTTTGATATTCTAGCGATAGATTTTGATATAGTTTTGTAATTTTATCTATTTTTTTTGGTAAATTACCTCTATTTTTAATATTTATTTTGCTAATTTCATCAAGAATAGAGAAGCTTTTCCAATATCTATTTTCTTTATTATAATTGCCATTTTTAATAAAAAAAACTTCTTTCAAAATATTTAAATCATGAGGAATATTGAAAGTAGTTTTTGTATCTTGGTAAGGAAAAAAATAGTAAAAATATTCAAAACCACTCCAAGTTATTGCAGAAAGACATAGGGAGCAAGGTTCATGAGAGCTTATAAATATATAATCCTTTGTATTTAGATTATTAAGTTTAAAAAAATTAAATATTGTACTTATTTCACCATGAAAAAGAGGGTTCACAATTTCATTATTCGTACCAGTAACAGTTAATTTAAAATCAGATTTTTTAATTACAAAAGCACCAAATATTTTATTACCTTTTTTTACTGATAATTCTGTTTCTGGAATAAGATATTTAAGAAAAATATCTAAAATTGAATTATATTTAAGCAAAGACATGTTTTTGTAGTATAAGTAATTTATCATTTAGACAAAAAAAAAGACCCAGCAAGCTAGGTCTTTTTTATGTATCGTGCATTTCCTCCCGATACAAATTAAATAAAATTTCTTTTATTTAATTTGCTTACTACCTTTGCGTGTAATAAGTAAATATAAATTAGTGTTATTTAAAATTTTAATCAAACAAAATATCATTAATATTAAATAATATGTGAATAGTTTGTTAATAAGTTTTGAAAAAATCACCTAATTGGTTTTTCTGTATTAGTTTTAATATGCAATAAATATTCTCTATATAAAGTAAAAAAACTAGCAATTAAGATCAATAAAAGACCTAAATATCCCTGAAATGATAAAAAATCATTCCAAGCCAAATAACCAATTATTATTGACCAGATTATTAAACTATACTCATAAGGCGCTATAGATGATGGGGACCCAATTACATAAGCGCCAAATATTGAAAAAAAACCAATTACTCCCGTAATACCGATAATAAATAATATTAAAAAGTTATTTACAGAAGGAAAGTCCCAACTACGAAGAATAAAGCTATATTCAATAATTTGGTAATCAGAAAAGCTTAAATTATTTATTATAAAATAAATAATAATTGAAAATATAATTGCAGAAAAATATGTATGAATAATTTGTGTAAATAAGGAATCACGATCTGATGTTTTTTTTGAATAACAACTGTTAAGGCATAAAAAAATGCACAAAATATTGGAAATAGAGAATAAAAATTAAAATTACTAAAATCTGGATCTAGAACTAAATAAACTCCTAAAAAACCAATAAATATAGCAGACCATCTATAAGGACCAATTTTTTCACCAATGATAAATTTTGATGAAATTGTTACAAAAAAAAGACTAACAAAAAATAAAGTTACAGCCTGTGGTAAAAATATTTTTGATAAAGAAAAATAGTATAAACTAAAGCCTAAAAAAAACCTGCAACCCTAAGAATAGTAGTAATGGGATAATATGTTTTAAAGACTACCTTTATATTATTTATTTTACAGTAAAACAAAATAACCGTAATACCAATTAAAGATCTTGAGATATAAATAACATAAATATTAATTGAGTCTGAAATTAGCTTAATCAAAGAATCTTGAATAGCGAAAACAAACATTCCTAATATAATTAGAAAAATTGTCTTAATGTTATTATCTGATAAATTCATAAATAAATAATTAACTATAAATAAGTTTATTCCATGAATGATAATCAATATTAGAACCACATAATAAAATTAATGTATTCTGACCTTTAAATTCTTTTTTTACATAGTTTTTTAATGCTGCAAAACCAGCTACACATGCAGGCTCTAAAAAAAGTTTTAAGTTATTAAAAGCATATATCATGGAATTAATCATTTCTTTATCACTCACATTAATCATTCTATCTATAACTTGTTTAGCAATTGAAAAAGAATAAGGCATATGTAAAGGCGCACTAAGACTATCTGCGATACTATTTATTTTAACTTTAGTAAGGGGTGAATTATCATTTAAACTATCCGTTAAGCCTTTAGCTCCAATTGGCTCAATTCCAATAATTTTTACACTAGGTATATGTTGCTTTAAGATTGATCCAACCCCACTTATAAGACCTCCACCACCTACAGAAATTAAAATATTATCAATTTTTACATTTAAATCTTTTAATTGATGTATTATCTCAAGACCGAGTGTAGCTGAACCCTGAAGAGTTTCAGGTCCATCGAATGGATGTACAAATTTATACCCTTTGTTCTCTGCATTTTTTACTTCCTCGAAGGCAATATTAGCATTAGTAAAAGAAATATTCGCATTATAATTTTTGCAAGCAGAAATACGGTAAGGATTTGCTGATTCATATAAAAAAATTTTATTTTTTAAATTAAATATTTTTGCAGCATAAGAAGTTGCAATAGCATGATTACCAGCGCTAACAGCTGTAATACCACCTTGTAAATCTTTTTTTGTACTTGATATAATATTATTGATTGCACCTCTTGCTTTAAATGACCCACTTTTCTGAAAACATTCAAATTTAAAATATATACTTGTATCAAACTCTTGATCAATTTCCTTAGGAGCTTTTTTTAGGGGAGTTTTATTAATATAGGGTTTTATTTTTCTGTAAATTGTCTCTATTGAGGAAATCGATAATTCAGTTGGTATCAAGATTTAGCTCTTATTTCCTTAATTTTATCATACGCTAAATTAATAGCCACAAGTTCTTTGTTGGATTGCTCAATAAATTCTTGGGGCATTCCTTTAGATATCAAATTATCTGGATGTAGCTCTTTACTTAAATCTATCCATTTCTTTCTGATTTCATGATCTGAATTACCTCTAGTAACACCTAAAATTTTATAAGGATCTGAAGACTTGTTATTTAAATTTAATTGAAAAATTCTCTGAAATGTCACTTCATTAAATGAAAACGATTGTGAGATGGATTTTAATAATTCAATTTCCTTTAATGAAATTTTCCCATCAGATGCTGCAATATAAAATAAATTATTTAACATTTCTTCAAGTAAAATTTTTTTATCAGAAAATAACAAGCCAATTTGATCTGCTATTTCTTTATAACCATGAACATCTTTTTTAGCTTCATTAAATATTTTTCCAACTTTGTTTAATTCAGATTTAGGTACATTAAATTTTTCTTTAAAAGCTTGAATTTCATCATTTGTTACCTGGCCATCACTTTTTGCAAGTTTAGCTGATAGTATAATAAAGCTAATTGTGAAAATTTGTTGTTTTTGATCTTGGGATATTTGGGATTGATTAAAAGATCTGTTTTTCTTTTTATCAAAAGCATTTCCTGCCATTGCACCTAAAATCGCACCTATAGGTCCACCTAATGCAAATCCAGCAGCTCCACCAAGTAATTTACCCCAAATACTCATTTCATTAATTCTATAATTTGCTTTAATTCCTTTAACTCAATTATTGAGATTTTTTTATCATTATTTGTATCAACTAACTGAAAAATAATTTGTGTTGATTGAGAAATCTCATCCAAGGATACAAAACCATCATTATTTAAATCTATAAAGTTGAAATAATTTAATTCATCATCGAATAAATCATACGCATAAGCTGAACTAAAAAATGGGAAAATGATTAGAATTAGCTTTATCCAAACCATCTAATCATTCCAATAACCCCTGCAGATGCATAAAAAAATTGTAAAAATAAAATTCCTTTATGTTTAAGTTTAAAAGACCAAAATCCTATTAAGATAGCGGAAATAAACAATAAACTAAAACCTAGGAACTCTAAACCGATGTTCAGAGCTACTAATATAGAATATAAAATGGCCGTTATTACACCAGACCATTCTAAAATTTTATTCAAAAAGAATTATGATACTTTTTTAACGTTAGTAGCGTTTTCTTTCCCTCTGTTTTCACCAATTTCAAATGAAACAGCTTCACCTTCTTGTAATTGATCAATTCCAGCTTCTTCTAAAGCTGAGATGTGCAAGAATACGTCTTTTCCTCCAGCATCATTTTCAATAAATCCGTAACCTTTTGTTGGATTAAACCATTTTATTTTACCTGTAGCCATGTAATCTCCTTTTTATTAATGTATGGGGTTTTTATAAGATTTGTATTTTAGTAATAATTATAAGTATAAATCTCGTCGGTAATTAATTAATAACTTTCTAACAATAATTCACTTAATTGCAAGTAATAATGTAAAAGAAAAAAATGCTAAGCTATAAACACGGTTATCACGCAGGAAATAATGCTGATGTTTTTAAACATATTTGTCTTTTACAAGCTTATAAAAGTTTAAAAAAACATTATAAATCAATTAGTTACATAGATACACATGCTGGCAGTGGTATTTATAAGTTTGACAGTGATTACATGTTAAAAAATAAAGAGTATGAAAATGGGATAAGTAAAATAGAGAATTATAAATACGTTAATCTCTCAATAAAATACTATTTAAAAGTTTTAAGAAACATAAACAATTCAAAAAAATTATTTTATTATCCTGGGTCACCATCTATTATGAGTTACGTAACAGATAATTCAGACAGATTATCATTTTATGAACTTCACAATAATGAATTTCAATTATTAAGAAAAAATTTTATTAAAAAAACAAATTGTAAAGTTTTCCATAAGGATGGTTTTGAATTTTTAAAACAAAAAATAAATGTTAATGAAAAAACATTGGTATTAATTGACCCATCTTACGAAATTAAAGATGATTTCGAAAAAGTAGTAAAAACATTAAAAGAACTAAATAGTAATTATACTAATTTAACGGCCATAGTATGGTACCCAGTTTTGAATATTGAAAATAATGATCTATTTATTGATAATATAAGAAGAATTGGATCAAATAGAATTACTCGAATTGAAATTCCTCTTAAAAAATATAACGATGAAATAGGCATGAAAGGCAGTGGGATTATTTTATTTGATGGTAATGATTTTCTAATAAATAATTTAAGAGCATTCACAAAAGAAATTCAACCAATATTTAAAGATGAAAATTGTAATATACGTCCGAAAATTCAAAGAATATAAATGAGTCTAAAAAAAATAGATTTAAAAAAAGACAGTATCTACTCCTTATTTATTAAGATAGCTGTACCCTCTTCTATAGGCACAATATTTCAAAATTTAT
>Ga0257122_1002382_pt1 | contig 11848 bp, 8 predicted proteins | sample SI106_120metaG_FD_190146 | JGI IMG/M metagenome (GOLD analysis project Ga0257122, IMG submission 190146) | Marine microbial communities from Saanich Inlet, British Columbia, Canada - SI106_120 | ecosystem: Environmental > Aquatic > Marine > Inlet | place: Canada: British Columbia | collected... | reverse complement strand
TTACTCGTTTGAGGCGGGCAACCTGCTTTTTCTGATGATGGGCGACCGAAACGACGGCGGCCCACCTGTTGGACGTGACATCGACGGCGGATACCCGGCTGGTGCGATCTCTTCAGAGACGCTCAAATGGTGGCGAGACAAGCTGGCATCCAATCCCGACAAGATCATAATCTCGGCCCACCATCACATGCTGAAAGAGACCACCGTTGGATCGGCCGACTGGGAAGGTGTCGACAACCTATATCACGGCCGTTTCGAGCGGGGCGCTCCGATCGGAGCCGCATACCTGTACTGGGTCGGCGGAGAGCCTGACACCGGCTTGCTGGAAAGCACGCTTTCAAACGCCGACGACGCGGGCGCTCCAGCGATGGACATGTGGCTCGGCGCACACACCCACGCACACCCGGACGATGAGTTCGGCGGACGCTCACACATCGAGACGAAGTGGGGCGTTAATTTCGTTAACGTCTCGCCCCTCACCCGCTGGCACATGGACCGCAATCGAACCGGCTACCCGCTCTCCCGAGTTTTGGAGTTCACCGAAGGCAGCGATGAGGTGCGCGTCCGTTGTTACCTCCACACCTCGCAGGTTGCCTCACAAGGCTGGTATCCACGAGTTGAACGTACGCTAAAGCTGCGACACGCCTTCAGGGCACCCTGATTCACCCTCTCAGTCACACGTAATAACCGGAGTTAAGACGATGCCATCGGTCACAGAGTTACTGGACATGACAGGCCGTACGGCGATCGTGACCGGCGGCGGCACGCATCTTGGCCGTGCCATGGGTAGCGCCCTGGCTGAGATGGGCGCTTCGGTCTACGTTGCCAGCCGTCGGGCAGAGCTGTGTGAAGAGACGGCCAGTGAGCTTCGAGGTCAGGGGCTGGACGTTACGGGTCTCGGGTGCGACGTGACGGACGAGACCCAGGTTGATGCCCTCGTAAAACGCGTGATGTCAGATCACGGGCGAGTCGATGTGATGGTTGCGAACTCGGGCGGCGCGTTTACCAACTCGTACATCCCCGACGCAAACATCGAAGAGTTCCGGCGAACGGTTGACCTCAATCTGACCGGCACCTATATCTGCGCACAGTCCGCCGCACGAGCGATGATCCCGGAGAAGAGCGGCTCGATCGTGACGCTCGGTTCGATCCACGGCTTTCTAACGTCAGACAAGCGGATGTACGACGGTTTACCAACGTTCCGGCGTTCGGGACCGCCTTACCAGGCCGCCAAGGGCGGGATCATCAACCTGACAAGAGGTCTAGCTTCGGAGCTTGGCGAGTACGGGATCACGGTGAACTGCATCAGCCCGGGTCAGATCCCGAAGGCAACGACCGATCAGGGCCATGTGGAGCGATCAAAAAACGCAATCCCACTGCAACGGACCGGTCAGGCAGACGACTTGAAGGGCGCTATCGCGCTCCTGGCGTCACCAGCAGGGGCATGGATAACCGGCCACAACCTAGTCGTAGATGGCGGCTGGTCCATCTGGTAGGCCCGGCTGGGGCCCTGCCGGGCGGCTATTTACAGGGACTTGTCAGGCGACTGGTCTTTTCGCGGTTCGTTACCGTAATCGAGTTGGGGGGGGCTACTCGTCCGCGTCAGGTCTTGGCGCTAACAGCCGCAATACTTGCGTCACATCGACCACGTTTGGGCCATCGAGAGCGAGCGCTATCTCGACTTCCCGGCCGGGTAGCAACGTCACTTCACGTTCGCCGTCCAGGGCGATAGTTCCGGGCCGACGCTCGATAAGACGTCGTTCACCGGGCTGCATGACGTCCCAATCGGCCACTTCGACCTCGGGCACCATCCCCGGCGCTATCGGCGCCTTGATCGTCCGAGCACTAGGCCCATCGCCCTTACCAAGTCGGATTCGCAGCCCGAACGGGTCGTCTATCCCGACAGGTCGAAGCTGCGACCCCACGGCGGAAATGCCGATACTGGCGGGTTCCGCACGCGTCAGGAAAACGTCTTCAACGGTATCCATGTTCCAGACGGCCCGCGCGCCCACAAACATCTCGGTAGATACCGCGGCATCGATCAACGCCATGTCGACCCGTTCATCGTTCACAAATATGTCTAGCCGCTTGCAACGTGTAACTGCCGCATTGACACCATCAACGCCCATCGCAACTGAACCGGCAGCGATTCCTGCAAGCGTCCCCTCGACCATCTGCGGGAACACGTTGTTCGTGCCCGTGGAGATCGGGACTATCGGCACATCCCCTGCGCCTTTGGCGACAACGCGGTTCGTACCGTCACCGCCGAGCGTCACTATTGCGCCCGCGCCCTCCGCCTCCATCACCCGGGCGGCGTTCGTAGAGCCATCCTGGTGATCAACCCTCGGCATCTCGATGTAGCTGGTCTCAACCTGGCCTTCCACGGCGTCCATGGCGGGTGCAGCAAGCCGACTCAGATCCGGCATAACGAGGATTCGTTCGACCCCGGTAGAGACCAGTCCGGCGAACACGCGTTGAAGCGTATTGGCCTTTTCCTGGTTGGAGACGACTCTTCCAGCGGCCACAAGACGTCGAATGTCCTTACCCGCAGCCGGGTTGGCAATCACACCAACGGTAATCACGATGCGACCTGCCCAGACTCGGAGGCTAATTCGTTAGTAATCAGGAGGCCATCCAACCCGGCGCAGCCAGATTGCCAGAAACAGCTTTCAGCAACTCACCCGCCGGATAACCATCAACGGCACGGTGATCGAAGGTCAGACTCAGCCAACACATGGACCGGACCGCGATCTCGCCTTCGTGCACGACCGGCTTCTGAACGACGCGTCCCACGCCAAGAATTCCGACCTGAGGCGGATCAAGGAGCGGATCAAAAGCGTCAATATTCACCGATCCCAGGTTTGTGACGGAGAAGGTTCCTTGAGTAAGGTCGTCCACGTGGAGTTCGTTGGACTTAACCCGGGACATCACTTCTCGAACACGACGAGCGATGTCCAGCGTGGTCATTCCATCAGCATTATGGATAACAGGCACGATCAGACCGTCCGGAACTGCCACCGCAAACGCCACGTTCACCTCGGACAGGATGCGTATCTCGTCTCCGGCAAAGTGGGCGTTCATCTTCGGGTGATCTTTGAGAGCGCGGGCAGCCGCCGAGAGCACCAGGTCCTGGAATTGGGGCCGCAACCTGTGCGCTCGCCATTCACCGACGAGCTGGCGTTGCATCGCAACCGCCTCAGTAACGTCCGCTTCGGTCGTGAGCGTGACGGTCGGAATCGCGCCGCTATCGCTCATACGACGTGCAATCGTGGCCCTCAGACCTGTCAACGGAATCGTCTCGGTGATTGCCGGTCCATCTTCCGCCGCTGGATACGACACGGTTGCCGCCGGAGCAGCAGGCACAGCAGGTGCAGCCGCCGCCGCACGTACATCCTCTTCAAGGATCCGTCCGCCCGGACCGCTCCCTGTCACGGCGTCGATCTCGACGCCCAGCTCACGCGCCACCTTCCGTGCGATCGGTGTGATCTGGCGTCGACCCGCTGCCGGTTCTTTACGACCTGCGGGACGGTTTGCCGCGGATATGCCGGGGCCTCTTGCGGGTGGAGCTGCGGGAGCCATCGGTGCATCGGACATCGGTTCCGGTAAGTCCACGCCCTCTTCACCCTCGGCGAGTAGAACAGCAAGCAACGTGCCCGTATCGACCGTCTTGCCTTCCGGCACCACGATCCGAGCAAGTGTCCCCGCGCCAGGAGATTCGACCTCGCTATTTACCTTGGCCGACTCCACTTCACAAAGCGGATCACCAACCTCGACGGCGTCGCCTTCCTGCTTGAGCCACTTAACGATGGTGCCATCGTTCATGCCCATGCCCCACTGAGGCAAAAGAACGTTGGTCGGCATACGGCGTTTCCTGGTCGACTAAAGGGTGTCCGTCACTGTAAGCGCAAGCAACTCACGCCAGCGGCGAAAGCATACAACCGGCAGAGAGGTTCAGCCAGCGGAGATCGTTTGACTGTGACAAACGCTGTGAGATTCCACCAAACCCGAATCGGTGAAATCGTCTGCGCCGCAGGGTTTTGAACATCGGTTCACAGGAATCTCAGAATTTGTAACGCCAAGTTCGCCGAACTCACATCCTGAAATACGGCGATGGAGGTCCAGCCAAGAACATTGTCGTTTCGGAAGCCTAAGACACCAGCCGGGCCCTGCCAGAGGGTTTGATCAGGGATTGTTGACTCTAATCTCACGAAATCCGGTGATTGATCTAATGTTCGGTGCAGAACCGCTGAAAACTCGTCCACCTCCTGATCTCTATGGCACCTGGGTCAGCGACATCCAAATCAGGATCGTTCCAGTCAATCCGCCACACCATCGCCACTTGGGATGTCGGACCATCGAGAATCTGAAACCCGTCACCAGACCACCCCCTCGCAGCCTGCCTCGCAAAAATGTCGTGATCACCTTGATCGGAGCCTAGAGCTTGCAACCATCTCTCGATGAAACCGAGTCCCGCCGCGTCACTAGTCCGTACCGACCAATCGTCACCCAGCCGAGATAACAAATCAGATGGAAATCTGATCGGCCTCACTAAGGGGGCCAGTGGCCGATTTTCCCTCGCAATGGAACTAGCCAGTTCGTCACTGTCATCTGGTGAAATCATCCCTAATAATCCCAGCCGTATAAGTACATCATCAATCGGTGCGGTGATCCTCACAGGTAAAAGCCAAGGCACAGTTGTTGGCGTTGGTAAAGGAATAGACGTGGAAGTGGGGCTCGGAGTAGAAGTCGCGTCCGGATTAACTACGGGATCAGCTTTCGGTAACGGCGACAAACGCCCTGACCGCCCGGCATCTACAGTCGAAACATCCCCACTGGTCATCAATTGAAGAAATTGATCAACCTGCCAGACCGTCGAAGCAACGGCCATGAATGTGGCTTCAGGGCGTTCTCTTACATCAACAAATCCGACGACCCCCTGCGGGCCAGTCCAGAGTTCAAATGACGATTCTGATGTCTCAAGCAACTCGTATTGGCTTGACCTTCGGTAGCGGGAAGTGACCTGCGTCTGAAACTCCCCGACGTCAGAGCGTTCATCCCACTGGATGACGACAGCCAACCCTTGCTCGCCGTTCGTCTGCTCCAGGACGAGGTAGTCGTCTCTCGCCCAGTCCGTAACCACCCGGTTCAACGCCCCAATGTCCTGCGCCCACGCGAGGCTGCCATCAGCCGCGAGTTCGTCATTGGAAATGATTGATGCCAGCCAATTGGTGATAAAACCGGCACCTAGCACACCCTCATCACTAATCGTCCACCCATCTCCTACCGTCCGATTCAACCCCTCGGGGATCGGTCCTCCATACGCCAGGTCATTTTCCTCATATTTATAACGGCCAATGATTTGCTCCGTTGTCTCGGGCGGAGATACATAAATCCGGTGGGCATCGAATCCAGAAATCGTGACATTCTCGACGAACTTTTCACCGGCGTCATATGGCCATAAGGTCATCCGTCCGAATACGTCTGGAGTATCCCGAAACCCGAAATAATTGATGTCATTGAAGGAATCAATGTAGTCATTACGTTGTTCTTCGGTCAGAACATCCCAGTAATACGTGGTCTCGACAAAGTCCGCGTGTCCCTCAACGAGCGCCTGGAGCGCAGCTTCCGCTTCCGTGTCGGGCGCTGCCTCTTCGTCAAGCACCTCCAGGTCATACTGCGCGTCCTGCAGACGATGCACAAACTCGTGGACCAATGTAAGTTCCGCAGTTACCGTGAAATCGGGGCCTTCGGTCGCCACGTAAATGATCTCGGTTTCCGGATCATAGAGTCCAATCACACTTGTACCCGCCAGACCGAATTCCTCCAGCAGGTCAAAGTTCTGAGGCGCCAACCCCAGCAACTTGAGCAAGTCTTCTAAACTGCTCAGGTCCTCTTCGAATTCTGCCAACTCGTCTGGATCGTCCGGGAGTTCGCGTGCGAGTTCAGCGATGCTCGTGCGGTCGATGAACTCAACCCGATAGTCGTCAACGGGATCAAGTCCTGAAATATCTGCAGCCGCGTTCATGATGCGATCGAGCTCGGCACGCACGACCTGTGGGGGTGAATACGGTTCGGGCGGATCCGCCGTTGGCCAGCTACTGTAAAAAAGTGCCGGGCCCCACTGGACCACGCCAAAGACAGCTATCGCGCCGAGGATCACGTAAAGCATGACTTTACGCCAGTTGGCCGACTCAGGATTTATGAACTCCTCAGGTGGCGTCCCAACGGAATACCCGTCATCGTCCTGGGTCGGATCCTTGTAGATCGTCCACTGCGTACCCTGGCCCATCAGCCACCTTCATCGAACATCGAAGTCGTTAGAGTCCCTGCGGCAATACCGAGAGTCTACGCGTCGACCAGCGCGCTCAACAACGCCGTTGCTTGCTGCAACGTCGGCGCTACGGCCACTCCAGCCGCTCCTGTAGACCCGTCCAGCGCGAACGCCAACGTCCCGCCCGGTCCGTCCCAGAGGGAGATCGTCACATCACCAGACTCAAGCCTCGTGAACGCTGCATCGGCGTCCAGCACAGCTTCAAGCACGGCCGAGAACTGGAGAGCGTCCGTGCCCGGGTCGTCCCATTCAATCACCAGTCCCATCGCCGAGGCGCCTGATGGTCCGGTCAAAACCGTATACGCGTCTCGGCCCCAACCCGCCCCGGCCTGTGCGGCTACAGCGGTCTCGGCCCCGAGAGACTCCAGCCACAGGCTGATGATCGCTTCTCCAAACACATCGGCGGAGTGAACAGCCCAGCCATCGCCCAGAATCGCAGTCAGGTCCGGCAGGATCAACGGGCCAACCGGGACCTCCTTGGCCAGGTACTTCTCTGGGTGGATCACCTGTTCCGTCGTCTCCGGCAGATCCCCCCAGGTGGCGTTGAGCGCGGCCATCCCGCCATCCACCCAGATGGAATTAGTGAAAGCAAAGCCCGCCGTGTACGGCCAACTAAGCGTCAGGATCAAAAAGTCAGGAGTCGCCTCGAGGACTGCAAGATCCGCCGGGTCGATGGCGATCAGCTCGTCCAAGTCTGCTGCCTCGAAATTCTCCAAGGCATAGAACGACTCAATGAATGTCGCCTCTCCCTCGACAAACGCCTGAAGTGCGCTCGTCCGTTCCGTATCCACTTTGGCACTCTCGAACAGCTCGCTCAGGTCAAAATTTACGTCCTGCAACAGATGAGCATACTCGTGGGAGTAGACTGCCTCTTCCTTCACAGAAACGTCCTCCCCTCCCCCCAGCACCATCAACTCGCCCGTATCGTGGTTGTATAAACCGACCACAGCACCCTCAAGTAGCGCAGTCTCAATCTCCAATAGGCTTGAGTCCTGAGGAATTAGTCCCAGCAGCTTGAACCAGACTTCCAGTTCAGCGACTTCCGCAAGCACCTCTTCGTCGTCCAGGTCTTCGGCGAGCTCCTGCGCAATACGTTCTTTGTCGACCAGGGACACGTTTGGATCGCCCACCACCGACAGTTCCCTGATTCTTGACACCTGTTCGCTAATAACGGCGAGTTGCTCGGCCTTGGTCAGCGGTTCTTCGGTCGGGATCGGCGGATCTGGAATCGTTGTCGTAGGGACGCCGGTGGCGCTCGGCGTTGGTGTGTTTGAATCCGGTTCGGAGGTTGGCGACACCGATGTCGCCGTGGATGAAGGCACGCCTGTCGGATCCGGTTCCGTGCCAGGTACCGCGGTCGAGTCAGGAGTAGCGTCGGGGGATGTAGAGGTGGCCGCAGCCGTCGGTTCAGATGTCCCGGACGGCCCGGATTCTCCTTCGTCCGAAGAGCAGGCGACCACAAATAGCGACACCAGCGCCACGAGGACTGTCAGCCAACTGGTACGGTGCCTGTCTAACCCGGCAATACCCGGCATGAAACGATTATCTACGACGGACTTCAAAAATGACTTCTCGCTGTGAATGGGCCGAAGGTAACGACCTGATGGAGCAGTACCACGACACGGAATGGGGCGTGCCGTCACACGACGACAGCCATCTGTTTGAGATGTTGGTCCTAGAAGGATCCCAGGCTGGGCTCAGCTGGCAGACGATTCTCAACAAGCGCGAGGGATATCGTCGGGCATTCGCCAACTTTGATCTGGCAACTATCTCAGCTTACGGTGAATCCGACGTGGAGAGACTCGTGCAGGACCCCGGAATTGTGCGTCATCGCGGCAAGATCGAGGCCACAATCGGCAATGCGAACACGGCTCTTGAGGTTCAGGCTGAGTTCGGGAGTCTCGATTCCTACCTGTGGGGGCTCGCAGGCGGCAAACCAGTCAAAAACGCTCCTGCAACGATGGCCAACATCGAAGCGACAACCTACGCATCTGAGTCGATGAGCAAGGCTCTCCGCAAGCGCGGCTTCCGCTTCGTAGGTCCAACCACGGTCTACGCATTCATGCAATCCGCTGGCATGGTGAACGACCACGTGGTTACGTGCTTCCGCTACAACGAAGTATGATCCCGGTCCGGCTTCGAACCGGATCACACGCGTTCACATCAATTTGAACTTCAGGAGTGGCGGACTTGGACAAGCAGATCTTTGGCATCGGCGGCGACTTCTTTCCTGCGCAGTGGCGGCGGCCTCTACTTCGGGAGCACCTCCTGACCCTGTCCAACAAATCTCGACCAAAGGTCTGCTACGTGGGAACGGCCACCGGCGATCAGCCGGCCAATATCGCCACCTTTTACCAGGAGTTTGGCCGTCACGACTGCGAGACGTCCCACCTGAGCCTGTACTCGCCGCCCCAGAAGGACATCCGCTCATACGTGATGAAGCACGACATCATCTATGTCGGCGGCGGTAGCACGAAGAACCTGATTGCTCTGTGGAATGAGTGGGGCTTCAGCGAGATCATGCGGGAGGCGTGGGAAGCGGGAATCGTCCTCTCAGGCACCAGTGCGGGATCGATCTGCTGGTTCGACGACTGCATCACGGACTCGATCCCGGGCGGACTTACTTCGTTGAAATGCACCGGCCTACTGAAGGGCAGCAACTCCACCCACTACGGATCGCACCCGGACCGGCCGTCCACCTATCGCGCGCTGATCAGCAACGGTGAGGTCTCTGATGGCATCGCCACGGACGATCACTGCGCCCTCCACTACATCAACGACGACCTACACGAAATAGTCACGCAAGACCCCGACGCACGCGCTTACAGGGTGGAGCGAGACGGCAACAGCTACAAAGAAACAGCGCTAGAGGCCCGATACCTGGGCTAACTGGCTGCCATTAGTGCCTGTCTCACGCCCTCTCCCACTGGGAGAGGGCAGGGGGCGAAAGAGAATCTCACCCTGAGGCTCTCGAAGGGTCAGTCGCTCAAAGACGCTATTCCTCTCCCGCAGGGAGAGGGCAGTACGCCAGTGCGGTTCCTAATCGAAAGACAAAAGACCAACGTCATTCCCGAGTAGTCGGGAATCCAGTAACCCTCTCGCGCCATCAACTAGGTAAACGCCGTTCAACCCTTCCTGGATTCCCACCTGCGTGGGAATGACGATTCACAGGAACATCATCGTCACGCAAACAACCCACCCTGAGGCTCTCGAAGGGTCAGTCACTCAAAAACACGCCTAATCCAGAAGCGCGTCTGCCAGCTCGGTGAAATTAGTCACCGTCACGTCCGGGACATGTGGCGAATCCTCGTACGGCAACCCGTATCGATTCACAAACGCACCCCGCATGCCGCAGGCCCGAGCGCCCATCACGTCAAACGAATTCGCCGAGACCATCATGCACTCGCCGATTTCCAGACTGAGGATGTGCGCCGCTCTCCGGTAGACGCCCGGGTGTGGCTTGAAAGCGCCCACGACCTGGACCGAAATCACGGCGTCGAAGTCCCATTTGATCCGGTTCTTCGCCAGGTGGTCCAGGAAAATCGGCTCGCCATTTGAAAGCGCCACCAGCTTGAATCGTTCCTGAAGTCGCTCCAGCCCAGCTATGACCTCCGGAAACGGCGACAAACTCTGCCAAGCCACCATGAAATCTTGAATCTCGTCTCGACTAGCTTCGACGTTGTTGAGTTGCAACACATATGCAAACGCACGCCGCGCTACTTCCAGATACCCAGAGTGGCCGAGATCGACGATGTTGTCCTGGTACTGCTCAATACGTTGGCGATACCGCCACTGCGCCCAAAACTCGGCCGGATCGGCATCGGAGCCCTTCGCCGTCAGGAACCCGGAGATGAACGGCGTCAAACTGCCGCCAAGGTCCAGGACGGTGCCGAACAGATCAAATGTCAGGGCCTTGCAGTTCTCAAGCTCAGGCTTCAAGGGGGAACTCCATTCGGAATCCGGGTCGGTGTATCGCCGAACAATCCTACTGGCTTCGATCACACACCGCGGCCGCAGTATCCGCCACCTAACTGATGATCGGCAATCGGGCCAGGGCAAGGTCTGATAGCAAGGGCTCCCGTCCCATGATCCTGAGGAAATCGATGTCGTGCAGCATCAGTTCGCGGGTTTGACGCGGGAGGAATTCGACCTCGCCGCGATTGATCGGAACGAATGACCCGGGAATTTCCGGTGCATCAACGTCGTCGGGATCACTTCCATCGTTCATGCGTCCCAGGGCGCGGCTCGCGAGTCGCTCAATTCTCCGCAGAAAGTTGTCTTCCGATTGAACATCCTTGGCAAAACCTGGCCATCGTGTCTGAACCGCCGCCCACTTGGCCAGCACGTCAAGTTGCGCCGGATCGTAGCTCTCTTCCAGGTAATACAGCACAAGTAACTGGAGTCGCATGGCGTTGATGAAGCGTTTGACATCCCTCGGACGGTTTTCTAGGTACTCGATCGCTGCGTTAAACATGGCAGACTCCAGCCGTGGATCGTCTGCAAGAATCATCCGGGCTGCGACCCGGCGTCTGGCTTCCTGCAACGAAGCAGCCATCGTTGCCACATCTACCCGGCGCGTCTGCCGTTCCGTTCCGAGCACCATTTCGACTCCATCCGTCGCGATCTCGTCGTCCTGAATACGGTCTGCCTCGCTATCGACACCTTCAATACCGCCCGCCCTTGAGAAGATCTGCTGAGATAACTCTTCGACCACGTCGATATCTACAGGCGGAGATTCATCTTCTTCCGACTCAGGGCCGAGCACCGAATCCGCACCGGACGAGCCGCCAACGTGGTGCGCGACGAACTGTCTCATCGCATTTGCATCAGGCGTCGGGATCGCGAAAGACATCTGCACGATCTTGCCTAGGAAACGATGCCCGAACCCACTGGCGTCTACGAGACTACCCCTTGACCGTAGCTCCCGGACGAGGTCTCGATATGAGACCGCAAGACTCGCTGCGACCAGTTCACGGTCCATGCCGAGGATAAACATCGTCTGGCCGATGCCTCGGTTCGTAAAGAGCAGGTTTATCGCTTCGACCGTCTCCAGAACCCTTTCGGGAGTGCAACGGTCAAGATCGTCGATAAAAACCGTGAGTCGTGTGCGGTCACCGTGGGTCAAGAATTGAAGCATCCGGCCGATATCTTCGTCGGCCTGTTGGTGTACCGACGTGGTTGAACCGCCCTGACCCGCAATTGAAGCAACAAGCTGGGACGAAAACGGACTCCGGAACACGCCCCGAAAACCACGAAGACCTGCCAGCTTGATCCCGGTACCGACGGTGGTGACAAGCGCCAGGAGAGCGGTGACGGTCGGACCGAACTCCCACTTGTCCGGCTGGAGTTGAAGCTGGTTATCCGTTTGTTGAACCACTGCGATCGAGATTCCGATGAGTGACACAGCGACTACCGCAAGTCCGGATACCAGCAATGCGCGCCAGGTCTTCAAAACCCCGGCCCACGTCGGCTCCTTTGCGGAAAGTGTCAGCATCAATCGAAGGCGGATTCGACAAA
>Ga0257122_1002379_pt1 | contig 11853 bp, 9 predicted proteins | sample SI106_120metaG_FD_190146 | JGI IMG/M metagenome (GOLD analysis project Ga0257122, IMG submission 190146) | Marine microbial communities from Saanich Inlet, British Columbia, Canada - SI106_120 | ecosystem: Environmental > Aquatic > Marine > Inlet | place: Canada: British Columbia | collected... | reverse complement strand
ACTTCAAACCAAGCAGTTAATTGTGACTGACAATCACCACATTTCCAGTTTTGTCTCGATGCTACAAATTTCTTTTTCGTTTCACTTACAGAACGCTTTGTTGTTTTTTTACCCGAATTCATAATTCTATCTTCTGAAACTTGGGTTTGATTTGACATTGGCAATATAGGGAGATGACTACTGTCTGACATAAATCCTTGTTTTGAGGTAAAATCCAAAATTGGCGAAATCATATTAGATGTATTTTTATCTATAGGTAAGTACTTTATATATTCATTTGAAGTTGTCACTATTTCTCTAGCACGCAATGGATTACGTTTGAATAATATATAGAGAGTAAGCGCACCAAATGCGATTCCAGCCATTTGATAATATTTCTTCCATGAAACTAACATAGTCATGTATTTACCGTCAGTGTAAATATTACCCATTAAAAATCCTGCTACTAATATTATCACCAATTCAAATCGCATTATTTATTTTTCTTCTTATATTGTCTGTATACATTTTCATTGATTGCCCTATTCATAATACATATAAATCAAAAATACACATGCTAATATTACTGCTAAATGTATGTAATGTTTTTTTAGATTTAATTTTTCGCTCAAATACACTGGTTTTGGTTTATACTCATTTCGATAATTATCTAATGCCTGTGGCAATGTTATTTCCTGTTTTCCCAATAATACATTGAATTTGTTGTGAATAAAATGGACCCATCTCACAAACGAGTCGCGGTTATCCAAATAAGGGGACACTGGATACCTATCTAACATTTCACTAAACTTGTTTCCCATTTCTTCTATAGGTATAAATAAAGGCATATTTTGAATGAAATCATAATATTTTCGCTTTGTAACATCATTTGGGTTTTTGGGATAAGACTCGGCTACAGTATGTAAAAAAAACCAATAGTGAGGCCCCCATACATCCGGATCAAAAATCATTTCGTATACACGTTAGTAATATTTATTTTTACAAATCGAACCTCAATGGGATAACCTCTATTTTCAACGAGAATAATTTGTATTTTTGAAAAAGGGTGTAAAGATTACTTTACGTAAAACAATAGCTAATGACAGATAATTATTGTAATAACTGTGGAAAAAGAGGACATAACTATAATCAATGCAAATTACCAATTACAAGTTTAGGAATTATTTTATATCGTAAAGACATTCACGCCAACAATATTGAATATTTAATGATTCGTAGGAAAGACACACTTGGTTTCATTGATTTTATGAGAGGTAAATATTCCCCAACCAATAAAGATTATATTATGAATATGTTGACACAAATGACAACGCATGAAAAAGAACAACTTATACATTGGTCATTTAATGATATTTGGACAGGGATATGGGGGGAAAATAGTATATCAAATCAATACAAATCCGAAGAAAATACTTCTAGAATTAAATTTACACAACTTCGAAATGGGATACATGGCAAATTTGGTGTATACACATTAAATGATCTTATTGATAAAAGTAATACCATATCGACATGGGATGAACCCGAATGGGGATTCCCAAAAGGAAGACGAAACTTTAACGAAAATGACATTGACTGTGCGATCAGAGAATTTACAGAAGAGACGGGATTTGATAAATCTAACATTCAAATTATTTCCAATATTGTTCCATTTGACGAAATTTTTACAGGTTCAAATTATAAGTCATATAAACATAAATATTTTGTAACCTATATTGATTACGACAAATCGATGAAGATGGATAATTATGAATTATCGGAAGTTAGTAAAATGGAATGGAAAACGTTTGACGGATGTATAGAATCCATACGAAATTATAATTTAGAAAAACAAAATATGCTAACTAAAATACATAATATGCTGACTAATAATATTACACTATTGGCATATTAGTCATATTGACAATATATATATATATGCAAAATTATATACATATATTTTAAAAACCAAACAGTATTATGAGTGATACAAAGAAAACCAAAGATATACCTAAAAATATTACTCGTAAACGATGCCCTGCTGGGGAACGACGTGACAAAATTACAAATAAATGCGTTCAAAATAAGGTTAAGGTTGACTTTGTACCAACTTCATCGCAAGATGTTGCAAGATTGAATGAACTAACTGAATTATTCAAGAAACGTCAATTAAAAAACAATGATTTACGAAACATGGTGTCTGATTTGATTGGCGAAGAACGAAATCTTCATAAAAACGAAGTAAATGGTATACGTTTATCAAACGACCTAATTCACTACATTGTATTTCTAGAAAATACAAAACGGAATTCACTATCAAATGGAACCGAGGTCGAAACGAAATCATCTCCTGATACGGAGTCTATAGTAGAAACGAAATCATCTCCTGATACGGAGTCTATAGTAGAAACGAAATCATCTCCTGATACGGAGTCTATAGTAGAAACGAAATCATCTCCTGATACGGAAACTTCAATAGAAAAAGAATCGACTATAATACGCGAATTACCTAATATGGAAATCAAAATATCAGACGACGTTCAGGAATTACAAGACAAAATCGGTATAGAACCTGAAGACATGGATTCAAAAGAATATAATGAATTCCTGTTTAACAAAGAAAAAATAGAACATGAAAATAGTAAAATAGAAAATACCTATGATTTCCTTTACCCCGACATAAACGACTCGGACTTCAGTAGAAAAATCGCATTACATAAAGAATTTAATGATACTCAATATGACGGCACAATTAAAGATATTAAAAAACAATCTGAACTATTATGTAACGCAGATTTCGAGTTGTTACCACATCAAATGTTTGTTAAAAATTTTCTTTCGTTACAAACTCCATATAATTCATTGTTATTATACCATGGGTTAGGTACAGGAAAGACATGCAGTGCTATTGGAATCGCAGAAGAAATGCGATCTTTCATGAAACAGGTTGGTGTGGCACAAAAAATACTTATTGTCGCATCTCCTAACGTTCAGAATAATTTTCGACTTCAATTATTCGATGAACGGAAATTAAAACTAGATGGCGAAATATGGAATATAGATTCATGTGTTGGAAATTCACTTTTAAAGGAAGTGAACCCAACAAATTTAAAGGGTATCACGAAAGAGAAAATTATTTCTTTTGTCAACTCCATTATTAATAAATACTATTCATTTGTTGGTTACACTGAATTGGCGCATTATATACAAAAGAAAACTTCTATTCCAGAGGGCGTTTCCTATACGCAACAACAGCGTAAACAATTCAAACGCAAGCGTATTAAGAAGTATTTTGACAACCGATTGATTATTATCGATGAAGTACATAATATTCGACAAGGAGATGATAATAAAGACAAAAAGAAAACATCTAGTTTATTACTCAAGTTATGCAAATATACGAACAACATGCGTTTTTTATTATTATCGGCAACACCAATGTATAACAGTTACAAGGAAATCATTTGGTTAACTAATCTTATGAACGCGAACGATGGACGAAGTGTTATATCTGACTCTGACATTTTTGATAAAAACGGTGATTTCATAAAGCAATCAAACGATAGTCAACTTGAAGGAGGAAGAGAACTATTAATGAGAAAACTAACTGGATATGTATCATTTGTAAGAGGAGAAAACCCATATTCGTTTCCATACCGTATTTATCCCGAGACGTTTGATACTACCCGCGCATTAGATATAGATAACTATCCTTCGAAACAAATGAATGGAAAAGAGATTGAAAACCCATTACAACATATACCGATATATACTACTGATATTGGCGAATACCAATCAAATGGGTATAAGTTTATTATTGATACGCTCTTTATGAATAAAAAGACCAGCATTAAGGTGGACTCTATGACACAATTACCCACATTTGCTAATATGGAGTCATTTGGTTATACTCAATTAGAACGTCCACTGCAATCACTCGATATAGTATATCCGAACACCGAATTAGACAATGTGATAAATGGAATCAAAAATACAATGAATCCTGAAGATATTGTCAAACGAATGGTAGGTAAAAATGGTCTTATGAATGTAGTAACTTACCAAACTACAGATAATGGTAGACACAACTTCACATACAAACCTAATACACTTGAAAAATATGGTCGCATTTTCAGTCCTTCTAATATTTCAAAATATAGTGGAAAAATATCGTCAATATGCAACACAATAACCAATTCCATCGGTATTATCATTGTGTATTCGCAGTATATTGATGGTGGTGTAGTGCCATTCGCACTAGCATTGGAAGAAATGGGGTTTTCTAGATATGGAAGTGCATATAATACCAAATCATTATTTTCAGAACCACCTACAGAACCAATTGATTCACTATCGATGAAACCGAAATCAACGTTTACGAATATTGACGAATTTAAACCCGCAAAATACGTTATGATTACGGGCGATAAACTTTTTTCACCTGATAATTTGTCCGATATTAAATACATTACAAATCCCGAAAACAAAAATGGTGAAAATGTAAAGGTTATACTAATTACCAAGGCAGCCGCAGAAGGTCTTGATTTCAAGAATGTTAGACAAGTACATATCATGGAACCATGGTACAATATGAATAGACCCGAACAAATCATTGGCAGAGGCGTTCGTAATTTAAGTCATTGTGGGTTACCATTTGAACAACGCAATGTTGAAATATATTTACATTGCACGACACCACATAATGACACCGAACATGCTGATTTGTATGTGTATCGATTCGCCGAGAAAAAGGCATCTTTAATTGGAAACGTAACTCGATTAATGAAAGAAATATCAGTAGATTGTCAATTAAACATCGGTCAAACTAACTTTACTATCGACCAATTACTAGAAGAAGCCGGAAATCAAGATATTACTATCAAGCTTTCTAGTAAACATGCTGAAGATACCCCTTTTAAAATTGGCGATAAACCATTTACTGCTATTTGCGATTATATGGAAGACTGTAATTTTAAATGTTATCCCAACGCAACTATTAACTCGGACGACGTTACACAAAATACATATAGTGAGGAATACGCACGTATTGGCTTCTCCTCAATTGTCAAGCGTATCAGACAATTATTTAAAGAGCAGTTTTTTTATAAGCGAGATGATTTTATTAATTCTATTAATGTTGTCAAGAAATTTCCAAAAGAACAAATTGATTTCGCTATCACGCGGTTTATTGGTAACAAAAATGAAATTATTGTAGACAAATATGGAAGAAATGGATATCTAATCAACAAAGGTGAATATTATGTATTTCAACCTATGGAAATTACGGATGAATATACATCCCTTATTGAACGGTCTATTCCAATACCATATAGACGTAAATCACTTGAACTTGAATTACCCACTAAAACAATATCAAATGACGCAACAGTAGGGGATAAGATGGATAATATTATAGAAGAGAGGAAATCCTATTCTGAAATAATATCAATATTAACCCAAAACATTCTTTCTGCTACCGTGGATATAGATACACGGACTAAAGACGACAATAATAAAACGGAAATCGCAACCCCTACTGGTAAAAAACGAAAAATCAAAGAGATTATCAATTGGTATAATAGTTACCGAAAAATTACTCCTATATTACACACTAATAATTTTACCGATTCACAAATATATGAATTTATTATAGAACATTATATTGATACATTACCAATACTTGATAAGGTTACCTTGATTAACAATATTTTTAAATCTAACCCAGAACTTTCTAATGACGAAAAAATCATTAAATCATATTTCCAAAGATACATAAATGACACGGATAATGTCATTATTATGTTTGACATTTCGGACGACAGTACCGAGCGTATTCAAATATACACACTCAATCAAGAACATTCTCCCATATGGAATAAGGTCGAACGAGATACTCGCATACAGTATAAGAACGAAATAACCAACTTTGTAATAACCAACCACTCTAATGTAAACACTTCTATATTTGGATTTATGGCAACTGATAAAAAACATAATATAGTTTTCAAAACTCGTGAAAATAACGCAAGTGGGTCAGGATTCAACTGCAGTTCAAAAGAGGCCATTCTCAAAAAAATTAATAAATTGCCTATTTCAGTGGTCGCTGATTCGAATGAAACAACTGAACATCAGTATTGTGTGTTATATGAATTATTATTTCGTAAATTGAACCGAGATAAATATAACAAAAAACGATGGCTATTTGATATGGTCTCTTACGATAAGGACAATAAGCGAAATACATTTTTTTGTTATCCGACCGTCCAAATAGAAAATTGAATTTAACATATTTTTATTATGAAACTACATAAAACATAATATACTAATATATTAGTGAATATCATGAATAAAAACAATCAAAAAACTACTTCCAATGTCTATAATCTCGAAATGATTACTACAAAGGTATTCTTAACAATAGATCAGGTCGGACAAAATATAAAACGAAATTTAGAACGAAGTATATCTAATAATATAGAAGGTAAATGTATTCAAGAAGGGTATATTAAACCTAACTCTGTACGAGTTGTTAGTTATTCAGCGGGCATAGTAAATAATGAAAACGTTGTATTTCAGACGGTATTTGAATGTATGGTATGTCATCCGGTAGAAGGACTCGATGTTGAATGCATTATTAAAACTGTAACCAAGGCTGGTATACATGCTGAAGTTAACGATATTGATGGCAATTCACCTATAACTATCTTTATCGCAAGAGACCATCACTTCAATAATAAATCCTTCTCCAATATCAAAGAAAATGATACAATTAAGACTACCATTATCGGAATTCGGTTCGAATTGAACGATCCATATATTTGCGCCATTGGCACATTATTTAAGAATAATCTAACCAAACCACCAAAAAATCAATTGCGCGTTGACGAATAGCCAATCATTTAGTCAATTCGTTTTATCATAAAAATAATATAAGTTTACATTATATATAATAATATGGTTGATTTTGTAATGCGAAATGGAATTGCTTATCGTAAACGTTCTCAGCAATCCAGTGAAACTAAACCAGTGAATAACACCCCTCAGCATTCACAAGTTGTATTTACGATGCCTGAAAATAATACTCAACCTGTTGAAGAAGAAGAAGAATCCGCACCGATTGAAGAAGAATCCGCACCGATTGAAGAAGAATCCGCACCGATTGAAGAAGAATCCGCACCGGTTGAAGAAGAATCCGCACCGGTTGAAGAAGAATCCGCACCGGTTGAAGAAGAAGAATCCGCACCTGTGGAAGAAGAAGAATCAGCACCTGTTGAAGAAGAAGAATCAGCACCTGTTGAAGAAGAAGAATCAACATCTGTTGAAGAAGAAGAATCAGCACCTGTTGAAGAAGAAGAATCAGCACCTGTTGAAGAAGAAGAATCAGCACCTGTTGAAGAAGAAGAATCAGCACCTGTTGAAGAAGAAGAATCAGATGAGGAATCTCAATAAATATTTGATATAACACGATTTTACAAACATATCTATATGTTTGTAAAAATTACACGTAAAAGTTACTTCTTGTCCTTTTTACAATTGAATTCTTTATCACGCGAATAACCGTCTTTGCAATTAATCTTACAACGTTTCGTTTTTGGATTGTATTCTTTTCCTTTCGCGCATACCTTTTTTACAGAACTTTTTTTTCGAACAATTGAATGTATAATTTGGACTGGATCTGTTATAGTGCGTTCAGGATCTAACTTATTTTTTTGTGTTTTATTTTTGTTATATTTATTTATACATCGTTTCGTTTTTGGATTACGTTCTTTTCCATCCGGACATTTAATTATACATCGTTTCGTTTTTGGATTGTATTCTTTTCCATCAGGGCATTTTAAAACCAAATCATCTATAAATTTCTTAACGCTTTTTGGTAGGTCTTCAATCTGTTTTTCTTCATGTTTTTGTTCGGTTCCGTCTACCAATAAATGGTCTTCAAATCGCATCTGATATTTATCTAATAATCCGTTACTTTTTAAAATATTTTCATATTTGTCTACAACCTCGCTTGGAGACGGGCGTTCAAATACATTAAAATGCATCATACTTTTAAATAGTTCTCGTAAATCGTTTTTTAATTTTTTATCTATACCAAATTTTGTGTTTTTCAGTATAGAAAACAAACTGAACCCAATTGCAAAATTATCAAATGTTTCGAATGATCTTTTTAAAAAATCGTTATATTCGCTGTCTCCTTTTTTTAATTGTATACACATGTTATAAAAATCTATTGCTGACCTCTTTATAAAATGATGTGCATCTTCGCGATCTGTTTCTAACATGTAATATTTTACATGATTAAATATATTAGTATATGGTTTAAATACGTCTCCGATGTCTACACTTCTAGATTGAGGTTCATTTCTAGTCAGTTTATTATATTTAATATAATTATATAATGCTACTTCGGGTGGAAACGACCAATGTGCACCATATCGATAACGAGAACCAGTGGCATCCTTTATCATTTTTTTGATAGTTGTCATTAATCCAAAATCTATAAAATTTACGCGTCCAGTTTCTTCATTGTACACTATATTTTGTTGCTTTAAATCATGATGAACTATGCCGTTGCTAATTAAGACGTTTGACCCGTAAATTATACGACTCATGTCCAACCAAAAATGTTCCAAAATACGTCTGTTCGCATTGTTTGGTTTTAATGAACTAAATTTATCCTCTATTGCCGATAAGTCTTTACCGCCATTTTTTAATAATAATAATTTATATTTATCAATATCACTACTATCAAATCGGTTACATTCATCAATTCCAAATTTATTATCTAGATTTGTATCCGGGAAACACGACCCTGGTTTTCCTAAATGAAAATCTTCCTTTTTATCTGCTTCTTGGATTAATTTAAATTCTTTTAATTCACTATTCGCGTTTTTCCGTGTTAATATTTTAGATACCTTATTAGTGTCAGAATTATACGGTTTATTTTTACACTTTAGTGGAGGGTTATGAACGCATCCATAACTACCCTCACCTACTTTCTTGGGCGATATCATATGTATATATTATGGTTAGAGAATTTCAATTGTTCTACCTAAAATTGATTCGGTTAGATTCTAAATAACCCGTGATAAATATGAAACCAATAATTATTGATGGGTATAAGGGGGTAATGCCACTGGATTTAAGTGGAGTTGACCCAATATACCATACGATTATGATAGAACAACATGAAGAAGATATTAAGGAATACAATAAATATCAACAAAGTTTACCTGCAAAACTAAAATATGAAAATACGACTCAAAAAGCCATACAATTATTAGAAAAAGATAAAGAATGGTTGGAAAGGGAGGCGACTAAAAAACGACTAGAACAAAATGAACGTGATAAAAAATATTATCACGACAATCGAATAACATCTATTCAACCTTCTGAATTACATAATCGCAAGGTTTGAATAAGCGCGAAAGGTAACTTATTTATTGGCATTTTTGTTTGTTTTTCTCTTTTTGTTTGTTTTTCTCTTGTTGTTTGTTTTTCTCTTGTTGTTTGTTTTTCTCTTTTTGTTTGTTTTATGTTTCCCTCCATTGACATTAGCGGGAAATTTCGGACTAGGAGAAGAACCGAACAGATTCTTACCAGGAGGACCAGGAGAAGAACCGAACAGATTCTTACCCACTGGAGAACCAGGAGAACCAGGAGAAAAACCGAACAGATTCTTACCATCATTATAACCCACTTGAGAATCAGAAGGACCAACTAATGTCTTTACATCTCTGTTATCGTTTGCTAAACGTGTATTATAGTCAGACATATAGTTTTCAATAGACTTTTTCATATTATCTTCTACTTGTACGGGAGAAGCAACCTTTGCGCGACTATTGCAAATCAAAATTTCAGAAGGTAGGGGTAGTCTACGGTCCACACTTTCCATTGGTTCGGATGCATATCCATCTAGTTTTAAATCCTCACATATGTATCTGGCTACTTCATCGTCTTTTAGTCCATTTGAATCTCGTTTATTAGAATCCCATCCATAGTTGTTTTTTAATATAATTTTGATCTCGCTAGGTGCGTTCTTATAAAAATCATTATTTTCGGAATGTTTGTCTATAGCCAACAATTCCAATGGGGTTGTTCTCTTATATCGATAAGGTACCCCGTATATTTTAGCTTCGTCTGGAAATAAAGTAAAAAAGTTATTATTTTTCAAAAATGTAGCAACCATCGGTTCCTGTCCTTTTACAGGAGTACCAGTGGGTTTATTATAATCATTGTATAATCGCGTATCACCTCGATAAATCGGTAAATCATCATCTAACGGTAAATGATATATAGTGTATGTTTGTCCGTCCTTGATGATCGTTCCAGTTAAAAGATTCATACTCTTATATTCAACCATAGTTATACTATAGTCAAAGAAAATACACAAAAATAAGTGGTTTAACTAAATAGAATTGGACATAAATAAATGTCCGTTTTTCATTTGGGGATTATAGTTTTGCAATCAAGTAGTATAAAAATACGATATATAGCATATTGCAGTATTTATGTGAATTGTTTGTAAATGGATTGTTTGCATAAAAAAAAGTATATTAATGTGGAAAGTATGTAGGCATTTTTTCGGTTCTAGTGATATAGAACAGAAAATGCCAATACATGCCAAATTATTTACATGTGAAAAATGCAACTTTAGTTGCAGTAAACACAGTAACTGGGATAAACACACGATGACTGCAAAACACATAAATAGAACAAATAGAACGCCGAAAAATGCTGAAAAATATAGATGTGATTGTGGTAAGGAATATAAAGCACGTAATAGTTTATGGTATCATAAACAGAATCAAGAATTCAAGGAAATGATGATAGAACAACATAATACAATTATTAGAAAAAGATAAAGAATGGCTGGAAATGGAGGCGACTAAAAACGACTAGAACAAAATGAACGTGATAAAAAATATTATCGATAGTCAAAGAAAATACACAAAAATAAGTGGCTTAACTAAATAGAATTGGACATTTATAAATGTCCTTTTTTGATATGGCCGAGATAGTTTTGTTAAAACATGTTTATAAAAATGTGTTTATGATGATATTGCAGTACTTTTGAAATTTATGGTGAAAATTGTATTAGCATAAAATTTGCAAGTATATTAATACGGAGGATGTTTAGGAACTAAATCTGTTCTAAATGTATAGATTATTTAGAATGAATAAGGTACATATTAGTTCCTCTAATTATGAATGTAAACAATGTCATTATACTACGTGCAGAAAAAGTCAATACGACAGACATTTAACAACTGCAAAACATAAATTTAGAACAAACGGAACTAATAGAACAGATTTAGTTCATATCAATAAGTTTGAATGTGAATGTGGTAAAATATATACAGCACGTAATAGTTTTTGGTACCACAAACAGAAGTGTAAAGGAGTAGTACAAGAAGAAACACAAGTCCCACCACCAGTAGATTCCTCCTTAGTAATAGAGTTACTGAAACAGAACCAAGAATTCAAGGAATTGATGATAGATCAACATAAGCGAATGACTGAACAGCAAGATACAATAATAGAGTTATCAAAGAATGTTGGAAATACGACAAACAATACAAACAATACAATCAATAATACAACAAACAATAAATTCAATCTCAATGTGTTTTTGAATGAGACATGTAAAGATGCTATAAACCTAAATGATTTCATTCAGTCAATCGTATTATCGGTAAATGATTTTATTAAAACAGGAGAAGTAGGATATGTGAGAGGAATATCGGATATTATGTTAGAGCGTATCCGCGATATGCATCCCCACATAAGACCAATCCACTGTACTGATTTGAAACGAGAAACGGTTTATGTAAAAGATTCTGATGTATGGTCGAAAGAAGATGAAACTAAAAG
>Ga0257122_1002376_pt1 | contig 11863 bp, 11 predicted proteins | sample SI106_120metaG_FD_190146 | JGI IMG/M metagenome (GOLD analysis project Ga0257122, IMG submission 190146) | Marine microbial communities from Saanich Inlet, British Columbia, Canada - SI106_120 | ecosystem: Environmental > Aquatic > Marine > Inlet | place: Canada: British Columbia | collected... | reverse complement strand
CGAGAGTTCGGTCGGTCCGCAATGTAGATGCGGCCTGCGTTGTCTATGCCAATGTTGTGCAGCATCCCAAATTCAGCCGGTCCCTGCCCTGCCCGTCCCCATGAACCAAGCAGTTCCCCACCGGGTGAGAAGGTGTGGACGTTGCGGTTCGCATAACCGTCCGATACCAGAATTTGTCCCGCATCGTTTATCACCACGCCGGAAGGCATGTTGAACGGCAGCCCATGGTCCCCGGTCTGGGACACTGCGACGTTGGCATAGTCACGTCTGCCCAGCTCCATCAGCTTTTCGCCGAGACGTGTGTGCTTGGTGACGGTGTGCGTCTGGGTGTCGGTCAGCCAGATTGAATCGTCCGGCCCGACGTAAATTCCGTGCGGGTCGCGAAAGGTGCCGTTGTAACGGTCTGCGGGATCCAGACAGGACGCCTCGCCCCATGACGTGATGAAATCGCCGTCAGTGTTCCACATCGTGATCGGGTGTACGCCTCGTGAGAATACGTACACCTCGTCACGGGAGTTGACTGCAACTCCGGACGCTAGCGTGAACTCCCATCCTTCCGGCATGCCACGGGGCCAGTCTGGATCCAGCTCAAACTTTAGATCTCCGGTGCCGACGGTTGTCATGAGAACACTCCAACTGAGATTGGCCTGTCTGGCCCATTTTCGTAGCTGGCGAGAAGCTACGACGGGGTTTACCGAGAGTCAACCCGTGGAGGAACATACTGATCGATGATGCCGAATATGCGAAGATATGCGGCGCTTCACGATCACCATCGACCCATGAACCCGAGGACGCACTTGATCAAGGAACAGGTACGCGCAGCCATAGATGACTCCTGGCGTTCGTTCAGGCAAGCGCTAGAGCCGCTCACCTCGGCTGATATGGAAGTGCCGGGCGTGTGTGGGGATTGGTCGGTCAAGGAAGTCCTGATTCACGTCTCCGCATGGGAGACACGTTCAACGGCGTCCCTGCTAGCCGGAAAACCGGGTCCGGCGCTAGAAGACCCGGATGGGTTCGACGAAGTAGAGCGGGAGCGTCATAAAGATATGGACGTTGCAGAGGCCAGCACCCAACTGGACGCCACCCACCGGGCACTTCGGGACGCCATAGACGCGTCAGCGCCGGAACTGTTCAGCAGCGGGTCTTCGCTGAGGAAAGAGCTGGACGACGGAACGTCTCTCCACTACGACGAGCACGCTGACGGTATTCGGATCTGGTACGCCCTGTATCGTCGGGCACGCGCAAGCGGCGGCGGTTAGAGAGCTGGCAGAGATCTACTGGTCGTCGACGTAACGTGGATGCCAGTCGCCGCCCGACCACGAGACGATTGAATCAGGCTTGATGGCGATAAGGCACCTCGGCCTACCCACCGTCTTACGCACGTACATCGGTCCGTCCGGCCCCATGTACCTCACGGCCATCTCCTCTGCGACTTGAAGCATCTTCCCGGCCATAGGAGCGGGGCCTTCGAGGATTTCAGCGGTCCCTTCAATAAGGACACGTGCATGCTCAGGATTCACATCATCGGCGCAGGAAACTGACACCCTCGGTTCCAACAGAACGTGTTCCACGAACTGTGACCCGGCGCGTCCCACGATGTACATCGTCTCGCCGTCCCACTGCTGCCACACCGGAGCGATGTAAGGCGCTCCGCCGGGTTGAATCGTGGCCAGGCGCGCTATGACCGGGGTGCTCAGGAACTCGTTTATCTCTTCGAGAGTCATCTGTCCGGCCATAACGACTTACCTCTAACCCTTAAACGTCGGTCTCGGCCTCGTTGGCATCCGATATCGAATTTGCGGGAATAACCAGCACGGGTGCGTTCGACGAGCGGATGACCTTGTCGGTGACACTACCCAGAACCAGTCGTTTGATGCCGCCTCGCCCGTGCGTCGCCATCACGGCCATCGTCGATGGTGAGTCGTCCAGAGCATCGATCACGGACCCCGCTCCGGTGTCCGTGGGTACCGCAGTCATTACGGACAACCCGGCGGCTTTAACGCGATTGGCTTGCGTGTTCAGGTAATCCCCGGCTTCTTTTTCCTGGGATTGGACCGCATCACTCCAGGCCTGACTGGCGTCAAAACCATGGTCCATCCCGTATATGGAGCCGCCGTAGGCATTGGCCGATACCGCTCGTACCAAGGACAGGTTTGCCTCAAACGCCTTAGCCAACTCAATTCCAAGCTCTAACCCGTGTTCGGCAAGGTCGGAGCCGTCTAGCGGGACAAGTATGGTGGATGGCTTGTCGGGTGCTGTCACAGAGGCCCCGCCTGGCGGAAGTACCAGCACCGGCAGCTTCCCTGACCGTACTACCGCGTCAGTACAGCTCCCCACGATGCCCCGGACGACAGCAGAGCCGCGATGCGTCTCCATCGCTATCAGGTCTGCATCTACCTCCCCGGCGATCCGCAAAATCTCTCTGGCCGGACCACCCGTGCCACGGCTGGCAGATGCAGACGGGAATTCTTGCTGAACCTCTTTGAGAAGCCCCGCAAGATACTGGTCCGCCCACTCGGTGATCGACTCGGTTAACTGGGCGAACTCATGTGCTTGGGCCAGATGTCGCGAATCCACGATCGTGACGAGGTGTATGTCGGCGCCAAGCCGGGCGAATGGCTTAACCCAGTCCAGAACGCGCTCGGAATCGGGCGATCCATCAACTGGGACCAATATCTTCTTGTACATATGCGAGGAATCTCCGTGCAGGGGCTACGTCGGGTGGCCTATATGCATGCACACCAGACTGGCGTACATCCTCCGGTTGGCGTAAGTTTGCGCCGACCCGGTTACGGCTTCAACCGGTAACAACCGTCTGACACCAGAAAAAGCGAGATTGAACGTTGAAAATCACAAAGGTCGAGGGTATTCAAACCGCCGCTCCGATTGTCGACATGAGGGGCAATCGACGCAATTTCGTTTACGTGAAGATCGAGACGGACGAGGGAATCACAGGATGGGGCGAGTCAACCTGTGGCCCATTGATCGTGTCAGGCATGGTCGACGAGATCGGCGCAACGTTGATCGGCAAGGACCCACACCGGATTGAGGAGCACTGGCAGCGGCTTTACCACCTCTATCACAACGTACGGGGTGGTGTGATTCAGATGGCCGCGATCAGCGGTATCGAAATCGCCCTCTGGGACATCAAGGGAAAAGCCCTTGGCGTACCGGTGTACGAGCTGCTGGGTGGTGCGATGCGAGAGAAAATATGGACTTACGGTCGCTGGGACGGTGCCACGCCGGAAGAATGCGTTGAGCACGCCCAGCGTGAGATCGCCACCGGACTGACGGCACTAAAGGGCGATCCCTTTGGACACCAGGGATTGTTCAGCTCGGTGCAATCCGAGCGCGATGCCGTGGCGAAGTTGAAAGCTGTCCGGGAAGCGGTCGGAGACGACATAGAACTGCTGGTCGAGACGCACGGACGCCTGGCACCGGCGGCAGCGATCAGGGTTGGGCTGGCTATCGAGGAGTACCGGCCGTTCGTATTTGAAGAAGTTGTCCCGCCCCAGAACGTCGCAGCAATGAAACGTGTGGCTGACGCGATTAACGTCCCGCTGGCGACCGGAGAACGGCTCTACAGCAAGTGGGAGTTCACAGACCTGTTAGAGCAGCAAGTTGTCGCCATGATCCAGCCCGACATTGGTCACGCCGGTGGAATTCTTGAGCTGAAGAAGATCGCAGCGATGGCCGAGGCCCACTACGTCGGTTTCCAGCCGCACAACCCGTACGGACCGGTCAACACGATGGCCGCTCTACAAGTGGACGCCTGCACGCCCAACTTCATGATCCAGGAAGGCGGACACGCCAACTGGTATGACCACGTGGTCGTGGGAGAGTTCCCGAAGCAGAAGGACGGATTCTTCGACCTGCCGACCGCTCCGGGCATTGGAATCGAAATGGACGAGTCTGTGCTCAGAGCTAACCCTCCGGTCGAAAACGTTACCCCTGAAGGTTACGCACGCGCCGCCTACTGGCCATCGATGCAGCAGACCGAGTGGGCGTAACGACCTGAAGTCATCGACATCGATTTCAAGTCAGCTAACCCCGGAGAATCAATTACATGAAGATCACCGGCGTTAAGGCGATTCCGAGCTCGGCGAAGACACCGTTCGGGAGCCGTAACTACGTTTATGTGAAGATCGAAACCGACGAAGGGATCACAGGCTGGGGTGAGGCCACCTGCGGGCCATATGCGGTCGTGGAGATGGTCAACGAGTTTGGCGAAGCCCTGGTCGGCAAGGATCCGGGACGTATTGAAGAGCACTGGCAACGGCTATATCACCATTTCCACGTACGTGGTGGAGTGATCCAGATGTCGGCGATCAGTGGCATCGAGATCGCACTGTGGGACATCAAAGGAAAGGCACTCGGCGTCCCGGTGTATCAACTGCTGGGCGGCAAGATGCGGGACAAGATCTGGACTTACGGTCGATGGGACGGTGCTACCCCGGAACTGGCCGTGGAACGGGCGATAGGTTTTGTGGAGCAGGGTCTAACCGCTCTCAAGGGCGATCCATTTGATCACACCGGCATCTTCTTGCAGCGTGATGCTGAACGACACGCAATCGCCAAGATGAAGGCGGTGCGTGAAGCCGTCGGCCCGGACGTGGAGCTACTTCTCGAGGTCCACGGTCGGCTCGCACCGGCAGCGGCGATCCACATGGCGAACGAGATCGAGGAGTACCGGCCATTCGTGATGGAGGAGCCGGTTCCGCCGCAGAACATCGATGCCCTGCAGCGTGTCGCTGAGGCGGTGAATATTCCACTGGCGACGGGCGAACGACTGTTCACGAAGTGGGATTACACCGACCTGCTGCAACGACAGATCGTTGCGATGATTCAGCCGGATATCGTGCAGGCAGGTGGAATTCTGGAGTTGAAGAAGATCGGTGCGATGGCGGAGGCCCATTACGTAGGTATCCAGCCTCACAACCCGTATGGGCCGATCTGCACGGCCGCGGCGCTTCAACTTGATGCGTGCACGCCCAACTTCATGATCCAGGAAGGTGGTCTACAGCCGTGGTTCCAGGATGCGACATCAGGGATGTTACCGATCCAAAAGGACGGGTTCTTTGACGTGCCGGAGTTACCCGGCCTCGGTGTGGACATGAACGAAGAGTGGCTTGCGGCGAACCCGTGGGATCCGAACGGCGCCGCCTGGCGGGCCGGTGATGGCGAGATGGGATCACTTCAAGAGACGTACTGGTCGTAGGCCGTGAGTGGTCTGCTGTAGGGACTGGTGTCACTGAACCCCGCACATGACAACGCGTAACAACAAGCCTCCTCCCTAGGAGGGTGGAGGTGGGTCGAATTGTGCGTCAAAGGCGATCGAATATTAAGCCAATAGATCCGTTAGTTAACAGATCTATTTTCCAATATATCCTCTACAACTTACGCGGTGATCCACCGTCGACATTAATGATCTCTCCGGTCAGGAAACGTGCGTCGCTTGAAGCAAGGAAAAGCACGACGTTTGCGACATCTTCGGGATAACCCGGACCGTCAAGGATCTGGGTGGCATCAAACACAGCCTTGAACACGTGTGTATCGGTTCCACCGGTCGCTCCCGGCGTGATGATCTGCCCCGGCCGGACGCAGTTCACCCGGATGTTATGTTCCCCACCCCTACCGGCGCAGTAGCGCGTGAATGCGTCAACCCCTGCCTTGGCGACGTAGTAAGAAGACGAAGGAACGCCTCGACCGCTAAGGTCGTACATGTTCTTGCTGAAACCGATCACTGCGGCGATCGACGACATGTTGACAACAGCGCCCGTCCCGGACTTGATCAGGTGAGGCCAGGCGGCGCGTGACATGTAGAAAGTCCCGTTCAGATTCACTTCAATCACACTATCCCAGGCATCATCCTCTTCATCCGGGAAATTACCACTGGCACCGTGACCCGCGTTGTTGAACAGAACGTCTACGCCGCCGTACGTTTGGACTGCTTTCTCGACCGCTGAATCTACTGCAGTTCGATCTGTGACGTCGCACTGAATATAGGTCGCATCACCACCCTCGGAACGGATGGCGTCCTGAACGCGAACGCCTTCCTCCTCACGTCGCGCCATCAGCGCAACCTTCGCTCCCTCTCGTGCAAACAGGTGCGCAGTCGCCTCCCCGATGCCGCTGTTGCCGCCTGTAACGATCGCTACCTTGCCGTCAAGTTTGCCGGTCATGCGTACTCCTCTGTCTGTTAATAACTATCTCGCATACGCAGCTTAATATTTATCTGAAAAAGCGTGACAATGTGCAGAAAAATTGTGAGATCGTATTACGAATTGATAGCGGCATTATTCTGGGATCCAATAGTTAAGAAAGCGCCGCGTTTACATGCTCATGTAGATCCGTAAGGCATGAGTTGTACTCATCCAGTGCGAATCCGTCCACGTATGGACGATGCTCACCGGTCGGTCCGTCCACCGCACCGGACTCGTAGGTAGCGTGGACCCATCCGTTTTCCGTCTCGATGCTGGGCAACAGGTTCTCGCCCTTTTTGATTGATAGAGCCGCCGCGAGGCCAAGTCCTCCCCAGTTGGAAACCGAAGCGACCATCAGCTTCGTCGTGGTCGTTACGCAGGGGTCGTCGGGCAGCCGGTCGATGCTTGCCGCCTCATCACGAAGGTTGCCCATGCCAATCTCGTTGCCGCCATCGCCGATCCCAACGCTGTACGGGTGCTGATCGAACAGGTGATCAATCTTGGCGTTGTACTCGGATATATCCGTGCCGTGCATATTCCGAAAGGTGCCGTCTCCTACCAACCCGGCGCGTTCAATCGCAATCACCACTGAGGGGCTTTCGGTTTCCAGAATGTGGCGCGCTGCGTCAGCAGATTCCTTGTGGCCCGCCACGGGGAACTCGATCACACGCTTATCACCGGCGACCGATTTCATGGCGTCCATCGAGTACTGGTCTGTGACGTATGCGACCTCGTATCCGATTCGAGAGAGCGCTTCCCCGATTGCCGCCGCTCCGGGGGGTCCGTCCGTCTCTGGTGCACTGGCGTAAACGATGTAGAACCCGGTGACGATCAACGCCTTACCAGGATGCGCCAGGATCAGGTCCGCCGCTTCCTCAACGTAGTTGCTCGGGAGATATGGGCGGAGCGCCGAGATGTTGCGCCCGTCCTTCTGGAGGATGATGTCCTCGATGGTGGTCATCTATGACTCTCCGATGGCCCCAATGGGCTATTCAGTCATTGAGTGTGGATTTCAACGAGTCCGCTCAATCGATCAAATACGAACACAACCGCTCCGACCGATTGAGCGTCACTTATTCAGATTCGCCTTGGATGTCGCGTAGGGTTTGTTGAGAATCACTTAATATTTTGCGGCTGTGTTCCTTGGCGCCGATAGTTAGTTCGTCGACAAGTAACTTTGTGTCGCGTTCTGCGTCCTCAACAATCATTCGCCAGTCAAAAATTGATTGATCATGGGCTCTTGAAAGATCGTTCAAAATACCCTTGAGTTCCGACAGCACATGATCAAATTCTTCGGTGGTCAGCACCTCTTTCCTATTTGGAGCGGCGTCTTGATGGGCCAATTCTTGATTGCGCATGCGGGCGAGTTTTTTTAGCTCAGGTTCAATCTTGTCGAGACGAGCTTCCACTTCTTGGATCTGTTTCGCGTTGGCATGGGGCGTCAATGCCGGATCGGCTACGGCCGCTTTGATTAAGTTTCGGACGCTCATGGTGCGACCATCCCCGTCATAGGCGCGAGCTATCCCTAAAAGCGTAGTTTGCCGGAGTGATTCTTGGACCGGGATGAAAAATCCTCTCCATCGGTTCAAACGTTTCCTTCGTTCATCAATCGGTTTGATCTCGCGCCAAGCCGCGTAGGAACCTTCGGACTGGCTTATACCTTGCGAGATGGCATTAATTTGCCGTTTGAATTCGGCATCATCCACTAAAGAACCGCCAGGTCTTCATCCTTGATATCTGTCAGGAACATGTGACCCGGAGCATGCGTGATCATGAGTGGTGGCTTCGATGCCATCGCAACAGCCTGCGGCGTCACACCACATGCCCAGAACACCGGGACATCAGACGAACTCTGCGGCTCCCAGGCATCTCCAAAGTCGGGCTTCATCGGATCGGCCACACCGATCGCCTCCGGGTTGCCCACGTGCACCGGCGCGCCATGCGTATTAGGGAATCGTGTCGTCGCTTGTACCGCACGCACCACCTTGTCCTGCGGAATCCAACGCATCGAAACGACCATCGGGCCGGAGAACGGTCCCGCCGGTGTCGTCTGGACGTTCGTCTGGAACATGGCGACGTTTTTGTCGGTCTCCCAGTGCGGAAGCGTGATTCCGTTGTCGAGCAGGGCGTGTTCAAACGAGAAGCTACATCCGAGCAGGAAACTAACGAGGTCGTCCCGCCAGATCGACTTTAAATCAAGCAGTTCTTCCGTCATCACGCCGTCGCGATACACCCGGTATCGTGGGAGATCAGTACGGATGTCAGCCCCGGGAGCGCTGATCGAAGGCTCCACGCTTCCGGCCTCGATTACTTCGATAACCGGGCATGGCTTCGGGTTGCGCTGACAGAACAGCAGGAATTCGAAGGCGGACTCCCTCGGCAGAATCGCTAGATTCGCCTGCACAGAGCCCGGCGCCATCCCTGAAGTAGGCTGGGCGAGTCGATTCTCTCGGAACTCGGCACGGGCCTCGGCGGAGGTCGCCGGGACTTTTGTACTTGCACTTGTCATGATTGGCTCCAGTCGATGTGCCGGGTGGGCTTCCTTGGCGAACGTGAACGCATGGTAGGAGTGCTTCGGTTGCCGGTCAACGAGTCCGAGGGCTAATCCCAGTTTAGGATGGAAGGTCCGATACGATTCAAGCCAACTAGCGGCTTTAGATAGATAAGGCGTTCCACAGATGAAAATTCTTGTAACCGGTGGAGCTGGACTGGCCGGTATGGCGATTGCGAAAGACTTGACTGCCCACGGATATGAAGTTGTGCGAGCAGATCGAGTTGCGCCGATGGACGCGCCTTTAACACGAGGTCAGGCCGGTGCATCGTCGTTCAAGTTTGTGGACACGACCGACCCTGGACAGGTGATTTCGGCGATGCAGGGATGCGATGCCGTTATCCACATGGCGGCGATCCCGAATCCGCGTATGGCGTCTGAGGCGGAGGTGTTTCGGGTGAACATGATGTCGAACTGGGCGGTTCTGGAAGCGGCGGAGATGCATGGGATCAGCAAGATTGTTATGGCGTCGTCGGTGAACGCCGTTGGAGCCGTCTTCTCGAAGGGGTTAACACCTCGGCCTTACTTCCCTATCGACGAAGAACAACCGACTTTCGCTGAAGACGCCTACTCTCAAAGCAAGTGGCTGGGCGAGGAGATGGCGAATGCATTTGTGCGTCGTCGTCCTGGTGAGTTGCAGATCGCGTCGATGCGGTTCCACGGTTTGCTAACGCAGGATCGTCAGGGCGAATTGCGAGTCAGGTCTGATGACGGAGCTCCAGACGAGAACGCACCCAAGCATTTTTGGGGCTGGGTTGACCTGGACGAAGCAGCGGTCGCATGTCGGCTCGCCATAGAAGTCGATTGGGATGGCCACGAGGCGTTCTTCATAAACGCCCCGGACACAAGCTCAACCATTCCAACAATCGACCTCGTGCGAGAGGCCTATCCTGATGCCGAAATCAAAGGCGATCTGGAGGGATTCAAGTCGGCCATCAGCATCGAGAAGGCAAGGCGAATTCTCGGCTGGGAACCGAAGGTGACCTGGCGGTCTTAGACGCGAAACGGGCGAGGCAACAAGCCCCGCCCATTTCCAGGAACCTTAAAGAGCCAGCGCCGTAGAGAAGTCCGGGATACCTTCCCATCGACCAGCATCGGTCGCCCGCATTACGGCGATCTGCTTGATGACCTCGGGATTTCCGAGACCGTGTGGAGCCCGTCCGGTCAGCACCAGCAGGACGTTCTCCGCCTGCTTTCGGCCACCTTCAATACCTGAAACCGGGGAGGCCCCGGCGATGTGTGGCGTGACGATCAGGTTGTCGATGCCCAGAAGTGGGTCCTCAGCGTCGATAGGCTCGGTCTCAGTGACGTCCAATCCGGCCGCCTCAATCTGTCCCGACTGAAGCGCTATCTGTAGCGCAACCGGGTCGACAAGTGGGCCCCGAGCACAGTTGATCAGGATAGCGTTTCGCTTCATCTGCTCCAGTGCTACAGCGTCGATGATGTGACGCGTCTCGGCGGTTGAGGGGGTGTGGATGGTGATGTAGTCGGATGAGGACAGCAGTTCTTCCAGAGTCACAAGCTGCACGCCGTACAGGTCTGCGGTCGTCTGTGGGACGTACGGGTCGTACGAGATGATTCGCTCCGGACCGAACCCTCGGATCCGGGATGCAAACGCCTTTCCGATGTTGCCAAGGCCGATGATCCCAACGGTGCTGCCAGCGATTCGTCGTAGGTTTGGTCGGAACGCAGCGATGGATGCAGGGTCGTCGCTCCACTTGCCCGCCTTCACCGCTCCGTCTGTTTCTCGCACAAGGCGTGTCAGCGACAGCAGCAACGCCATCGCGTGGTCAGCTACTTCTGAGGTGTTGATGCCAGGAGTGTTACAGGCGAGGATGCCCAGTTCCGTGGCCGCGGGTAGGTCGATGGAGTCGACCCCTACGCCGGACCGACTGACAATTTTCAAGTTCGGGCAGGACTCGAGCACTTCCCTATCCGTGAGAGGCAGGGTGCCGATCATCGCCCCGTCCGCGTCCCGTAGGATGTCGATGTAGTCGGCTTTGGATGTCGTTGAATCGACGAGGGTCTGTGAGAGCTCGATCCCCGCAGCCTTGAACATGCTGGTGTCGGACATGGGGCGTGAAACGTTGACGACTTTAAGGGCCATTCGGGAAGGGGCTCCTTCGGCGGGTTGGTTTGGTTGTTCGGATGATGAAGAGGGCCGAAGTATAGAGGCAAGGGCGTCCGGGGCAAGTAAAGAAAAGCTAATCGGTCTGACGGGGTGCTAGATGGGATGACCAGAAAGCCGGGTCACCGACTCCAGGAAATCCGATTGTCTCGATAAGTCCGACCGGCTGCTCACCCACTTCAAATCGCTTGATGTTGTCGGCCACCAAAGCGGCAATCGCCTTCAGTGCGACTTCACGTTCGGTTGCCAGGTCGAGATCTGTAACTACAGAGGGATGTTCAAGCAACGGGTTCTGGTGATTGTCCGGGAACGGTGTGATTACTCCCAGTGCCGCCGCACCAACCTTTCCGGATGCAAGTGCCGCAATCAAAGCATCTTCATCTAGAGCCGAGGAGAGGCTGGAGTTCACGAGGACGGCCCCGGGTTTCAGCAGCTTGAACTCTCGATCGCCGATCATCTCCGGTGTGTGTGGTGTATCGCTTACGTGGACGGTTATGACGTCAGAGTCCAGGAGAACACGATCAAGACTCTGTCTTCGGGCACCAACTTCGGCGGCGAAGCCCTGCTGAACAGTCCGAATGTCGTGATAGACGATACGAGCGCCCATTTTGTGCACCCTGCGTGCGACCTCGATGCCGACGTTTCCGAGTCCAACGATCCCGACCACGAGATCGTTGGACGGGGTCGAGTTCCCGGCTGACTTCAGCGCCGCATCAATCAGCTCCATGGTGTTCTCGGCGACAAACGGTGCGAGCGCCGGACCGGCGTTCGTAACCGTTAGTCCGTCGGCTTGTAATGTTCCAACGTCTTCATACGGTTGGTGGCACCCGGTGAACTGGACGAGACGTATGCCGCTGTCCGCAGATGCAAGCTCAGATGCAGCCTCGGCGCCCGGACCCAGAACCAGGACATCGGAACGACCAGCGATCTGCGACGCTTTGTCCGAAGGCGTCCAGTAATCGAGCGATGACAGATTCGCGT
>Ga0257122_1002375_pt1 | contig 11869 bp, 11 predicted proteins | sample SI106_120metaG_FD_190146 | JGI IMG/M metagenome (GOLD analysis project Ga0257122, IMG submission 190146) | Marine microbial communities from Saanich Inlet, British Columbia, Canada - SI106_120 | ecosystem: Environmental > Aquatic > Marine > Inlet | place: Canada: British Columbia | collected... | reverse complement strand
TGAGTAATGTGGATTTTAGTTCTATTGCTTTATTTTCACCCTGGACCTCAGATGCGTTATACCATGCATAAGCTCTGATTAAATCCTGAGATACGCCTAGACCTTTGTCATACATAACACCTAGATTTTTTAGGGCTATAGCACAGCCCTGGTGTGCTGCCCCAAGAAACCATTTATAAGCCAGGTAGAAATCCCTGGGTACGCCCCTACCTTTGCAATACATATATCCCAGGTTGACTTTCGCACCGGACTTCCCTTGCTCAGCTGCCTTTAGATACCACTCGGAAGCCTTACTGTAATCCTGAGGTACGCCCAAGCCTCTTTCATACAAGAGACCTACATTGAATTGGGCCATAGCACCCCCCTGTTTTGCAGCTTTCAAGTACCATTTGCAAGCCACGGTGTAATCCTGGCGTACGCCGTGACCGTCGTAATACATTTCTCCCATTTTATTTTGAGCATCAATGTTCCCTTGATTGGCCGCCTTTAGGAACCATCCATAAGCTTTACTGTAATCCTGGGGTACACCGTCACCATCGAAATACATGACTCCTAAATAAACTTGAGCATCAATGTCTTTTTGATTGGCCGCCTTTAGGTACCACTCATGAGCTTTGCTGTAATTTTGGGGTACACCGTCACCGCAACAATACATATCTCCCAGTTGACGTTGAGCTCTGGCATATCTATGCTTCTCTGCCTTGAGAAACCATGCGTAGGCTTTGTTAAAATCTTGGCTCACCCCAAGGCCACTGTAGTACATCAGACCTACATTGTATTTAGCTTGGCCGTGTCTTTGCTCCGCCGCCTTCAGATACCATTCGAAAGCCCTGCAATTGTTTTGGGGTACACCTTGACCGTGGTGATACATTACGCCCAAACTGAAATGAGCATCTGCGTACCCTTGTTCTGCTGCCTTAAGTAGCCATGTGTGGGCTTTGCCATAAGACTGAGGTACGCCCTTACCTTTGAAATGCATAACACCTATATTGAATTGGGCTCTAACATCGCCGTGCTGAGCCTTCTTTAGGGTCCGAACAAAGGCATCCTTAGTATTGTCATCGAATGTTAGTTCTTTAGCCGTTTGCAATATCCAATCCCCAGAAGACACTTAACCCTTACTATAGCTTTAGCGCTAATTGGATTTCATTTTACCAAAGAATACTTTTCCTTTGAGAAGTTACCTTATTCCTACCCATTACTCTTCTTACGAATCGGATCGCTTTTCGGGGAGGAAATAAGGGGACAGTCAACCTTCCCTCTCCTTTATATGAACGGTCTTTAATTTAGACTGAACTTGTCCTGTAGCTGGTTTGTTTGTGGATCTTACAAAGTAGAGGCTTTCTTTTACAAAAATTTCATCTTCTTTATAGATAGTTGGATCAATACATCCGGTGTTTGTCAACGTAGTTGTCGCGTTTTTCATGCAGCCTTTTCTACAATAAATTTCTCTGAGCCATCCGAGGTTGGATTCAGCCATACCTCTTTCACCGGTTGCCAATTTCTAGTATTCCCGCTCCACCGATTTGGATTATGCTCTTTGGCTGCTTCATAGACTGCTTTTCTCCTGGCCAGGACTTCTTTATCAAGTCCACGATGACGCTCATCTGGTGTCATGAACTTTATGGAGCTATGTCTGTGCTCGTAGTTATATTTGCGTACAAACTTCAGCACCCATTCCCTGGCCTGGTCCAGATCCTCAAAACCCTTTGAGGGATACGTGGGCCAATATTTGCAAGTCCGAAAGATTGCTTCAGAATACGCATTGTCATTGCTAACTCTCGGTCGGCTATAAGAGGTTTTCACATTGAGTTTATTGAGCAATTCCAAAAGAGTTGAACCCTTCATCGGACTCCCATTATCCGAGTGAAGTACAAGAGGTGAATCTACACAGCCTTCACGCCAGATGGTCTTTTGAATCATTTTTGAAGCATTCTCAGAGCTCTCTGTCTCATATACTTCCCAGCCTACAATCTTGCGACTGTAGATATCTAAAACAAGATAGAGATAGAAAAACAGGCCCTTGACCGGTCCCGGGAGCCAGGTGATGTCCCAGGACCAAACTTCACAAATATCATTAGCGCAATGGGTTGGTGGCAGCTTTTTGTTTTCCCGCTTTTTACTTCTCCCCCTGTGTTTAAGTTCCCCATTTGCCTTTAAGACCCTGTAGAAGGAAGATTCTGATGCGATGTAAGTACCCTCATCCGCAAGACGAGGAACAATCTGACAGGGAGGGAGATCGGAGTACTCTCCTTCATGACATAGGCTCAAAATCTGGTTCTTTTCTTCCTCACAAAGCTTATTGCCAGGTACAGGTCTCTTTGTAAATGCTCTCTGATCTCCTTGAGAAGAAGAGCCCTTTGTCCATCTCTGAATCGTTCTCAGACTGATTCCCAACGCCTCACAGGCCTCTTTTCTCCTGGCACCATTTTCATGGGTTTGTTCAACCAGCTCTATTAAGTTTTGACGATCCGGGACACTGGTCATTCGTCCTCTGAGTCCCCCCAGATCGCCTCCATCTTTTTTCTTAAGACCAGCAGAGCTGCTGTCTCTGCAAGAGCCTTCTCCTTTCTTCTCAATTCCCGCTCCAGCTCCTTCACTCGATTACGTTCGGAATCAACTGCTTCCTTGAGCTCACGGGAGCTTTCCTTTTTCCAATCATTAGCCATCTCACAGGCTTCTCTCCATTCCTGAATTTGCTGTGGATACATCCCTCTTTTGCGGCAATATTCAGCAACTTCTGCTTCGCTTAAGGAAGCGGTTTCCATGACTGCTGCGAATTTATCCCGGGAATTCCAACGTTCTATAGAATCCCGGCCAGGTAAGAGTCTGCCTTCAGCTCTGGCCTGCTTTCTCCAGTTGAACAATGTGCCCATGGAAATGCCTTCTTCTTCGGCAATCTGGGCGACTGACATATTCTCTGGGGGTAGCATCTTCTTCAGTACTGCTTCTTTTCTCTCTGCTGGGTATCTTTTCATCACTAGTGCCTCTCACCGCCCCGGGTTGATTTGTTTTATAGTTTACAACAACAAGGGGTGACAACTAGCCTGACATAGGGGGGGGCCCAGTTATATTTTTTCGGTCGAGAAATAGGGAAATCGAGACCACCGGACAGATCAATTCTTAAAAAAGTGGGGGCAGAGTGGGGACAAACTTGCAAAACTAGCGCATGCCCAGGTTTTTGAAAATCCTGTAGACGCCGGCAAATAAAGGAGTAGCAGTGCAGGGACTCGAACCCCGGACACGCGGATTATGATTCCGTATTCTGAGCTTTCACTCAGCGTCACAGAACCTCACTAAACCTTGATTAAATCAAAGCCTTAGCGGTATTCTGTTTTCACTGCTAGTCACACACTTTCACGTGCTTTCACTGAAATAAGTGGGACAGGAGTGGGACAAACCCGAAACGCGGACTTTAAAACTAAGGCAAAAACTGTGTCACAAAAGTGGATCAAAAGTAAATTCCCTGGTGTGAGATTTCGAGAGCACGCTACGAGGAAATACGGCGTAAAATTTGACCGCTATTTCACCATCCGTTACAAGCTAGATGGTAAGACTAAAGAAGAAGGGTTAGGCTGGGCTTCGGAGGGATGGTCGGAGGGAAAAGTTTCTGAGGTTCTGGGGGAGTTAAAACAAGCCTCTCGAATAGGAAATGGGAAGACTACCCTCCAAGAGCGCCGGCTTGAAGATGAAGTCAAAAAAGATGAGAAGAGGAGAGATTCACTTACATTCTCTCAGTTTTTCTTGGTGACCTATTTCCCAAATTCCCTGATACACAAAAAGGAATCCTCGAACCGGCGAGAAAAAGGATTCTTCCGTAAGTACCTAGAACCCGAGATTGGAAATTCAAGGCTCAAAGACATTTCCCCTCTCTGCCTGGAGCGTGTCGTAAAGAGAATGAAGAATACCTCTCAGTCACCCAGGTCTATTCAATATTGCCTCGCTGTGATACGGCAGATCTTTAACTTCGCAATCCATACCGCAAATTTCGAAGGTTCCAACCCAGCAACGAAAGTAAGAAAGCCAAAGTTTGATAACCGGAGGATGAGATTCCTAAGCTTTGCGGAGGCAGAAAATCTGCTAAACGCCGTCAAAGTCCGAAGCATAAACACTCACGACATCTGCCTTCTTTCTCTTTACTGCGGGTTAAGGGCCGGAGAAATTTTCTCCTTAACCTGGGACTGCATAAACCTCGACGCTGATCGCATCCACATCCGCGATACAAAGTCCAATCGTGATCGGTTTGTCGGGCTCCCAAAGCAGGCGAAAGAAATGCTCACTATCCGGAAGATAGAAGCGAGATCTAAACTGGTCTTTACAACAAGAGATGGAAGCAAAATTTCCAGAGTATCAAACTCTTTTTTAGAGGCAATGAAAGAAATTGGGCTGAATGATGGTGTAACGGACCCAAAAGACAAGGTTGTCTTCCACAGTCTCCGTCACACATACGCCAGCTGGCTGGTGCAGGGTGGGGTGGATCTGTATACGGTGAAAGAGCTCATGGGCCATTCTTCAATCATTATGACCGAACGGTATTCCCATGAATCACCGGATAGGCTTCAAAGGGCTGCAGAGATTTTTAGCCTGCTAGGGTAAGAGAAATCAGTCATGAAAAAAACACCCAAAGAAGCACTTCCTGAAATCGATATCAGAGCAAAAATTCCTATTAGAGAGTCTGATGAAGAACAGATGAAAGAAATTGGTTATTTTTTAATAAGTAATGACTGGGAAGCCTTTGGCCCATACCTTTCGGGAAATCCAACTCCTCTTCTCAATAGACTATCTAATAAGGAAGATTTTGAGTTTTTCGAGACTAATTATTATCGCAATTTCATTAGATCTGATTCATTTATTGCAGCAGCCATTAAGAATGGTATCAACGAACCAGTTCGAGACTTTCTTGATGAGGGTCTCCCAATTGGTGAAAAGACACGAAAAGCGCTACGCTCTATTTTTGAGGAACAAAATTCTACCTCTCAAAATCGCAACCTTGGTGGTCGTTCAAAAAGGAGTCTAAAGCATATTTATAGAGATTCGGTCACAACAATAGTATCCGGCGCATACTGCCACCTTTTCAAAATAACAGAACCTTCTGCTAGAGAATCATCTATAAAATACTTTAATAACTATTACTCAGAAGAGGTGGGTTTGGAAGCTACTAAAGAAGGCATAAAAAATGCAATCAAAGGTCGTCATATTCCGCCAGACCAAGCAATTATGTATAGGCATATCTGGGAAATAGTCAACTGTTCCTTAGCTCATTGGGTTAGCGTTGACCCGAAGGTCATGCAAAACCATACCTCCTCAAAAGACCAAGAAAAAATCTTAAAAAAAAAGCTAGTAGACGCATTGATAAAGACTGCTTTCCGAGTTTGGACTTTTTGGAGAGTTTTTGATTATTCAATTGTGATTTTTGTTGGGCTAGTTTTGTCTAATCAATACCAACCTAAGGGAGATTCCCCATTTACTCTAAATGATTTAGCCGAAGCACTCTATCGTTCTTTCTACCACTTTCCAGAAGTACAAGTGTTAGAGGTACCTTTAAAACCTATTAAAGATAGTACTTGTGAATTCATTCTTTCTTGCGACAATATTCTAGGCTCTCCTCCTGAATAAACTAGGTATAAACTACCACTGAGTTTATACCCAACCTCCCCCTATTTACATCTTTCCCCTGCACTGATTTAATCGAGGTAAGGCAGGTGATTAACAGTGCAACTCCACGAACTAGCCGATTCATGGCACGCTCCGTATGTACTCCGTGATCAAGGAATACTAGATAAATTTTCTGGCGGGCTTCTTAACGCCAGAACACTCGCGAACCACGACTCAAGAGGGACCGGACCTAAGGGGAAATTCCGCGTAGGGAACAGGATTGCATACCCAGTGAATGAGCTAGTTAAGTGGCTTCGGGAGAGATGCCATCCATGTGAGCAATGAAAATAGAAAACGGCTGCCAGTCTATCAAAGCAGCCGTCTCATATAATAATTATGAACAATTTAACATTATCACTTTTAAAAGGATTATACAATCCTGAAGTTTCCAAGGAACTTACCGGAGTTAATTTCAAATGGCTCATAAAGTTAGCCGCAAGTAAACGCTTCTTAAATACGGAAAAAAAAAGGTTACCTACATATGCAGTTGTTCGTTTTAAAAACAAAAGAAGATCGTCCAAAAATTCATGCGGAATAACGGCCTTAGTTTTTGATTACGATGGAAAGCCTAATGGGGAAAACAAACTAAACGCCCTAACTCTAATTAAAATTCTTGAAGACTTAGGATTAGAGTTTGCCATAGTCTCAACGTTTTCAAATGAAACTATCCCACCAAATAAGTTTCGACTCCTAATATCAATTGATTCGACTGTTCCACCAGAAAAACATTTAAATTTCTGTGAAAATGTTGTTCATTTTCTGGGATTAAAACCTTATTTTGAAAATGATGAATTTGACTCAAAAGCCTTCAAGGATAAGGCGCGCATATATCTCTTTGGAAACTTTAAACATCCCGACAAATTCTTTGTTCATCATTCTCAAGGCAATCCTATAAATGTCGAACAAATCCTAAACCTTAAGCTCCCTGAAAATAACAAATTATCTCCTCAAAAAAACAAGCCGAAAAAAGGCAACAAAGGCCGACTTGACCCATTAAGAGCGAATGTAGGTATTGAGTCACTTTATACCTTGGTGCTAAAAAAGGCCCCATCACTGCGGATTGTGAAACCAGGTATTGCCCGTTTGCAATGCCTTTTTAATCCAACGCATGGCGATGATGGAAAGCTTATATATACAGAATCAAAATTGAGTATTGGTTGCTTTCACAAGTCCTGTGAGAGTTATACGACAAATCACTTTCTAAAAAATTGCTCGGATGAGGAGATCGTGGATGCAATCAAGCACCCCACACCCTTACCCCAAGCACTTTTAGCGGAGCCAACTGAGTCTGAGGAATTGGATAAATTACTCGAAGAATACGCTTATTGTGTTCTCGGGTCCAAGGGCATTCTTCTACGAGAAATCAAAGACCAAACGGGGAAGATCATTGATCACCAATTCATAGAAAAGTCTGCATTTATGGACATCTATCGAAATAAAAGACTGCCAATAATTGACGAAAGCGGAAAGACAAAAATAAAAACCTTGGCCAACCTCTGGCTCGAGTCAGAAAAGAGAAGGACTTATTTCGATATAGTTTTCGAGCCTTCACTGCAGCGCATTCCAGATACATACAACCTTTTTCACGGTTTTCCAATTGCACCCAAGTCCGGTGATTGCTCACTCTTTCTTTCACTCATCCGGGATCAAATCTGCCTAGGTGATGAAAACTTATACAACTACACCCTCAATTTCTTCGCGGACCTCTTCCAAAACCCCGGAAGAAAACCAGGAATCAGCATCGTGATGCAGGGACTCCAAGGTGCTGGGAAGGGCACTTTCGCAAAGACAATGGGTAAATTACTGGGCCATTACTTCATACACATCTCAGAGCGGCGACATTTTCTTGGGAATTTTAATGCCCACCTGGCGACTTCGCTACTTTTGTTCGTCGACGAAGCTCTATGGCCCGGAGATAAGGCAGCTGAAGGTGTTCTCAAGGCTATGATTACTGAGGAAACCCGGATACTCGAAAAAAAGGGGAAGGATGCAATACAGGTGACCAACCATACCCGGATTATTATGGCGACGAACGAACACTGGGCAATCCCAGCCGACTTGGACGACAGGCGGTTCTTGGTAATCAAAACCGCGCCTAAACCTGAAGATCCGGATTTTTTCAAAAGAATTTATTCGCAACTCGAAAATGGAGGGTATGAAGCTCTTTTAGATATATTGCTCAAGAGGGGTATTGCTAATGTAGATCTTCGCATACGCCCAAAAACTAATGCTCTTCTTGACCAAAAAATAGAGTCTTTTGATGCTATTCACTCCTACTGGTTTTCCCTTCTGAATGACCCGTACCATAGGATATGGGGGGAGCCCATTTCGACTGATTACTTTCATCGTGAATTCATTGACCATTGCAAATCTATTCCCACTCGCTCACTCACCAAAGCTCAACTAGGGAAACGTCTCCAGAAGATCGCGCCAGGGCTAAAAAAGTCCAGGTTAAGTCATGATTCCGGTGATCGTTATTTGGCCTATGTTTTTCCCAATTTAACCCGATGTCGAGATCATTTTGAAGGTTTGGTCGGGCAGTGTATTCAGTGGGAAGATCCTGAGGAGTGACATGTCACCAAGCTCTTTTTTCACTATGACAAGCACATTCCAGGTTTCATGCAGCTTGGTCATAGGAGTCAGGGAAGTCATAGGGAATTCTCTTTTTCAAAAAAATTTCAAAAATAAACTAGACGAAACATCTGAAGGTTCGACTGTAACCCTGCCTTCCCTGACCAGGGGATGGACTTTAACTTTTAACATAGGAGATTGATTATGAACGAATTAAAGATCGCTCTGCGAGATGTAGGAGATTATTACTGTTATTCCTTCCCATTTATTGACGCTGGAGCATGGTATCTGTCGGATGCATTGCGCTGCTTCCATCCAGATGACAGGCTCACTGCTGCGGGAAAAATTCTTGCCATGAAGCCACAAGACTTTAAGGATTGGAAGGGTTTCGAAAGGGCAAATCCGATGCTCTACCCACGAAAATGGTTGGTCGATCTTTTTTCTTCGCTGAGTGTGCCTCCAACCGAATACTGGCACAAGGCTTGGCATGCTGCAAGACATGGTACGTGTGGATTGTGTGAAAAGAAAATCGTCGGATCAGATAGATGCATGTCGGAGGAAGTAGATGGTCTTAGGACTTTTCTCACCATATACTGCAAGAAATGTAAGAATGATCCAAGGGCTATGTAGCATTAGAAGTAGAGCACAACTTCCCCTTTTTTTGGGGGACTTTCAATGCCAACACCAAAAAAAAGCCGACCCTGTGTCGGCTTTTAATATTATTGCGGATTTTAAGCAACCTCTTCGACCAATCTCCAAGAAACCACCTGCTCATCCTTGAGTTCGCGGATTCCTTCCCGGTCCAGACCCCGGTCCTTCAGAAGCTTTTCGAGTTCGGACATCTTTTGAAGCCGTTTCTCAAAGAGCTCTCTTCGGGAAATCCCGAGATCCTTGCACTTCTTTAGGAACGCTTTCTCAAGCCAGGTGCTTCGGCGGGTGGGTTTGAGGGATACTCCTTTAAGAAGTTCAGGACTTTCCTGAAGCTGCTGAACGAGTAGACCCTCGAGTTCCTTTTCCAGCTGTTGCCTGGATTTATTCTTGAGCTTGAGATCCTTCAGAGCTTCCCACTGTTTCTGTGGTTCGTCCATGAAGACCTCTGCCGTAGCTTCCGGCTCAAGTGCCGGGCAGAAGCTGAAGTTCGCGCAGTATCTACACGAACTTCTAGTTGCGTTCAAACCCAGGTGTTTTTGTTGTTGTATTTCATCCTGGATTTTTAGCAGTTCCTCTTGAAGTTCCGGTGGTTTCCAGACATAAGGCCCCCGTAATGATTGCATATCAATCATCCCGAATATCCCCATGATTCCGTTTTCCAACACCCGCTCCCAGGCTTTCGCATCAACCTGGTCAAATCTCACTTCACCGTGTTGAGTCAGATGAAACAACATCGCCGCATAAGATTTTAATTGGTCGACCTTCTGGTATTCCGGATGGAACCCGGATTTCCAATCCACTATGACAATCGGGTGATCCTCCGTGGATAGAATCAAATCGGGTTTCCCGGAAAACCAGATTCCAGGTTGAGTTTCAAAAGCAAAGCAGTCCTGGCCTTCCTTATGGGGAAGGATGCTCCGGTAATTCCCGGAACCCTTCCCCTCTACATCAAGAACCTGGTAGGCACCGAACTCGTCATCAAGTAATCTCTTACTCAATAATCCAAGCTCGGAGCCTCCAGGTTCTCCGAAAATCATCATGAACGACCAGAACTGCTCAAGTTCTTTGTGGATCTGCGTTCCCCGGATTGCTTCTGCTTCTGATTCCGCTGGCCGGTATCCTCCACAAAACAATCTGGTGAAACGATCCGAGACCGAAAACTCACGCTGCATCTTGCACCTCCTTAAGTTTGAATTCGAACTCTTTGATAACTTCCCTGGGCCAGGAGAGAAGATCCTTTCCGTGCTCCCTTATCAGTTCATCAAAGAGATCGTGTTTAGCCTGGAACTTGGAATCCTTAAAGAGCTGACGCAGCTCCTTTAGTTCCCCAGCTTCTGGCTTGATACTGCTTTTTTCGCCTTCCAACACTTTGAGCATTTCTTCTCGACTGGGACGTGACTGACCTTTTATGAAGTTCATATTCGCCAGTGCTCGTCCAATTGCCGAAGTCTCGCAATTCTCAACATGAGAAGTCCGATTCACCGTGTTGGACCCTTCCCTCTCAAAGGCAAACCCAGAAGCAAGCGGAAGGTTTTCTGCCTGCTCCCGAGAATTCTTGAAGATCACGGCCCGGAAAAACACGGTTTTTGAATCCTCTGCGAGCCTCACCATCTCCGTGATGATGCGGCCATCAGTAAAGGACTCGTAAAACCGCTTGATCCGGTCTTTCACTTCCTCGTAATTTGATAGGTTCACTTTAGACATTGCGAACCTCCTAAGATTGCTGATCTGCAAGGCGAGCCAAACAAACCAGAGCAGCTACACCAAGAATGATGAGCGGCAGCGGGCTGGGTGGGTTGGTGTTCCCTCCAGCGATTCTGCGAACAATCTGACCAGGGCTGCGAAGCTGCTGGTTGTATACAAGCTGCCTTCTCGAACTCTCAACAGCCATCGTTGCTATGAGACTCCCCAGGCAGGCTTTATAAGCATTTGGATTTGACATAGAAATCCTCCTTTCGAATTCTTATACGACATTTTCCATGCATTTTGACCCGCGCAAGATTCGTTAAAAGCCCGCCAAATTGACGTATAAGAATCTGGATCTAGAGCCCGACATTCAGTCGGGTTTTTTCTATTTGAGGAGGCTTAAATGAGCAAGGTTTACGAAATTATCACCGAGAAGATTCTTGGTCTTTTGGAAAGTGGAACGGTTCCATGGAGAATGCCGTGGAAAGCTGGAAACGACAGTCCCATAAATTATATGTCTGGTAGAGCTTACCGGGGAATTAACCCCTGGCTCTTAAACGCTGCAGCAATCGAACGCGGTTTCAATTCCAACCTTTGGCTTACCGCAAAGCAGATTTTCAGTCTAAAAGGCCACTTTAAAGATGGGGAGTCGAAGCAGTACACCATCGTGGTTTTTTGGAAGCTCTTGGAAAAGAAGAAGGAAGACTCGGAGGAAGATTCCAAGGTTAAGCAGGTTCTTCCGGTTCTGAGATATTTCCGCGTGTACAACATCAACCAAACAGAAGGGATTGGATCTGATGAACTAGCAGTGCTAGATGAACAACCATTCCACGCAATTCCATTTTGCGAGAGCATTGTTGAAGGATATACTGATCGTCCGGAAATCCATTTGAGAGGAGATAGAGCTTTCTATCAGCCGAGCTCAGATCGGATCCAAATTCCACCACCAAACCGCTTCGATAGTCCTGAGGAATATTATTCGACGCTATTTCATGAACTGACGCACTCAACTGGCCACAAGAACCGATTGAATCGCAAGGGCGTGGATGGAGGGTTTCATTTCTTCGGTGATGAGATCTATTCCAAGGAGGAACTGGTCGCTGAGTTTGGAGCCAGTTTTCTTTGTGCAAAAGCGGGAATCGAACCAGCAGTTTTAGAAAACCAGGCGTCTTATATCCACGGATGGAGTAGAAAACTGAAGGATGATCCCAGGGCCGTTGTAGTTGCAGCAGGCCAGGCTCAAAAGGCAGCGGAGTACATATTAGAAAACTGCAGTTCATAGTAGAGCTAGAGGGGGGGGGGGGGG
>Ga0257122_1002365_pt1 | contig 11892 bp, 8 predicted proteins | sample SI106_120metaG_FD_190146 | JGI IMG/M metagenome (GOLD analysis project Ga0257122, IMG submission 190146) | Marine microbial communities from Saanich Inlet, British Columbia, Canada - SI106_120 | ecosystem: Environmental > Aquatic > Marine > Inlet | place: Canada: British Columbia | collected... | reverse complement strand
GGCCGCCGCCGCCGCACTTGCGAACTCGGCATACGATTCGGTCCGTCTGCGTACACGGAAACCGGTCGATGCGGCCATCGCCTCGACTTGTCTATGCGAGTCCAGGATCGCAGCGCGGTCTCGTCCGTCAATGATGGAGTAGCGCAGAGATGAAGACACACCATCGCCCGATTGTGACCAGCGCTTCCAGGCGAACCATCCGATCACGCCGATAGCGAACCAGATAATCATTACCGTGATGCCGATCAGCCCGTTCGTCAGCAGTTTCCAGAGACCAGACACTCCGCCACCAACACCGCCACCAACTTCACCGGCGATCCGGTCACCAAGTCGATTTGCCAGCAGAGTCTGTAGTGGGTTCGACGACCCACCGCCACCGTTCGCAGCGTCAGTGCCGCCCGGTCGCGGGGCTGCATCAAATGGCACCCATCCGGCGTGTTCGAACGCCACTTCCGCCCAGGTGTGGGCCTCTGCTTGCGTCACCGTGTTCGCACCGGAGAACGGGTTATATGTTCCGGGCAAATAGCCGTTGGCGAGGCGTGTCGGCAGTCCGGCCACGCGCCCCATCAACGCCATAGCGGTTGCGAAGTCCATGCTTGTGCCGGGTACGTCACCAAACACAAACTCGTCCAGCGGAGCGCTTGAAACAAGTTGGTTCTCGGCGGTTTCGTCAAGTTCAAGCTGCCCGAGGTAGGAAGCGATAGCTGCCGCACGATCGAAATCTGTTGGGGCTCCGGCGACCAGCTTGCGGGTAAACAGCGCCACCTCGGAGAAGTCATCCGGGACGCCTACGTATTCCGGACCTTGCCACTTGGCGCGGTCGTTTCGTAGAGCGGTCGGAGATGACACGGGGCGGCGGGAAACGACCTGGTACGTCGTACCTTCCTCGATCACCGTACGAAGAGCACTGTCCCTCGGAGCGAGCACGCTGATCGGATCGTAACCGGTCAGAATCTCTCCGCCGACGTCGCTATTGATGAAGAAGGTCTGAAGGTAACGCTCACCTTCAGGCGTATTGTTGCGCCCCTGGTAGAAGGACGAGTACGCGCTGTCGTCGTCGTATGTCGCGTACCAGCCACCGGCGTCTTCTAGCCCTGTCACTCCGCCCGGGCTGTACGTGTCGAATGCGGAAGCCCGCCAGTAACTGGCGATGGGACTCCTGACGTGCATCACCAGTCCCTCGGCATCACCCACGCTGGTGTCCAGTGGGTCTCCGATTCGCGCCAGTGCTGCCAGTTCATCCGTGGACGTGCCGTTGAAGAACCCCTCGCTCTTCGCGCCTTCGCCATCCTCAGTGCTCTGTGACGGGTCGATCTGTACGAGTCCGTCTTCTCCTACCTGCGGCGTGGACTGGGGGCCAAATGTGCCCTGCCCGTCCTGAAGTTGTCGCGCTTGTTCAGGCGTGACACCCGGCGGTGTGTCCTCGCCGGAGAACGGAACGAATGTAGTTCTCTCTGACGGTGGCGTCTGTGCACTATTCCACGGCAGCAACATGAACGCGCCGACAGATGCGGCGATAAGGACAAGTGAAAGAAATGACGTAAGAGCCACCGGTGCGACAGGCCCGGAGAAACTTACCTTGCGAGCCTTAGTGGCCTCATCTTCCCAGAAGGAAACAGCGAAGAAACTGACTACGATCGCTCCGTAGACGGCAAGTAACAGTGAGAAGTCGTTGCTGAACGCCAGTTCACCGGCGAAGAACATCACGATGCCGCTAAAGATCAACTGCGTGTACAGACCGGCACGCGTTCGCATGTCGAAGCTGGATGCGGCGCCCGTAGCGAGCAGGAAGAATGCCATCGGCACTCGGTCCCCGCGCACAGCGGCGACCAACTCAAGCCGCATGGCTATACCGACGACCACGATGAAGATCCCGATCGCCATCGAGATCCAGACGATTCCAGCGCGTCTCCGTCGGTAGCTAACCCAGTGACCGCCAGCGAGCGCCAGCATTGCGCCCGCCGGGATCAGCGGCTCTACTCCGACGAATGCGATAGAGAACGCCGCCCACATGGAGGCGATCAGCGTGACGATCCGCAGCTTTATCGAGTCTTCCGGGGTATCTACGAATATTTTTCGCAGGAAGCTCGTGCGTCGTTCCCCGGTTTGCTGCGTTGCCGCTACGCCGGTGATGGGTAGAGTGGCGTTCAAGCGGCCCTCCCAAGGTCACCGATATTCGGTGCGTCGGCCGTGTTCCAGCGACGTGCGTTGACGTCGGCGTGCGTTGGTTCACCGGCCTCAATTTCAGATATGCAGTCTTCGATATGACCACGCTGGCATTCGATAGCCGACACTCCCGTGGCTTTGAGAGACGCAACGGCGGCGGTGGTGTGGTCGCTGTCGGTAAACCCACCAAGAACAACGGCCGAAACAGAACCGCCCCTTAGTGCTAACGATGCCAACGCCTTGACGGACACCCGGTCATCAGCCGAGACGATTGCCAGGACACGAGCCGTACCCGGCACGTTGGCGATCGCGTTCCCGAGTTTCTTGAGCGGTCCCGTTTCCACAAGCGCCAACGACTCCATGATCTTCGCCCAGTCGGTCGTAGCAGGTCCGGGGATGCCGCCCGCTGCGATAGATACCTCATGGTTGTTGCGTACAAGTGCACGTGACGCACTTGCCGCTATCGAGAGCGCGTATTCAAGCGTCGTCTTCGCCCCTTCCCCATGAACGGAGGAAGCGTCCAAAGCAATCACGACGCCATCATCGGCGCCAGCGTCGTATTCCTTCACCATGAGCCGTCCGGTACGTGCCGTGTTCTTCCAGTGAATATCACGCATCGGGTCGCCCACGCCGTAGCGACGTGCGGCCATGACTTCATTGCCGGTGCGTGAGACACGCCGTCCCTCAGTCTCGCCACGAGGGGCTTCCAACAGTCCGACGTGGGACATCTGGTGCCACTTCGGGTACACAAGTACCTCGAACGGTGCGGCTACCCGCTTCTTGCGCCTGAACAACCCGAAAGGCGCCGCCGACTCCACGGTCAGAGAGCCTATCTCGTGCAACCCGCGCAGGTCGCATGTGACGGTGTTTGCTCCGGTAGTTGTGGTTCCACCAGGCAGGTGCGTGAAGAAAACGCGTTCCCGCTTCTTGTCGATGCCGCTGAAGGAACTTTCGTACGACGCGGTCACAAGATAGCGCGGGACTACGCCGTGGTTTGCGATATCGACCTGTACGTCGATCTCGTCGCCAACAATTGGCGCGACCTCATCGCGGGTGCGACCTGTATCAATCTTTCGGTTCGCTTTTAATCCGGGCACCGTAATCCATGGAAGTACGAGGCCGACAGCGATCATCCCCCACAGGACGGCGTCCGTGAGATGTAGCCAGCCGACGCGAGTGATAGAGGCCAGGAAGAAAATCCCGACTGCGGTAAGGATTATGCCAACGCCACGACGCGTGATCATCGTGCGTCAACTCCTCGCGGGTGCGCTGCATAGGAGCTCGCTAATCGCACTAGGCCGGCACCGCCACGCTGTTCAGGATGCTCGCAACAACCTGATCTGCCCGCAGCGCAGCACCTGCGCCAAGAGTGATCCGGTGCGGCAGTACGTAGGGAGCGACCGCCTTCACGTCGGAAGGGTCGACATAGTTGCGACCGTTGAATGCCGCCCAACCCTGTGAAGCACGTTGTAGTGCAGCGCCGCCCCGGGGGCTGACGCCAAACTGGACTCCATCTGCAATTCGGGTCGCCTGGATCACATTAACCATGTACTGGCGTACTGGAGAGGAGACCTCAACACCGGACACCACATCCTGCATCTGACGTACTCGCTCCTCGGTCATGACCACATCGGCCTCGGGCATTCCGCCCTGCGACCGCGCCAGAATCTCAGCCTCGTCCTCGGGGCCCGGCATGCCCATGCCAAGCGATACGAGGAAGCGATCGAGTTGCGACTCCGGAAGTGGGAACGCACCGTGGCTCTCGGCCATGTTCTGCGTAGCAATCACGAGGAAGGGAGATGGCAGTTTGCGGCTTTCGCCTTCCACAGTGACCTGGTACTCGGCCATCGCTTCCAGAAGGGCGGATTGGGTGCGGGGGCCCGTCCGGTTGATTTCGTCAGCGAGGACGATGTTGGAAAAGATCGGTCCCGGTAGGAACTCGAACTTGCTGTCCTTCATGTCAAAAACAGACGTGCCGGTGATGTCGCTGGGTAGCAGGTCCGGCGTGAACTGGATGCGCTTGAAATCACACTGAATCGACTGCGCAATCGTCTTGGAGATCAGCGTCTTGCCCACGCCGGGCAGGTCTTCTAAGAGCACATGGCCCTTCGCGAACAACCCCAGGAGGGTGAGCCTCACGGTCGTATCCGAAGTCACCACCACATTTGTGATGTTGGCGATAAGGGCATCGACATCTGCGGCGAATGATTCGACTGCCGCCTGAGTAACGCCCTCAACGGGCATATGTAGGACGCGACCCGACTTGAGGTTCGTGGTTGAGTCGTCGGCGGGGCTGCCCCCGGCATTCTGCAACTGGGTCAAGCTGACCTCTTCCGTAGGTACGCGGTGGATTAATCGTTGGCGCTGGAGATATCACGTCCGGGATCACCTGAAATCGAACTCCCCACAGCGATCTCAGGCAACCGAGAATCACAGCTTCTCAAGGTTGAACCAGAAAATCGTCTGCGTTGTCCGTCGCGCTCATGTAGGGTTATCCCGCATTACCGGGTACGTGGATTGTGGATGACGACTTGGCAATTCACGCCCGTGAAATCACAATGAAGACCGAAAAGGGGCCCGGATGAACGTCATCGTCTTGATGAACGACACATTTCGACGAGACCACATGGGTGCGTACGGAAACAACTGGATTCATACGCCAAATCTGAACCGGCTGGCGTCTGAATCAGCCGTTTTCGACAGGGCCTACATCGCTTCGTATCCGACGATCCCCAACCGATGGGACCTCGCGACCGGCCGGTATGGATTTCCGATCAGGGGCTGGGAGCCGTTATCGCCGGAGGACGTCACCCTGGCCCAGGTGCTGTCGGGTGCCGGTTACACGACGCAACTGATCTACGACCCACCCCAACTCGGCTATCACAACTTTGACTACACGCGAGGGTTCGATGCCTGGTCATGGGTCCGCGGGCAGCACACAGATCCTTACGTGACCGACCCAACGGTCCCGACGCCGCTCAAGGCGGACTATTACAAGATCAAGTCGGCAGAGGCGTTGAAGTTGTACTGGAGGAATCAGGGCCTCCAGAAGTACGACCGCGACTACACCGTGTCACGGATCGCGGGCGAGACCTCTGACTGGCTTGAGGCCAACGCCGGTCTCGAAAAGTTCTTCCTGTGGGTAGACATGTGGGATCCTCATGAGCCGTTCGACGCACCCTGGTACGACCTTGAGCTGTACGCGGACCCCGCGTTCGACGGTCAGGTGGTCCACTACCCGCCTTATGGACGCAGCACATATATGACGGAAGAGGAGTCACAGCACGTCAAGGCCATGTACGCAGGGCTCGTGACGATGACCGATAGATGGGTCGGTCGCATTCTGGAGACACTGGAGCGAACGGGTCGGATGGAGGACACGCTGATCGTCCACATCACGGACCACGGCCACCTCTTTGGTGAGCATGACCTTGAAGGGAAGCCCGGCGGTCAGTTCGGCAACCTGTACGAGACCACTACCCGGGTTCCCATGATGATCCGCCATCCAGAAGGCCACGGCGCGGGAACACGTCCACAGGGGATCGTGCAGCCTGTCGACGTCATGCCAACCGTCCTCGACTTTCTAGAAATAGAACCGCCGGACGCCCCGAACCCGATGGATGGCCATTCGCTGTGGCCGATGGTGCGGGGCGAGGTCGACGATGTTCGAGAGCACGCTGTGTCCGGACGATACCCGGCGGCGGCTACCGATACGGGCCAGAGCCTGGAGGTCGGACACCTCTTTGACGGCTGGGTGGGGTCAGACCGCGTGGTTGAAGCGCTGACCGTCACCGAGCGTTACTGGGCAATGATCTGCAGTCCTCTTGGCAGGCCGTCGTTGCTCTTCAATCTTGAGGTAGACCCGGACCAGAACACGAACGTGATCGACCAATACCCGGACCGTGCCAGAGCTATGTACGAGAAAGCGGTCGCTGCGTTACGCGATGGCGGGGCGTCCGAGGCGCGACTCAGGCCCTTCCTTGAGGTAATTCCTGACACTCCGGTTGATGCGTCCGAGTCGCTGTGGGGATTCGAGGACGATCGAGGTCAGACGATCGCCTTCACGTCCGAAGAGGAAGCGACAGCCATGGGACGTGATCCGGAGGGCAAGCCCAACCGGACGATATTCAAGACGGCGATGGGCGACTTGCTGGCCGACAACCCGAGAAACCTGGTGTTCACCCACGGCCAGTACTACTGGGCTGAGGACCTTGTTTAGGACAGGTCCGCGATTCGGACGACATTCCCGAGATACTTGGTCCCGCAACAAGTCATCCTGAGCGAAGCGAAGAGCCTGTCCTGAGGTACTCGAAGGAATCTCGCCAATAGCAGGGCGCGAGAACGTCGGTCGTTGGACCGATATCAAGCGGCGAAATGCTTCGTCGCAGGCTCCTCAGAATGACATGAAGTTGCCAGACTTGAGTGATCGTCGGGGTCAGTTACGCCAGCAATCGTTCCAGTGCGAACGGAGACAGGTCATGCCGGGACTGTCCGTCCAGCAATAACTCAGCAAACGATTCACCAAGCGCAGACGCCATCTTGAACCCGTGGCCTGAACACGGGCTTCCGATCAGCACCGACGAGTTCTCCGGGTGGAAGCCGACCATGTAGTGATGATCAGGGGTGTTCGTGTACATGCACACTTCGGAGCGCGTCACGCGTCCAGCAGCTTGGGGCATGAGCGGGGTAAGTCGGGTGCGGAGAGCCTGCTCGTCGTCATCCGTCACGATATCGCGATCCAGAGTATCCGGATCCACGACCTTCCCATCGTGGTGTCGGGCGATCTTGACGCCGTCTCCCAGATTCGGGAATCCATAAAACGCGTGGCCCAGTTCATACTCCCAGATGTAGATCGGGCAGTTATCCGGGTTGAACAGTCCCGGGTCTGAGTCAGGCTCAAACCAGAACAATACCTGCCGTTCAATCTCTATCGGGAGTGCCAGCTCAGGCACGAGTCCCGGGAGCCAGGCCCCGGCCGTAATGAGTAGCTGTCCCACTGTCACGTCGCCTGAATCGGTCTGGACCGTCACGCCATCGCCATCACTTGACCATCCAAGGACCTGTGTTCCGTAACGAAGTTCCGCTCCTCGCGATGCAGCGCCATCAAGCTGTGCGGTTATGCACTTCTCCGGGAACAGGATCCCCGAGCGGTCCTCATACACGGCGGCAAAATTATCGGGAGGGTTGAACTGTGGCCAGCGTTTACGCGCCTCATCGGCATCGAGCACTTCATGGGCCAGTCCGTGCAACTCGGCTGAGTGTCGTGCCCCGGACACCGTCTCGCCCTCAGGCGGACCGAACATCACACCGCCGGTTTGCTTTAGTAGCTGTTGACCGGCCTCTTCCTCCAACTCCGCCCATAGCTCGTATGACCGCTGCACCACCGGAACATATGCCGGTGACTCGTGGTACGCCTCGCGTATGATCCTCGTGTCTCCATGCGAAGACCCCATGACGTGCGGTGGTGTGAAACGATCGAACCCGACTACCTTCGATCCGCGTTTGGACAGGTGATACGCCGCGGCGGACCCCATCGCCCCGAGGCCGATTATGGCAACGTCGTAACTGGTCATTTCGCTCCAAACAGGCTATCGAGCCGCTTTGAATCAAGTTGATGGAACGACTCGACACGCATATCGGCGGCGGACAGGTCAGCATCCAGCGTCATCTCGCTGGGCGCCGCAATGCAGTACATACCTGCCGCCTTGGCGGATGCCACACCTGCCGTGGAGTCTTCCACCGCCAGGCACGACTCCGGGTCAACGCCCAGCAGACGCGCACCTGCAAGATATGGATCAGGCAAAGGCTTGTGTGCGCTCACGTCCTCCACTCCGATCATCCCGGCGAAAAATGGACGCAGCTCAAACCGATCGAATACGTTATCGATATACCAACGGCTACCTGAAGTCACCAGTGCGCACGGGACGGATCGCTCAGACAGCGCCGTGAGCAACTCACGCAGGCCGTCCCGCAATGCAAGTTGGGTTCCGATCAGCTTTAGGAAGATATCCTGGCGTTCCTGTAGCAATCTTTCCGGGTCCGGAATTTCATGCACTTCTGCCAGCTCAAACATCGTTCCCTGTACCGTTCGGCCGATGTAGTTCGCCTTTTTGTTCTCGAAGGTGAACTTAACGTTATGCGCGGCCATAGCGAGACGGTCCGCCTCGTAATGTACAGGCTCAGAATCAACGATCACGCCGTCCATATCGAAGCAGACAGCCTTTAACGGGCTGGTCGGAGCCATCGCTAAACCGCGTGGACGATCGACTCTGGTTCTTCGCCACGGGCCAATCGAGAGACGTTGGCGATAGCGAAGTCTGTTGAGCGAATACCTGACTCTTCGGCGAGACTCGCCAGGTGTGGAGTCACAACTACGTTGTCCATTGTGAGAAGCGGGTTGTCCGGCGGTGTTGGCTCCTGCTCGGTGACATCAAGTCCTGCGCCAAAGATCTGGCCTGACTCCAACGCGATGGTCAGGGCCGCTTCGTCAACGACCGGCCCACGACACGCGTTGATCAGGATTGCGGTGGACTTCATCATCTCGAACTCACGGGTGCTGATCATGTGGTGAGTGGAGCGGTCTAGTGGAACGTGAAGTGTGATCAGATCAGAAGTGCTCAGTAGTTCGTCAAGCTCGACCTTTCGCGCCCGTGAGTCCTTCTCAACTTCTTCAGGGATGGACACTACGTCGGAGTAGATGACCTCGCACTCCCAGCCGCGGAGCCGTCGAGCGACCCGCGAACCGATGCGTCCGAGCCCGACAACGCCTACGGTCTTGTTGACCAGGTTGTGATACTCGCCTTCCTCGCCAGTAACACCGGCCATCCAGGTTCCGGCCCGGGTGCTGGTCAACTGAAGATCCATTTTCCGGTAGACGGAAATCATGAGTGCAATGGCATGCTCAGCCACGGCGACGGAGTTACCGCCGCCGTTGTTGGCGACCAGTACTCCGCTCTCCCCCAGGGCTGTCTTGTCCAGGTAATCAGTCCCCGCAGAGGTGGTCTGAACAAGCCGCAAGTTTGGCAACTTCAATGCGAGTTCCGTGGTCACTGCGTGTGGACCCGCCGGGATCAAGGCAATGGCGTCTTTCGCCTGCTCAAGGATGGACTCGTCTCCGGATGCGTTGTCAATGAAGCGGACCTCGACATCGCCCCCGTGTTGTTGGGCCAGCATTTCGTAGCGCGCTAGCACCTTTTGCGTACGGTCGTCGTTCGGTCCGATCACGGCTACCAGGGCCTGAGCCATTGAAAGAATCTCCTCTTTGCAAGCAGAAAATCACCCGGCCAAAAAGAAAGCCTGAAGTTCCGGGCAGGCGGATTATAGCCCTGACAACCATCTTCGTAATACATCAACCGGTACGAGCGGGACGCCATCGCGCGGCGCACACCATATAATCGGCGCTCGTGAAGGCTTGAATTTATCTGATCTCCCTTAATTTCCTGGGATCGCCATGATCGTGGACATCCTGAGATGGAGGGCAACGCCGTGAAGTCGGCAATTTTCTACGACTACCCGCCTGCCGATGGTGATGTGTTTGGTCAGGGGAGACGGGAACGCATAGCCGGGCTGACAGACCTTTACCCGCACGTGATGAACGGCGCCAATTTCCAAGATCACGCAGCATCCCTGTCGGACACGGACGTAATATTCGCCACGTGGGGCATGCCACGTTTCACCGAGCATCACTTCGCATCCATGCCAAAGTTACGGGCGGTGTTCTACGCGGCCGGAAACGTGAAATCTTTCGCTGCGCCGCTGGTCGAGCATGACATCACCCTGGTTAGCGCATGGGGCATCAACGCCATCCCCGTATCAGAGATGTGCCTGTCTCAAGTCTTGCTGTCGCTGCGCGGATACTTCAGAGCGGTACGAAACTACCGCTCGGTCAAGACGCATGACGCCAAGGTCTTCCCTCGAACCGGAGCGATGGACGAGACGGTTGGATTGATCGGTCTGGGAAAGATCGGCGCACGACTCCGATATCTTCTATCCGACTACCCGGTCAAGGTAATTGCATACGACCCGTTTTTAACACCTGAACGCGTCAAGGAACTGCATGTGGAATTAGTCTCGTTGCAGGATGTTTTCGAACGGTCACTGGTCGTGAGCAATCACACCCCGGATATTCCTTCGACACAGGGCGTGCTCACGGGGGAACATTTCGGAGCCATGCGGGACGGGGCCACGTTCATCAACACCGGACGTGGCGCACAGGTGGTGAGCGAGCGACCGGACATGACGGTGTTGCTGGATGTCACAGCGCCAGAGCCACCGCCCGAAGATTCCAAGTTATGGACGCTTCCGAATGTCATAATCTCACCTCATGTCGGCGGGACGATCGGTAACGAGGTCGTACGTCTGGCTGACTGTGTAATCGACGAATACGAGCGCTGGGCGGCGGGCCGAACGCTTAAGTTCGAGGTGACATCAGAAGTCCTGGCGACGATGGGCTAACTTTCAAACATTGGTACCGGGTGTGACAGTACGGGCTTCAATTTAGCAGTTGAACGTTAGGTTAGATCGGTCCATCCCAGAATCCCGGTGAAACGAATTGCTGCGTAACTCACTCCAATTGATAGACGGAATCGGACCTGAGAAGGAGTCCGATCTGTGGGACGACGGCGTCACGACCTGGGATGAACTGGCGGTGGCACAACCGCAGCACGAAGATTTTTTGAAGCAGGCGAACTCAAGACTTAACGACGGCAACGCCAGGTACTTTCAGGATGTCCTCGGGAGCCGAGAACGCTGGCGGCTGTATGCCGACTTCCAGCGCAAAACGGCCTTCCTGGATATCGAGACCACGGGCCTTTCGCCTGATAACTCATATGTGACTATGGTCGGAATTCTGGACTACACGGGGTTCACGGCGTACGTCCGGGGCGACAATCTCGACGAGCTTCCTACGGCCTTACGCGCGTATTCCCTGTTCGTCAGTTACAACGGCGCATCGTTTGACATGCCCTTCCTGGACAAGGAGTTCGGGAGAGTGGCACCAGATGGCAAAGACTCCCTGTTCGCCCACGCAGCACACCTCGATCTCCGGTACCCACTTAGGAGGCTCGGGTTCAAAGGCGGATTGAAGAAGATTGAACAGGCCACGGATCTTGGACGGCCAAGCGAGCTCTCGGGGCTCACCGGATATGACGCTGTACGTCTTTGGAAGATGGCTAACGATGGTGAGCCGGACGCACTGCCCACCCTGATCCGATACAACGCGGAAGATGTCGCATCCCTCCCGCGCCTGACCGAGATGATGATCGATGAGATGTCGTACGGGACTCCGCTATCCGCCGGAACCCCATCGCCATTTCCAGAGTACGACACCGAAGACCTTCCCTATGATTCCGGTCTCGTGAGGCACCTGACACGTAGCGCCAGGTTCAGGTCCTAGATTGATTAGGTTTGGCGGGTCAATCCTTTGTTCGCGATGCTACACTCGGCCCGTCGACGATGGAGCTACCACTTGCTCTGCGTCCCCTCGGACGACTGCGCGAATGAGGAGTGAGGCCCGCCGTTATGGACAGCCTCGAATTCACTGAACGCCCGGAACTGCGGCGAACAATTATGCTCACGGCGTTCGCCGGATGGCCCGACGCGTCCGAAGCCGCAACACGAGCGATTAGATACCTCGCGGACCAGATCTCGGCCAAAAAATTTGCTTCGATTGATCCCGAAGATTTCTACAACTTCGTCGAACAACGTCCCAAGGTTCGCAATGGCGCC
>Ga0257122_1002364_pt1 | contig 11894 bp, 11 predicted proteins | sample SI106_120metaG_FD_190146 | JGI IMG/M metagenome (GOLD analysis project Ga0257122, IMG submission 190146) | Marine microbial communities from Saanich Inlet, British Columbia, Canada - SI106_120 | ecosystem: Environmental > Aquatic > Marine > Inlet | place: Canada: British Columbia | collected... | reverse complement strand
AAGGGTCATGACTAGTTTAGTGGTTTATTTCGAAAGATTTCGAGTGAAATTTGGTAGATATTTTCATGCCTGTAATTGAACCTAAACTCACTTTCTTTTAAATGAAAATAGAACGCATTTTTATTGATTCCACGATATTTAGAAAGCCTGGTTTTGGCATAACCCCAAAAGCTCTCAATCCCATTAATATTTGCTCGTCCTCTAGCAAATTCGTTCTTCCCATGATGAACTCTAAAATGTTTTTTGTATCCCAAATCTACCAAACCGTTATAACCTCTCCAGCCATCTGAATGAATAACTGTTTCCATATCTACACGCCCTCGAATGATATCCTGAAGTGTCTTCGGACTAGCATCTGGGACAATTTCAGTATAAACTTTACCTTTCCGTTTCAATATTCCAAACACAATTGTTTTACCGCTGGCACCACGGCCACGTTTGCCTTTGACTCTTTTTGCACCAAAGTAACTTTCATCTATTTCAACCTCACCGCCAAAGGGAGATTCAATCTCGCAAAGTTCTGCAATTCTAGTCCGAATAATCTTAAGATAGCGATTAACAGTATTCCGGTTAAGATGGGAAAGTTCATTGATTTGAATGGCGTCAAGATCCAAAGTAAACAGCTTAACCAACCGTCTAAATTTCTTCTCAGAAATATGGGAACGCCTAACATACTTGTTTCTCATTGTCATATAAGAACTTACAGCCTTTTGTCTTATGCGTTCTAGTCATGACCCAAAATTATTATTGATTATTATAATGATTCTAAGGCTTGGAGAAAATTTATTTTAATATCATTAATATTCTCAATTCCAACTGACCAGCGTATCATATTTTCGGGAAGACCTAGGGCGGATCGTTCCTCCATAGTATTCTCAACATGACTCGTGGTTTTTGACGGACCAACAATTGTATCTACTGAGCCTAAATGAGCAGCATGCGTGAAAGTCAGTTTAGTAATAAAAACAGGCATTAAGTCTTTTTCTCCGGAAAGTGAAAAGCTCAGAACTCCACAAATACAAACCCCGATTAAACTCAGGAACACTCCGATTAGGCTATGGTGCCGACCTGACTTTACAAATAAAAAAGCCCCACAAATGTGAGGATTTTTGTGTTATTAATGAACTAATCTATTTCAACAATACCATCTTTTTAGTCTGCTTGAATTCACCTGCTTGTATTGTATATAAGTACAACCCCGCACTGACTGGCTGACCTGCATTGTTGGTAGCGTTCCACTGAATTGATTTATAGCCAGCATTCTGCTTACTGCTAACCAGATTATTTACAATCCTGCCCATCATATCGTAAATAGCGATATTGACCATTGCATCTTCTGGTAAATTGTAGCGGAAGGTTGTGACTGGATTGAATGGATTAGGATAGTTCTGGGATATACTAATGAATTCAGGTATCTGATTGCTGGCAGTATTATCCGTTCCCACAACCACTGTTCCTTCCCCTCCTACGTATCTTTTATAATCATCTTCCATTAACTGGCTCGTTGATACCTGAAATAACCCTGGAATATCGTTCACCAGGCCCTTGAAAGCACCCCGCTGCAAAAATTGCTGATCATAGGTGTATTCATCTGGCCCGTCGGTTTGAGTGACTTCGGTTGAAAACGCGTGGTAGTGATAACCATAGTCATCATGAGTGTGCCCATTATAATCATCAAGTACATCGCCATCACCTTCCATAACATATGTAGACTCGTACTTTCCAAAAAGCGCAATACCATCAAAAACAAAACCTATGATTGGGGGGTGCGTGTGCCCATCGTAGTCACTCAAATTATACAGATTAATCCCATTACCATTGAAACTGTGACCATCTGCATGGTAGTGAAAGCCCATGCCCCGCCCGACATGGATACCTGACTCTGTTACTTCTGCTGCAAATGTTGCATAAACAAGAACATTGTTACTTGCGGGGTAGATCATAACACCATCCACAGCAATGCCTGTAGAAGAGATGCTTGTATAGTTGTCAATGGTCCAATCTTCCTCAGTCAGGCCCTCATCCTCTGCAAGAGTCCCGTACGATGAGAGATTATTATCTGTGAACGTAGAAACAAGGCCATAATCTGTAAGCGGAATCTTGACTAGTTTAACTTCCAAAACAGCGTTACGCGTAACATTCTGTTCAGCATACCCTCCTTCACAACAATTATCTCCTGGAGGTCTGGCAACATCGATCAAAAATTGCGGCCCTGAAGGAGCATTGTGGGTAGCGATGACCATGAATGGGTGGTAGACACCACCATCATCTGCTGCATTGGTAAAATAAACGTTTTCTACTGTCGTCTCACCCAAAACAGAATTATACATATCTACCGCACCGAACTCATAGCTAAGCAGTGACTCTCTGAATGTGATGTACACATCCTTGGAATATCTTAGTGTTGCGCTCTGATTCGTCAGGGACGTCTCTATAGCATCAAGCGCATCAGAAGCAGCCGCAGACGCTTCTTCGCTATCACCAAACTGCGTTTCATAGTAATCATCAACCCGCTGCAGAAACAGATCAGAGTTTAATTCGCTATCATCATAATCCCAGACGTTATCTGGATATGCGGCAAAGGAATTGGTCTGCCACTCTGTAGCAGCAGGATTAAGGTCCGACCCTTCTGGCACTGACACATCTATCAGGTCATTCGCATCCGCAAGAATGAACGCTGTAGCTTCAGATGCATTTGAAGTAAGGCTAACAGAATTAGCATCCATCTTAAGCCAGTGATCTGACGACCAGCTTTGATCCTGCTCATAATCAGATGAACCTGTATTATAAAAATACCGGCTCGTAGCCTGAACCGTTGTGGATGAAGCCGTGCCCGCCAGCGTGAACACTATGAAAGCGATCGTGCTCTGCTCAGCCATATAAAAACTATTCTTATCCCTGATAATAATAGAGTTTGCACTCACTGATGCGATATCAGCATCTGCATCTATTGCGTGATAGGATGCGAGCCAGGGGTGTATCGTGTATGTACCTGTCATACTTTCGGTGGCAAGAACCGCGGTATTTAAATCTAAGATCTGGAACATGCTGCGCATAGCGTTCCCATATGTGCCCGTTCCACCGGTCAGAGCAGAAACATCACCAACCCCTAACGATGATAGGTCTGATGACACGGTCAGGCAGTACGTCTCAGTTATATCAACAAGGAGCACGTGCTCGCGATTCTGAATGGAACTGACAAAACTTGGCGACCATGTTTCAGTAAGATTTGATTCTGCAATTTGGTTAAAGGGTTTTGGTCCGTAAACATCAGCCCCCATTATGCTTATGGGATAGACCAACATCAAGATGCTTAAGCAGGATCTAACAAACATTTTATTATACACTTTCATATTATTTCCTTTTGGTAATAAAATTAAAAAAAGGCAAGTTAAACTGCCTTTTTTTAATTATTCTTCTATTTTATGAAGGCCATCTTTTTTGTCTGCCTAAAATCTCCTGCAACAATCGTATACATGTATAAACCCGTAGCAACAGGCTGACCCACAAAATTTGTGGCATCCCACACTACCGATTTAAAGCCAGCTGACTGATTAGCATTTACCAGAGTCTTAACCCTTCTACCCATCATATCATAAACAGTAATGTTGACAAAACTATTTTCAGGAATATCATAGTCTAGAACCGTCGTTGGGTTGAACGGATTTGGATAATTATTATAGAGTGCAAACTCGCCCGGTATTAATACATCATCATCCAGGGCAACCCATTCATTATCAGGTTCAACCGGCGCGTCCAATCCCATACAACGATCATAAGTTGTCATTTGGCCATTCTGGTTGCCAAGGCCGGCATATCCAGGCGTTTCATAGTAAGATATCTCAGGAGTGAACTCATGGTCAGGGTAGCCATTATTATCAGCATCATCATCCGATATATCGGTGTAGCAGATGTGCGTATGATAACGGTTTTCAAAGTAGACCGTTCCATCCGCCCCAACCATATCTTCTACGTGTCCATTCTGTGCGTCCCATTCTGATGGATCAACTGCTGATCCATCAAGCTCGGTGCATCCCATTACCACAACACCATCGCAGTTAATTCCAAAGATTTCTAACTCGGCACTTCCAGGGGTTGTATTTGTAACAACGTCTGGCATTTTATATTTTAGAACTTCTAGGGGTCCAGGCGATGTTGTATGATAGTGATATGCGCCTCCACCTGGGTGACCACTGTAGAGATCAAAAGATAATGCCTCATCTTCAATTACATCTCCAGGAGCGGCACAAGGATTATACATTGTGGCACCATTTAGTGCGCACCCTATATAACTCATCGGATACTCATAATCTGATGTGCCCACTTCACCATCAACCGCTTCCGCATCAATAGTGACACCTGTGCGCGGAGTTGGATTAACCGGAATAGAGATTACAATATCTAGCTCTGAAATGACATTCGGGTTTTGATAAGAACCTGCGCCAAAAGATTCAAATGGTATCCAATTTGGATTACTTGAAGAAGTGGCATTCATCGCGTCATAATACCAGGACTCATACGGTGGGAGGGAACTAAAATAGAGATTAACATAGTTTCCACTAGATGACATTCTAGCTTTCACACACTGGAAATAGTCCTGAAAGAACTGCGGAACATCGGTAGCAATGTCGGTCTGACAGGTCTCAAGAGTATACATATCCTGAGCGTTAAGCGGTTTAAGTAGCAAAGCTGCTATAATAATAACATATATTTTCATATTTATCCTTTATCGTTTGATTTATACTTAATTAATTATCAGGCCAATCCGGTGGAATCCCAACTTTTTCTTTGGTTTTTTCATTTTTACGATCTATCAATTTATATACGATAAGGCTATAATTAGGCATTACTTGATGCTGACCTGAATTATGGATTCGTTAGAACTAATCTCGCTGATGACATCCGCTGACGGCGTTTTATCCAGTTTCAGGCTAGCAATAGCTGCGGCGCTTCCGTTAAAAATATTGTTTTCCATATCTTCAATATTTATTTCTGCTTCGCGCAACGCATCTAACACAGAAGCAAGTACACCAACGCGGTTATAATGACGAATCATCAAAATTGTGCCATCTTCGGTTTTATCTCGGGAGTTAACAGCGTTGATAGGTTTTCCTGTTTTGATCAGGGAGTCAACAATCCGAACTACTTCATCCGCAATGGCTTCAGATGCCTGGTTGGTAGATGCGGCAATATGCGGCGTGCAGGTAATCAAGTCAGCCAGATCAGTTTGATCAAATTCAGCGACACCAGAGCCAGGCTCATTCTCAAATACATCCAAACCAACACGTAGCGCTTTCTCATCAATTGCTTTACGTAACGCTGCGGTATCAACAATTTCACCACGTGATGTATTTACAAAGATTGCCCCGTCTTTCATTTTGTTGAAAAATTTTGTATTCAACAGGTGTTTTGTGTCCGGCGTCACAGCTAGGTGAACACTAACAGCATCGGCATTAGCTGCAACTTCAGCGATAGATTTACAATAAACCAAGTCGAGCGCATCTGCCTTATCGGGTGTTAAGTTTCGGGACCAAGCAATCACATTCATGTCTAGTCCCTTGGCGAGTTTTGCTAGTGCGCTACCGATAGAGCCCAAGCCAATAATACCCAGGGTGCGCCCCTTCAAACCGGCAGCGTTTTGGTAGGCTTTCTTTTTCCAATTTCCACTTCGTAAATCTAAGCTGGCATCAACAATCCGACGGTCACAGGCAATAATATGACCAAGAGCCAGTTCCGCAACGGCATCAGAATTCTTTCCCGGGCAATTGGCAACATATACGCCACTACTACTGGCTTTTTCCAAGTCGATGTTATTCACCCCGGCGCCAGCCCGAATGATAAGCTCTAAACTCTTTCCAGCTTCAATAGTCTCTGCGTACACTTTGGTTGACCGCACAATGAGAACATTAGCACTGCCTATAGCATCGCTCAACTCTTCTGCTTTCAGATCTGGGTTAGATGTTATTTCGGCGCCTATTTTATTCAGAGTCGTAATCGCCTTGGGAGATAATTTATCCGCAATTAATATTTTCATTTCTTTATATCACCTATTTGAGACACTCATTGGGACAATAATAAACCTTGCCAGGTATTAGCAATACTTACACCGAATACAGCACCTGTAGCAATTCCTGCCCCAATCATATTTTTTGGGTTGTTTTCTATCCAAATTTACCCATCATCCCACAAACAAAAAAATACACAAATGTAGGAATGGGTTAAATTATAATTTGATTACTGTTCATCATTTGATATAATCAGCGAGTACTGGTTTTCTTTTTTGTTGGACCAATAAGTATTTTTTTCACGATGTAGAGAGGTAAAAAAAACACAACCTCAAACATAAAATTTATTTGGGAAATGTTTTCATCAATTATGTCAAATGGATGCAAAATATAGCCATCTCCATCATTGCTGTTTTTGGGCTGAATTTTAAATTTCATCGGACCAAGAGTTCGTAAAAGGTTCATAATAGTTTTAAAGTTCTTATCTCCCTTTTTGGGCATAAGGTTTCCGTTGATTTCATTATTTTTAAGTAATTTTATTAATAACTGAACTTTATCTTTAAAAATAACTTTTTTCCATTTTACTATGCCATGTTTAAAACGAAATGATAAATCATTTGCCATTAATGGATGATGATGCTCTCCTCGAATTGCCTCAAGTAGCTGAAGAAAATAATTTTTCCCTCCTAATGATTCAGCACAATCATTGATTTGTCTCCTAAGGTCTTCCTTTGTTACATCATCAAGTGAATTATAATCAGTCATAAAATGCCTTCCTTAATTAAAAATTATCTTATTCGATGCATGACAAAAAACATTCAAAAAGATAAATCAACTTTTTTCGTTAATGTTCATAAGAAAAATTAATTAAAAAGTTGTCGATATTTTCATTAACATATGGGCTATTTAATGAAGATATTTGCATATAAGACTATCATTGGCATTTTCATGTCATTGTTTCTTTTCGGACAGAATATTACCGTTGACGCTCCGAGAGTGGTACTTAAAAATATTGAATTCAATATTGTTTACTCTGGTAATTTTTTAGAAAAAGATGGTGTCTCTCTCCTCGTAAATGATCGCACAGTCTCTCCCAGCAGTATAACAAATAAATCAGCACACTTTAATCAAATTTCCCTTTCTGAAAGTGGGGATGTCTCTATCCAGCTGGTGCAAAGTGAACAATCAGTACACCAATTTAACCGAAAAGTTATTCCCGGGTGGGTCTCGATTCTTCCTCCTTTGATTGCTATCATCCTGGCATTTATATCACGATCGGTTATCCCATCGCTGTTTGCGGCTATTTGGTTTGGCGTTTGGTCATTAAGTGGTTTCAGCATCATTAAACTAGTTCCTGCTCTTCTAGACTCTTTCTACCATTACACATTAAATACGATGATAGATCGGGATCATGCAATATTGATATTGTTTACATTAATGCTGGGTGGCATGGTGGGTATCATATACCGAAATGGGGGCATGCATGGCATTATTCAGCAGCTGATCAAAAAAGCAGACACGCCTAAAAAAGGTCAAATTGCGATTTGGCTATTTGGAATAATTATTTTCTTTGATGATTATTCAAACACATTAATTGTAGGAAATACTTCAAGGCTTCTCTGCGATAAACTAAAAATATCCCGACAAAAATTGGCTTATCTCGTTGATTCAACATCTGCGCCTGTTGCTACAATAGCTATTATTACCACATGGATCGGATTTCAAGTTGGGATTATTGCAGATGCGTTATCTGGACTGGATGGATTAAACGAATCAGCGTATATGCTTTTTATTCATTCAATTCCCTATAGTTTTTATCCTTTTTTGGCCATTATTCTGGTCGGGCTCGTTGTAATATCTGGTAAAGATTTTGGTCCTATGGTTCAGGCAGAAGAAAGAGCAAGGGCGGGAATAAAATACACCCCGAATATGGAAGAACTGGAACCAGATGCCGGTGCAGATTCTGATGAACTTTTTGTAAAACAAAATATCAACCTAAGAGCACGAAATGCCGTTATTCCAATTGCTGTATTGGTGCTTTCTATGTTCTATTTCATTTTCACATCAGGTGATGGGGATACAATAAAAGATATTATTGGCAGTTCTGATACGTTTGGCGCTCTAATGCACTCTACTTTATTAAGTGCATTGGTCGCTGCCGGGTTGTCCATTGGACAGGGCATTTTAAATGTGAATGAAACGCTAGATGCCTGGTTCAGCGGATTAAAGTTCATGCTCATGGGTCTCTTGGTTTTATTGCTTGCCTGGGCGCTTGCAGATATTTCAAAAGATCTCCATACGGCGGATTATATTGTTTCAACATTGGGTGATACAATTCCCATGTCTATTTTGCCTGCAGTTGTATTTATTATAGCTGCAGCGATAGCATTTGGGTCTGGGTCCAGTTGGGGGGTTATGGCTATTCTCATGCCATTAGTGATACCATTAACTTGGGCTGTAATGAAAAATGATGGTGGGGCAACACCTGAAAATATGCATATTATGTATTCTACAATTGCCTGTGTGTTAACCGGTTCTGTATGGGCAGATCATTGTTCACCTATTTCTGACACTACTATTTTAACATCTATGGCATCAGGATGCGAGCTTATGGATCATGTTAGAACACAAATGCCCTATGCCGTTTCTGCTGGATTAGCGGCATTACTACTGGGAACATTGCCTGCCGGATTTGGCTTCCCGTGGTGGGCTTTGCTCTTGCTTGGGATTGGTTCGCAGGTCATCGTTATAAAAGTGTTTGGACAAAAAACAAGTTAATCTTCTTCTACGACGTGTACAACGATACTGCCTGATGCTTTTTGTTTATAAATGGTGGTTTTGTTAGATTCAATAACAAAATTGGAGTCTTAAATGAAAAAATTAATTCCTTTTGTATTACTATTAATTGCCGGATGTTCCAGCGATCCTGTTGACATGGATGCAGTATTATATGAAAGGGCCGGACAATATATTACCAATGATAACTTCCATTCATTTTTCTATTTTAATCAAAAAGTTTACAACGGTCCCGCCTACAGCCTGCACCGCAATGGAAAAAAGAAAGAGGCGGGGGAAATAAAAAACGGGTTTCAAACTGGTAAATGGGACGCTTGGGATGACGATGGCAATAAGTGGTTTTCAGGTTCTTATGAGCATGGACGAGAACATGGTAAATGGGTTGGGTATCATGCAAATGGGGAAAAGAAATATGAAGGGAGTTATGAGAATGGACTTCAGGCAGGAAAATGGACTTATTATAATAAGAAAGGTGTGAAAAATATGGAAGAATCTTATTTTTCATGCTCTAAAGAATGTGAGGAATCACACTTTAAGCATACTTGCTCGAAAGAAGGTAAAGTTAGGGAATCTAAAAAATTCTAAATAAAAAGGGTTTCAAAATTGAAGCCCTTTTTTTATTTTACGTTTTTCAATAGCTGTAGTTAGTTACATCCCTCATAATATTGAATCTCTGGGGTAAATTTGTGGCCAGTGTATGTATCAGTGCAAATATGTGTATGATATCTATTTGAGAAGAAAACACTAGTGCCATCCGTAATATCATGTACGTGACCATTCTGGGCATCAAAATCACTGTTAGGAGGCGCAGATCCATCGAGCTCAGTACAGCCCAAGATCAAAGTTCCGTCACACATCATACCATATAATTCAATTTCTCCAGAACCTACTGTAGGCGTTTGGATTAACCCTTTATGAGACAAAACTTCTAATGGACCTTTTGTAGATGAGTGGTAATGATAATACCCCGTATTGGTTGGATGGCCACTAAAATAATCGAAGGAAAATTTTTCATCTTCAATATCATCTCCAGGTGCTGCGAGGGGATTAAATATAGCAACACCATTCAGCGCTACGCCTACAGCCCCCATGCCATATTCATCTGAGTTCGTTCCGACGATACCATCTACCAATGCATCATTAATGGTTAATCCTTTTGTAATCGGATTATCTACGATTGAGATAGTTAGGTCCTGAGATGAGATTGTATTGGGATTTAGATAATACCCCGCACCCTGACTTACAAACTCAATATAATTCTCATCCGTCGTGCCGTAATACCATGATTCATAGGGTGGAAGATTATTAGATGTGATTACTGTATTATTCCCTGATGCGACTACATCCACACAAGAAAAATAAGTTGAATAAAATGGATCTACTCCTAAGCCGAAAGATGATTCACAATTATCTAAAGTCAATGTCGCCCCATCATCGTGAGGGTGGTCGTCATGATCATGCTCTTTTTCATGTTCACATCCAGTAAAGATTGCCAAAACAAGTACCAGTGCATACATTGTTAATTGTTTCATAATTATTTCCTTATAAAATTTCTAATAAATATGTTTATGGTTCATTAGATGGTATAATCCCGTTTTTATCCGTCTTAATGATCCAGAAATCATATTCGCCTGCGCCATAGGACGATGTTTGACCCAAAATTGTAAATCCGCCAGATGCGTTTTTTATAATTGATCGTCCAATGTCAATCATCGTCCCGCCATAAATCTGGTTCCAGACATCCTCTCCATTTAAATCAACCTTAATCACCCAAAGATCATAAAACATAGTTCCATAGGATGATGTTGATCCTGTAAAAACATACCCATCAGAAACGGGAACAACATCAAAACCATATTCAAGCGCTTCGCCACCATAGGTTTTTTGCCAGACAACGTTGCCAGACTCATCCAATTTATTAAGCCAAATATCTTTGTCGCCCATTCCTAATGATGTGGTTGTACCAATTAAAATATACCCATCACCTGTTTCCTTTATTGAAAAAGCCTGGTCGCTATTTGATTCAATAAGTGTATTTGTCCAAAGCATAATCCCATCAGCATCAGTTTTAATTATAAGAATATCTAGATTGGTATTTTGACCTCGGGTTTCTCCCACTAAAATAAAACCGCCATCATTTGTTTCTTGTAGATAATTCGCCGATTGATTCATACTATCATCAAAGGTTACAGACCATAATGAATCCCCATTTGAATTTGTTTTTAATAACCAAACATCCTTATCCGTTTTTTCGGCGGGAATAGTGTATCCCGTTAAAATAAATCCACCATCAGATGTAATGTCCCCATACAACCCCACATTGGCTTTTGCTGTCCCATAGGTTTTTTCCCATGTTTGTTGTCCTCCTTCATTCAGCTTCACCAACCAAAAATCATAAAGCCCCTTTCCGAAAGAATTGGTGTACCCGGCAAAAAAATACCCGCCATCACTGGTTTCTTTTGCATTAAAGGCCGATTCAAATAATTCACCGCCAAATGTTTTTACCCATTCCTGCTCTCCAATAGAATCAATTTTTACTACTATTGCATTTGTGACTCCATGTTGAGGCATTGCGATTTTTGGCAACGAATCGGTGGCCCAATAAGATGATGTTGCTCCTGAAATAATGAATCCACCATCTTGGGTTTCATGGATGCTGTACCCCATTTCAGCATCAAATTCGCCAAAAACTTTTGAAAAGTAATGAACGGGTTTTTCATTCTCCTTTTCTTCCGGTTCATCGCATCCAACAAAAATTAAGAAGGGAAATAAAGTATATATTAGAATTTTCACAAATGAAATTTAAAAAGAATTAACTAAGAATTTTAATGATCCGTTAAGGGATTTATGTCCAATTACTTATGATAAAATAGAATACAGTAATGTAAAAGATACAAAACATTGAATCCTATTTGCTGGATTTAACCCGTTACTCATCATGTAGATAATAGATTGCAATAAAATAAGTGGTCAAGTCCAAAAAGTTCTGTAAAATGAATCAAAAGGTCACAGTTTTTCCGCCTGCGATTTTTATTTTTACAGCAGGCTGATTTACGATTTTGGTTTCTTTTCTTTTTTCAAGCAATGACATAT
>Ga0257122_1002362_pt1 | contig 11900 bp, 10 predicted proteins | sample SI106_120metaG_FD_190146 | JGI IMG/M metagenome (GOLD analysis project Ga0257122, IMG submission 190146) | Marine microbial communities from Saanich Inlet, British Columbia, Canada - SI106_120 | ecosystem: Environmental > Aquatic > Marine > Inlet | place: Canada: British Columbia | collected... | reverse complement strand
TGTAAGCATTAGGCGATTCGGTACTGGTTAAGAGTGGATTACTACTTTTGTGGTTAAAAGATATATAAGCTTGTCTGAAGCCCGCGTTAAGGCTTAAACGGTCAGTAATGAAAAAGTCACCGGAAAAAAAGCCGGCAATGTTTTCTTTTGAGGTGAATTCGGTGCTGTTAGTATTTGCACGTTCATTGAATTTATAGTCAAAACCAGTTTTTACAATAAAACGGTCCTGAATGGTCTGAAGTACGAATCGATGGTTATGGCCATCGTAGTGCTGATCGGAACCATAACCACTTGACCAAGTGGTTTCTCTGGTTCTGTCGGTTTTACCAAAAGTATAAGATAAGTTAAATACCTCGTTAATTTTATACTTTAAGGAGGTAGTAATATCTTCATCACGAGAAATTAATCGTGTGCCTCCTGTGACGTCTTGGTCGGGATCTTTGCTGAATTTTTCGTGACTAAGAGAGCCTGTGTAAAATACTTTAGAGTTGTTTTTATGATAGCTGGCTGTGGCTTCAAAGTCACCGGCTTTGAAGCCCCAAGTGGCTTTGCCATTCAGGTTTTCATTGATGTCTCTTCGGCCGCCTGGCCATACATTGTTGTCAGCAAGGACTTGTTTTTTACCGTCAGAACCGCTGTAGGAAAATTGTGCGTCAGCGAGCAATTTTACATCGTGAAATTCGGTTACTGAGCCAATGTGGGCGTCAGCAATTCTGTTGGCGTAGGTGCCGCCGCCGGCCTTTAGTGAGCCAAATAATTTTTCTCGGTTAAAAGAATTATTGGTCTGGATAATAATGGTACCAGCCGCTGAATTGTCACCGTAAAGGACAGAGCCACTGCTGTTGAGGATTTCAATCTTTTCAATTGATTGGAGTGGAATAGAGCCTATTTGTTGGGGGACCATATCAATGGCATTAATAGAAACGCCGTCGACAATAATGTTAATGGTTTGATAACCATCTTGTATGCCAAATCCACGCATGGATATTTTTGGAGTTAATGGGTTGCCTGAGCTTGGATCTATTTGTAGAGTGGTGTTGTATTTAAAAAAATTCAGTAAGGTATTGGCACCGCTTTTCTTGATGTCTTCTTTAGAGTAGATGGAGACGGATTTAGGGGATAAAAGTTCGTCTAACAGTGAGGCGCTTGCTGTAACGGTAATCGGCGATAAAATCGCCTGATCAGGGTTGTCCACGTTGTAAGCTTTAATGGCTTCTTGATTTGTTGGGAACTGATGGGAAGGTTTGAGGGTGTTGGGGCCTTCTTCAGCGTGTATCGATAGTGCAGCAGTCGCTAAGAGCAAGCCGCTTAAAATTTTTTTCATGCTTCTCTCCGCGCCGCCCGCGCATAAGTGTGCGTTTTTAAATGACAGCAGAAAGATGAGGGAATAGCCCATCCGCAATGGATTGACCTATTCGTAACCAGCCTCCCCGCTGTAGCGAATTGCATTCAGGCCGGTCTCCGGGCTTATAAGTGGCGTGTGCCGCAATCATTAACCTTCCCGTGTATTAACACAGTGGTGTAACCGATGATTGTTATCCTTACTTACCGTTGCGGGGGCAGCATCGGTTTTGATGAATGTCATCGCACCGATTTCCCGTTTACCCCTTGAAACACTGTCGTGCGGCAAGGGACCTAAAGCAATCCGATATTATGACAGGTTAAGGCGCTAGCGTATAGTGAAGTGCTAATGGAGAGGGGTTAGTAATGAGGCGGCTTTTCATCGATAACAGGATCGCTATTGAGGGTGTCGGCCATTTCCTGAACGCGGCCGATAAGTTGTTGGCATAGCAGTTCGAGGTGGTCGATTTGTTTTTGTTGTTGGTGCAGGGTATCGCTGAGTTGCAAAGTAGTGAGTTCTTGGAAGGCAAGTTTGCTTTCGATCGCTTCTAGTCTTGAGTCGGTCATAATGAGGCGTTGGTATCGTGAGTAAAGGAGTTAAATAAGTGTTGTAAATGGGGTGTGCCTAGGCGGTTCATCAGGGCAATATTGTGCTCAACAATTGCCTCGGGGTCGCTGTAGTGCAACAGTGCCTTTTCGATGCTGCTTTCTCGTAGCAAATGCAAAATCGGATACGGTGAACGATTGGTATAGTTTTCAGCAGCATCAGGCTGCGTGTTGGCAAAAAGATACTGTGGGTGAAAACTGGCTAATTGGTAAATGCCTTCGTAACCTTGGGCTTTGAGTAAGGGTTCTGCAATGGCAAGAAGGTCCAGAAAGTCATCAAAGTCGGCGAGTCCTTGTGGACAAATAAACAAGGTAGTTTCAAGTGTCGCTTGGCTATCGAGCCGTTGGCATTCGCTGATTAAGGCTTCAAGGCGATCGGCTATCGCAGTGTTGCGATCAATGTGGTAGTGGATTTTTTCTTGGATAAAGACGGTCTTGGCAAAGGGGCAAAGGTTTTCCCCGATGACCAGTGTTTTAATCCATTGTTGGCAGTGCCTGATGATTGCATTGTCATGAACGACTGAGTTAATAGACATAAAGGCGGTGACTGATAGATGAATTTGTTGTTAGTTTACGCATTTGTGTAGAGAAAGTATTGATCTGATCTTTTATAATAACCATTATTTTTAGACCGAAGGTCGTGACAGTTATTTTGTTAAGTTCCAAGCGGGTATTAATCACGCAATTATGAATGAAATTCCTTTTGTCTATGAGATTCGTTATAGCCAGAGAGCTAAACGGTTACGATTGGTTGTGACACCCGAAAAAGTAGAGGTCGTGGCTCCGAAACGTACTGCGGGGGCCGATATTCGCCGCTTCGTACACGAACAGCAGGCATGGGTGTGTAAAACTTTGGCGAAAGTAGCGGCACAGCCGAACCAATTGCCAAAGCCCGTTAATTATCAAGCCGGTGCTAAAATTCCTTTTCGCGGTGAGCTTTGGCCATTAGTGCTTAAACCCTCAGCGCGTAAGCGCGTTAAGATTAGTTTTGATCAGGCTTTTATCGTTGATTTACCCACCTTATTGGCCCCTGGTGCCGTGTCAGAGGCGATAAAGAAGGCACTGACGGTGTGGTTGAAGAAACAGGCTCTTGTTGCCGCCGAGCAATTTTGCGAGCAGCATAGTAAACGGTTTCAGTTGTATCCCAACTCAATTCGGGTGCGGCAACAGAAAACACGGTGGGGGAGTTGTGGTGCAGGCAACGATATCAATTTAAATTGGTTGCTTATTTTAGCGCCACCTGCGGTATTAGAATATGTCATGGTTCATGAGTTATGTCATATTAAAGAAAGAAATCATTCGCGTCAGTTTTGGACTTTAGTCGCCAAGCACTTGCCGGATTATCAGCAACAGCGGGATTGGCTTAAAACGCACGGTGCACAACTTATGATGGGGTTATAAATGTCGTTACGGAAGAGTTTGTTTTATGGTTTTTTAGTGCTTATTGTTTTGGTGGGTCAACAGGTGGTGAATAGGGATCTTGTTGAGGGTGTGCCGCCGAAAGTTCACGGCGCGGTCATTAACAATAAGGTGCCTTGGGAGGGTGCTATTGAAGGCCCGGGTGTTATTTATTTTTGGGCCAGTTGGTGTGGTATTTGTCAATCCATTCAAGGTACGATGAGCGATGTGTTAGTACAAATGTCTGGCATGACGGTGGCGGTAAAATCAGGGTCCAATGAAGACGTTCAAAAATACTTGAAAAAGTCAGAACTTGATTGGCCCGTGGTTAATGACGCGGATGGTGCAATAGGCGACGCTTTTGGTATTCGTGGGGTGCCGACTATTTTTGTTATAGGCCCTTCGGGGAAAATTAAATTTACGGCTGTGGGTTATACCAGTGCAATCGGCTTGCAGTTACGTTTGTGGTTAGCCGGTTTTGAATAGTGTTTTGACTCGAGAGCGCAGCGTGATGTTGCTGTTCTTTTTATCCGGCGTAACGGGGCTTGTTTATGAGGTCTTTTGGTTTAAGGAATTAAGCCTGTTATTGGGTAGTTCGACTCAAGCCATGGCCACGACATTAGCGGCCTTTTTTTTAGGGTTGGCAGTGGGCAGTTATCACTGGGGTGCACGGGCAGCGGGTTGTAATAACCCGCTACGGCTTTATGGGCTGTTGGAATTGGCTGTGGCCCTGTCAGTCGGGGGCTATTTTTTTCTTATGAAGGGCTATGCGGTTATTTATCCAGACTTGTTTAATGCCTTTGGTAATCAGCCGAAAGTATTTTTAGCCACTAAGTTTTTGTTGGCAATGGTGGTATTATTTCCACCGGCTTATTTTATCGGCGGTACGCTTCCGGTGGTAGGCCAGTATGTGGATCGTGTCGGTAAGCAACGCGGTGTTAAAGTAACTTCGCTCTATGTGATTAATACCTTGGGTGCGGTTGTCGGAACACTGTTGGCAGGTTTTTATTTGCCGGTTGCTTTGGGTTATGAACAGAGTTATTTTCTGACTATGGGATTAACCTTGTTGGTTGGGTTGTCAGCGCTTGGTCTGTCACGGGGAGTGACGAAAATACATATTTCAGCGCCCCAAGAGCACCCCGATATTGTTACCACGCAAGGCGACATAAGTTTAGCTGGTTTAAAACAGTTATCGTTTTTTTCTGGTTTTACGGTGTTATCACTAGAGGTTTTGTGGGGCCGTATGTTTGAGCAGGTCTTACAAAACTCGGTCTATACCTTTGCCATTATATTAGCACTTTTTTTATTGTGTATAGCACTAGGGAGTTTCTTGGCTTATCGGTTAATGCAAAGTTCCTTGGTTAATGAAGCGTGTTTTTTTTGGCAATTAATGGCAAGTGCGGTCTTGATTGGCCTGTCTCCGTTTGTGTTTTTATGCTTAACAGAAAACTTAAATTATGTCGGCTCGAATACCGGATGGGCTGAATATATTTTGACGATTGTGGGTATAGGAGCAATCGTAATGGGGCCGGTGTTGCTATGTCTGGGCGGTCTATTGCCGCAGTTGATTAAATTCAGTGAAGCGCGCGGTGGCATGACCGGAAGCGTTGTCGGTACTTTGGTCGCATTCAATACAGCGGGTGGTATTGTGGGGTCCTTAGTGACAGGGTTCTTCGTTTTTGATTATTTAGGATTGTGGGCCGGTATTCGTTGTTTGGCCGTTTTATACTGTTTGGCCGCTTGGTTTTGGTTGCCTCGGTGTCAATCGTCGTCACGGTTGACAGTCTTGCCAGCGGTGGGTTTGTTCTTGTTGGTGTCGTTTTTGGATGTCGGGCAATTACCTGCAGTTAAAATTGATGCCGTCAATGACGGAGAAAGTTTATTGGCTGTGACAGAAGGGAGTGCTGCAACGGTTGCGGTTATTCGCCGCGGCGATGATGTGAAAATAAAAATAAATAATCACTACACCTTAGGCGGCAGTGGTTCACGCGTTTTAGAGGCGTTCCAAGGGGAGTTGCCCTTGTTAGTACATCCTAATCCACAGGCGGTTAATATCTTAGGTTTAGGCACCGGCATAACGGCGGGGGCGTCGCTCTATTACCCACTTCAATCATTAACGGTGACGGAAGTGATTCCAGAAGTGATTCAAGCTGCGGATGATTATTTTGCTGATTATACCAACGGTCTTTTCTATGACCCAAGGGCGCAGGTGATTGCAGAAGATGGCCGCAATTATTTACGAGGAACGGCGGCTGCTTTTGATGTCATTATCAGTGATTTATTTGTACCGTGGAAAGCCGGTGTTGGCGGCCTTTATTCAGTTGAGCATTATCAGTCGGTGCGTGCACATCTGCAAGCTGGAGGTATTTTTATGCAATGGTTGCCGGCCTATCAATTAAGTGCAGACTCTTTTAAAACGATTACGCGAACCTTGTTGGCGGTTTTTCCTCAGGTGACTGTTTGGCGCGGTGACTTTTCGTCCAGAACACCGGTCATTGGTTTGATCGGACACTTAACGCCGAGTGGCTTTGATAAAAATACAGTAGGGTTGTCTTTACAGCGATCTACAGCATCAGGATTGCCGTTGTTAACGCATTATGTGGGGAGTTTTTTGAGCGATGAAAAGCCATTGGGGAATGGCGCTATCAACAGCGATGACCGACCCTTGATTGAATTTCAAATGCCGATTAACCAACGACAAGTTAAGGCGGGACAACAGTATTGGCTGGCGGGGGATGCCTTAATGGCCTTTATGAGTAGTTTACAGCAGCGCATGGTTGCGGGTGAAGACACGTTTTTAGCGGCATTATCAAAGGCCGATAAGGCCTTGGCAATAGCAGGTCTTTATTTTCATAAGGCGCAATGGCTTCAAACACAAGGGCGCATTAGGGCTGCCGAGCTACAATTGGCAAAATTTCAAGAAAGTTCTGGCGTCGTAGCGTTGCTATCAGACGTTATTTCAGAGTAATAGGTTAAAAAACAGTGTTGTGACGTTAATAAACGATAACAATGGCTCTATTTATATTAAAATAGTCGGTTAGGTTCTTTCTGGCGTATCGGGTGGTCAAGGTTGGAAAGTGTTGTTGTGCGGTAAATCGAGGTTGTTATGCGAATTATTTTATTGGGAAGCCCTGGGTCTGGGAAAGGAACGCAGGCGCAGTTTATTACACAGAAGTACGGGATTCCTCAAATATCTACGGGTGATATGTTACGTGCCGCTGTTAGAGCAGGCACGCCTCTCGGGGTTGAAGCGAAAAAAGTGATGGATGCCGGCGGTTTAGTCTCAGATGAAATTATTTTAGGGTTGATTTCAGAGCGTATTGTTGAGGGTGATTGTGAGAATGGCTTTTTATTGGATGGCTTTCCACGAACGATTGCGCAAGCAGAAGGCTTAAATGCGATGGAGATTGCTATAGATCATGTCGTTGAGATTGCCGTTGAAGATGATGGCATTATTAACAGAATGAGTGGCCGACGGGTGCATGCAGAATCTGGGCGTAGTTATCATATTGAATTTAATCCACCCCAAGAGGCAGGCCTAGATGATGTCACCGGTGAGCCTTTGGTTCAACGTGAAGACGATCAGGAAGAAACCGTTCGTAAACGTTTGGAGGTTTACCATCAGCAAACAAAACCCTTGGTTGATTTTTATCAGTCAGCGAGTCGCTCTGGCGCAGTGAAATTTAGCTCCGTTATCGGTACGGGCGCGGTGAGCGACATTACGGCGGCGGTATTTGCCAGTTTGGAAAAATAAATTGTCTCGGGGGCGTGAGCGCCCATTAGGGTTAGTAAAATTGTAAGAGGATTGAAATGGCTAAGAAATTTAATGTGGCAGTCGTGGGTGCAACCGGTGCTGTGGGTGAGGCAATGTTGTCGATTTTGGAACAGCGTGGTTTTCCCATAGGCGATATTTACCCGTTGGCCAGTAGCCGTTCCGTCGGTAAGCGTATTAGTTTTAACGGGGAATCGGTCAAAATTGGTGATTTAGCTGAGTTTGACTTTAGTCAGGTACAAATAGGGCTGTTTTCTGCCGGTGCTTCCGTTTCAGCAGAATATGCGCCGAAAGCTACGGCCGCTGGGTGTGTCGTGATTGATAATACCTCGCAATTTAGATACGACACTGATATTCCATTGGTGGTCCCAGAAGTTAATCCAGAGAGTATTGCGGCATTTTCTAATCAAGGTATTATTGCGAACCCTAATTGTTCAACGATCCAGATGGTGGTTGCATTAAAGCCTATTTATGATGCGGTGGGTATTGACAGAATTAATGTATGTACTTATCAGGCGGTGTCAGGTTCAGGTAAAGTGGGTGTTGAAGAAGTGGTTTCCCAAACGGCTAAATTATTAAATGGTAAGCCGGTGACATCGAAGGTTTATCCTAAGCAAATTGCGTTTAATGTTTTGCCGCAGATTGATGTTTTTATGGACAATGGTTACACCAAAGAAGAAATGAAGATGGTATGGGAAACCAAGAAAATAATGGCCGATGAGGCTATTAAAGTGAATGCGACAGCAGTACGGGTACCGGTTTTCTTTGGTCATTCTGAAGCGGTGCATTTAGAAACAAAAACAGCGATTAGTGCGAGTGAGGCAAGAGCCCTACTTGAAAAGGCGCCGGGTGTGACCGTTGTTGATGTGCGTGAAGAGGGTGGCTATCCAACCGCTGTGACGGAGTCTTCGGGGGATGATGCCGTTTTTGTAGGACGGATTCGGTCGGATATTTCGCACCCACGGGGGCTTAATTTATGGGTAGTGAGTGATAACGTTCGCAAAGGTGCGGCTTTAAATAGTGTACAGATCGCTGAGATTCTAGCGCAAGATTATTTGTAACGCACAGGGTCGTTAAGCTTAAGTTTTTTATAAAGTGGCAGCTAATGGGTTACAGGGTTGGGTGTTAGTCTTTCAGTTGCTCTAAGAGTTGATCTTGGTGATCGAAAAATGATTGTAACGCTTTTTCTAAGGATTCAAGGGCGCTAGCAAGCTGTTTAGTCGTATGGTTTTTGGCAAATGTTTCTAGTTTTTGGGCGGCCTGCTGGATTGAGGTAAGCCCACAAAAGGCGGCTGAACCATTGAGTTTATGGGCGCAGTTTTGTAGTTGCTTGATATTTTGTTGGTCAACAGCGGTCTGTATTTCAGACAGTTGTTTTGGGAAATCATCAAAACAGCGCTCGAGTAGGGTTTGTGCGAGCTGTTTGTTTTGTTGCGTTTTAATGAGTAGCGGTATTAGAAAGTCGGGTGACAACGGGGCGGTGGAATGTTGCTGTTGTAACTCAGTGATTTGGAAGATTATTTTTTTAAGCGTGGAGGTTAGGAACGGCACCGTAAGGATGTCGTCGCAGGGGTGATCATCAACCGTTGGAGGTAAGCCTTGGCCGCGTGATATGACGGCAATGAGATGACACGGTTTGTGAACGCTAAGCTGGCTGATGAGCTGTGTTGTATTAAAGTGAGGGTTTTCTAGATCAAGAAAGGCAGCATCAAAGATGCTTTGTGACAGTATGCTCAAGTGACCTGGTAGGGTATGGGCGCAGACTATCTCTTGGCTATGTGTGTTCAAGTGGTGCTGTAGTTGTTGAGTAATTGAGGGGTTTGAGCTGTTAATCAGTATTGTTAAAGGCGTTCGCATCTTAAAAAACCTTATTAATTGAGCTGGATAATAGTTAATGTAACAAAATTTTTAGAAATAAAGAATTTCATCGGTATTAGATGGTTAACTGACTTGGTTTTTTTGGAAATTTCGAGCGGTTATTTGTTAAAACCGGTTGTTGTTTGGATTGTTATCAATAGGCCGTTTTATTTTGTAAGAAGGGTTTTATTGGTGGGATTTTATATAGGGTATGGGGGATCTGGGTTTACAACGACGCAGTCAGTCCGTATCATTTTCAACCATTTGGCTGACAATATTGATTGTTCAATGCCTTTGTACACAGTGAATAATGACAAAAGATAAGAGTAAAAAGATGTATAACCTTAAACCCAACCAAGATTATCGGGACGAAAGTTTATTCCCTAATGTTGATCTTTCGCCGGAAGCTTTGCTCGAAGATACCGCAAAACATTATGATGATTGTTATTGGGATTATTTACGGGTGTGGTGTAATCGCCGTAATTTAGCCTTGCATTATGGGCACTGGACCAGTGATGAAAAATACAATCATCACCAGGCATTATTAAATAAAAATCAATTGCTTTATGATTTAGCCGGTATTAAGTCTTCAGACCATGTTTTGGATGCGGGTTGTGGTATCGGCGGAAGTTCTATCTGGATGGCTGAAACGCATCAAAATCGGGTGACTGGTATTACCGTGAGTGCAAAACAAACGCGCTATGCCAAAAAGCACGCGGAACGTCATGGGGTTGCTGATAAGGTGAACTTTGAAGTTTCAGATTTTTGTAACACCCCTTTTGAAGATGAATCCTTTGATATTATTTGGGGATTAGAGAGTGTTTGTTATGCCGTCGATAAGGCAGATTTTTTAAGAGAAGCTTATCGGCTACTACGCAAAGGCGGGAAAGTTGTGGTTTGTGATGGTTTCTTTGCCCGTGAGGAATTCTCTCAAAGAGAATGGGATGCGAACATGGCCTTTTTTAACGGCTGGGCGGTACCTAATCTGGCAACGCGGCGCGACTTTAATGAGAAGTTGGAGCAAGAGAATTTTAAATCTATTGCGGTTCATGAGGTGACAGCAGCCACAATGCCTTCATCTGACCATATGTACAAAATTTCCAAGTGGCTACGGCCGGTACAAACGTTCAGAGAGTGGTTTGGGCTAAGTTCTAAGGCACAAACGGCGAATTTTGAAGTCGGCTTCGCACAAAACATTATGTTCCGAGAAGCGTTAGTGGAATATTGTATTTTTACAGCAGAAAAATAACGGTTATTGTAGGGAGGCCTTAGGCTTCTCGCAGAGTACTGAAGACCTAAAAAAAACCACATTGGACAAAGCCAATGTGGTTTTTTTTAGTTAAGGTGTTTTGTTGATTAGTGCAGTAGCGTATTCAGCTGAGTTGAGTTCAGCGATCTACATTTTAAAGTGGCATAGCCAGCGTGCAGCCAATGCGCAATCCAATCAGAGTCCTGATTGAACGGTTGTTTATGGGGTAAATGTCTTCAGAAGCCTTGATTTTGTGGATGGAATTCCTATTCTTGTTTGCAGATAACATCTGGGTTGTTTGTGGCTACGTGGATTGATAGTTGTCATTAGAGCAGTCATTTTAATAAATCGAATACGTTGAGATATTTGATTTCCCTACTAATCGTAAGGGTAAAAGGGTTGTTTGAATATCATTTTCTTTTCAAAAAACCCGATGGTATCAGTCCGTCCCTAGCTATAAGGAGTTGCCAATGAAATCTCTTACCATTTTCTTTTCTATCCTTTTCCTGACTGTGAATGTATTAAGCGGCTGTACGGTTGCGCTGGTTGGCGGTAGTGCCGTTGGCGGTTACATGATCGGTGAGGATGATCGTAAAGCTGGGCGTATTGTCGATGATGCTGTCATCACGGCAGAGGTTAAAGCCTTATTTTTAGGTGATAGCCAAATTGAATCCTTCAAGATATCCGTTGATACTCACCAAGGCATTGTGACTCTTACCGGAAACGTCCCCAGTAAAAGAATGATTAATCGTGCCATCGAGTTGACCCGTACCGTCGAAGGTATCAGGGAGATTAATTCTCTTCTACTGGTTGACGGCGAGCAGGCTGCGATGGAGTAAGCAGTCGCTATGCCAAATTAAAATCGCAATTGGGCACTGTTTTTAGGTACCGTTCAATGCGAGGTGTGGGTCGAGTTTCTGGGTATGGGTACTCTTATTGGTCATGGGTAATCAGGTTGTGGTGGCTGTAAACATCAAGAGCCGTTAAGTTATTCATAGAATACCTGTAGTAGTGAAGCACTCACTTAAGATCCTGTCTTTAAGTAGTTTTTTTTACATTAGGTGTATTTTGAGGGTGAGATGCGTTTTAACGGGTCTTTTTGGCGGCTAATTTGTTTCTTTTATGACGGTGAGTGTTATGGTAAGTCGTAGGCGAGAGAGTGTTTTAACCGATAATGGACAAACCCGATGTGTACCCATGAACTCGTTTCACAATTTCAAGAAGCCATTCATAACGCGCGGCTTGAAAAGTCGCGATTACAGATTGTCGGTGGCGACACCAAGGCCTTTCTAAAAGCCAATGTGCCAGCGCCACTTACACGATTAGAAATAGGGGGTTACCAAGGTATTGTTGATTATCAACCCAGTGAGTTGGTGCTGACTGCGCGTGCCGGAACGTCGTTGAAGGTAATCAATGAGACTTTGGCTGAGCAGAGGCAAATGTTAGCCTTTGAACCGCCGACGTTTGGACGCTCAGCGACACTGGGAGGTATTGTGGCCAGTGGATTGTCAGGGCCTAGGCGACCCTTCACTGGTGCGGTTCGTGATTTTGTCTTGGGGTGTAAAATCATTAACGGTCAGGGCGAAGTTTTAACTTTTGGAGGGCAGGTTATGAAAAATGTGGCCGGTTATGATGTGTCACGGTTGATGGCCGGCTCAGAAGGGACTCTGGGTGTTA
>Ga0257122_1002360_pt1 | contig 11904 bp, 9 predicted proteins | sample SI106_120metaG_FD_190146 | JGI IMG/M metagenome (GOLD analysis project Ga0257122, IMG submission 190146) | Marine microbial communities from Saanich Inlet, British Columbia, Canada - SI106_120 | ecosystem: Environmental > Aquatic > Marine > Inlet | place: Canada: British Columbia | collected... | reverse complement strand
TGCGTGCAAGTGGTAGGTACGAGAGTAATGCACACCGCAAAGTCTATCGCCCTTGGGGTTGGTATGATTCTATTGAGTCAGGTGAGCACTTCCAAGTAAAGAGGTTACATGTTAAGCCTAGTGCTAAATTATCCCTACAAATGCACCACCAGCGCGCAGAGCATTGGGTGGTGGTGAGCGGCACAGCCACAGCCACCAATGGCGAGCAAACATTTGATCTTAACAAGGGCGAGTCCACTTACATCCCGCTAGGTACAATTCACGCATTAGCAAATAACACCAGCGAACCATTAGAAATTATCGAAGTACAAAGTGGTGCTTATCTAGGTGAAGATGACATTGTCAGATTTGAAGATATTTATGGTAGAGTAAGAAAGCAATAATAAGTGAACTTAACTGCAGTAAAATTTTTTTGAAAAGTACGTTGAGAAGCAGATTTCACCATCTGTAAGTGATATCAAAAATTTAGATAATAAAAGTAGAAAACATGTCTAGAAGCTTGTTTATACAATACACATCTATAGCTATTTATAATCCGATACTTTTATTTAGTCCTGATAAAATTATTATCGGTGGTAGTGTATAAAAAACACGGGTCATGGAGAGGTGTTTTATTTATAAGACGTTTATATGATAGGGTGAATCTTTATAATGAACAATACTCAAATCAACTACTAACTAGAGATATGATTCAGTTACCATCTTTGGACGATAAATCTGGTATTTATGGCGTCTTTTATATGGCGAAACGTGCAAATGCAGTAAGTAGTGTAAATAATATTCAATGCATTACAAATTAATATAAATAGAGGTTTTTTTGAAACAAAAAGTAGTCTTAATTGTTCAAGCAAGGGTTGGATCAACTAGATTGCCAGGAAAATCTATGATGGATTTAGCTGGAGAGCCGTTAGTTGGTAGAGTGCTAGAGAGGGTGTTAAGATGTCAAAGTGTTGATGATATTGTACTCGCAATCCCAAGAACAGATGAAAATGATGCATTGGCAGAGCTTGCTGAACAGTACGGAGTTAATTTATACAGAGGTTCTGAGGATAATCTTGTTGATCGATATTATCAAGCAGCAAAGATATTCAACGCTACTATTGTTGGAAGATTGCCGGCGGACAATCCCGTCCCAGAGTCTTGTGAGATAGATCGCATTATTGAGTATCATATGCAATCTAACAATGCATTTTCTTCAAATTTATCAGAAGTTTATGGTAGCGGATATCCTGATGGGGTTGGTGCTGAAATGATTAATTTTACTGCTTTAGAAGCAGTTTGGAGGGGGTGTAGAGATCCAGAATTAAGGGAGCATGTCCATCTTAATTTTTTTAATTATATTGAACAGAAGCAAGTTGATGAAAGATTTAGTGTTGGAACAATCGAGTGTCCAGAAGCTTTTCGTAGACCTGAAATTATTTTGGATGTTAATACACAAGAGCAGTATGAATTTATAAAACAGATATACGAATATTTTTATAATACCAATCCATATTTCCACATAACTGATATTTTGGATTGGTATGATCAAATCTATTTAAAAAAATATTAATAATTTAAGTGAGCAAAAGATGAAATACAAAATTGACTGGAGCGGACGCTCTCTTGATTACACTAAAGAAGAAATTGATACAATTGTAAGTGTGGCAAAGAATGCCGATCCATTAACGCAAGGCAATTATTTGTCTGAATTTGAAGATACTATAAAAAAATACGTAGGTGTAGAGCATGCTTTTGGTTTGACTAGTGCGGCAAGCGCCTTAGAATTAATCGCTGTTTTAAGTAAATTAGGCCCGGGTGATGAAGTTATTATTCCATCACATACATATTGCGCTTCAGCTATCCCTTTCGGCCGAACTGGTGCCACTATAGTTTGGGCAGATATAGATCCAGAAACTTTTGTAGTTTCTGCACAGGATATTCAGAGAAAAATCACCAAAAAGACAAAAATGGTTGTAGTTGTTCACTTGTACGGGCTCTCTTGCGATATGGAGCCTATTGTCCAGATTTGCAAAATAAATAATTTAGAATTGGTTGAAGATTGTGCACAAGCTTTTGGTGCAAAATATCAGGATAAGCAGGTGGGATCTTTTGGAGATTATGCATGCTTCTCCTTGCATGCTCAAAAAAACATTACTACGTTAGGTGAAGGTGGAATGCTAATCGTCAAGGATACGAAAAATGCGTCAATGGTACCGGGTTTGCGCCACAATGGGCATGCGCCTTATGGTGAGCGTGAATATTATTGGAAACCTGCAATGGGAAATGTAGATTTGGATATGGAGGGTGTGTGGCCATTTAATTACTCTATGACCGAGGTTCAGGCCGCCCTTGGTACAAAATTAATGGAGCGTCTTGATAAGTTGAATGCCAATAGGCGAGACAGGGCAAAGATATTTATTGAAGAAATGAGTGATTATCCAGAACTAATTTTCCAAAAGACCTTTGCTGAATTACAAAATTCATATCATTTGTTGCCAGCAAGATATGATGGCGAAAGTTACAATACAAGTAATGACGATTTAATCCGGTTGTTATCAACAAAATATGGAATAAAGGCAATAGTTCAATATTATCCATTGAATCGATATCCACTTTTTGAGAAGATGGGCTTTGGAGTGGCAGATTGCCCTAATACAGATTTATTTTTTGATAACATGATATCTTTTCCATTTCACCATTGGATGAGTGAAGACGATTTTAACTATATGGTGTCTTCAACAAAATCTGCTTTAAATCAACTTAGAGGAATCTAAAGTGAGAGTGCTAAGCAAAGCTAAGACTATTAAGCTAGACAATCCAGCGCAGTCCGTAAGGTGTAAATTAGATTAAAGAGTCGTATGAGGGAAATCTTCAAGTGCGGTTCTGTTAAGGGTATTATGACTTTTTGCATTTTATTAACAAATAGAAATAGGTAGGCATAAATGCACACTAGACAGAAAATTAAAACTTATTCAGATTATGTAATTTACGATGGTGAATTAATTGGCGAGTTTGAAAAAATGTACCAAAATACAAAAGATCCCTGGGATCAGACTACAAGAGAAACAGATGTTTTTGAGAAGGTAATTGGTTTGGAGCTCATTAAAAAATATAACCACAAAAGGCCATTGGAATACGGATGCGGATTTGGTGATTATACTGATAGAATTTTTTCTTTAACAGGTTGTGCGGGGGGGGTAGATATATCCGAAACTGCAATTAATAAGGCCAAATCTAGGCATCATGGTCCAGATTACTTTGTAGGAGATTTGTTAGATCAAGATATAATTAATACTTTCAATCCGGATTGTATTTGTATGGTTGAAATTAGTTGGTATGTGTTAGAAAATTTAAACAAATTTAAAAAAATACTTACAAGCAAGAAAAAAGGTAGTGGATTTTTTCATACGCTCATGACATACGCCCCAGGTGAACAGAAATACGGCTGTGATTATTTTACGAATCTTGATGAAATTATTCTCTACTGGTCCGATATCATTGAGATAAAGGAATACGGTATGATTGGACGATCTGATTATAATGGTGGTTATCGTACATTTTTGTATGGAACCATAAAATAATAACTAAAATTTTATTTGTACACATTCTGGTGTTATAAATACATCTAAGTTTATTTGTATACGGTGTTTCTACCAATAATAGTACACAAAAAAAGGTGTGCAATACAATTTTTTTACTACAATTTTTTTAAATAAATGTTTATCACTAAATCTATCAAAAAATTTATTTTTTATCAAGAAGGTACGGTATTAGAATGTCTTAAAAAGATAGAAAAAAATAAATATGGCACAATCTTTATTTTAGATATGAGCGGGTTGATAAAGGGCGTTGTTACAGATGGCGATCTAAGGCGTTGGCTTTCTCTATCTGAGAAACCTGATCTAAATAGTTTAATTTCTACTGTAATGAATACAGATTATGTATCGTGCAATACAGAAGATGACCGTGCATTAATTGCCTCAATGTTTTCTGAGCGTATTAAAATCATTCCTATTTTAGACGAGCGTAAACGAATTGAGTCCATTGCACTACAAGAAAGTAGGGTAATCGAAATAGGTAAACATATTATCTCAGAAGATTCTCCGTGTTTTGTAATTGCAGAGATTGGCAATAATCATAACGGAGATATTGATCTGGCAAAGCAATTAGTTGATCTGGCAATTGACTCCGGAGCTGATTGTGTAAAGTTTCAGATGAGGAACATAAAGAGCCTATATAAAAATCAAGGTATAGATAGTGACAATAGCGCAGACTTGGGAGAACAATATACATTAGACTTACTGAGTCGTTTCCAGTTGAACAATGAAGAATTATTTGAGGTCTTTGACTACTGTAAAGATAAAGGAAAAACCCCTTTATGCACACCCTGGGATTTAGATAGTTTGTCAGCTTTAGAGAATTATGGGATGCAGGCTTACAAAGTGGCTTCTGCAGATTTAACAAATTTAGAATTGCTTGAAGCTATTGCAAGAACTGAAAAGACTATGATTTGTTCGACTGGAATGTCAACTGAGGTGGAGATTAAGCAAGCAGTAGATTTTTTACAAAATATTAATGCACAGTATATTCTTCTTCATTGTAATTCAACATATCCTACACCTAATCGGGATGTTAATTTAAGATACCTTGAAAAGCTAAGTTTGATTGATCAAGGTAGGGTTATTGGGTATTCTGGTCATGAGAGAGGTTATATCGCCCCTACTTTAGCTGTTGCACTCGGCGCTAAAGTTGTTGAGAAGCACTTTACAATTGATAAGAATATGGAGGGTAGTGACCATAAAGTGAGTTTATTACCCTCTGAATTTAGAGCAATGGTCGACCAAATTCGGTTAACTGAAGAGATGTTGGGCAAAGGTGGAGAAAGAGTGGTTTCTCAAGGTGAATACTTAAATCGTGAAGTTTTAGCAAAAAGCCTAGTTATTAATCAAAATCTGCTGTCTGGAGATGTGATTACACGTGACATGATTGATATTAAAAGTCCAGGACAAGGATTACAGCCCTATCATATTGATAATCTAGTTGGTAAGATAGCCCAACATGATTTCCTTCTAGGTGATTTTTTTCATGAATCAGATCTTGATGAGGTGGCAATTAATCCTAGAAAATATTTTTATAATAGGCCATTCGGAATTCCTGTACGTTATCATGATTTTGAAAGTTTGATTTCCGAGACTAATGTAGATTTTGTAGAATTTCACTTAAGCTATAAGGATTTAGAGGTTGATATTGATAGCATATTCAACAGTGAGTATAAGATTGGACTAAAAGTACACAGTCCGGAACTTTTTAGTGGCGATCATATTCTCAATCTTTGTTCTAATGATGACAGATATAGAGACAGATCTATTCTTGAATTACAGAAAGTTATAGATATTACTCGTAAACTTAAAAAATATTTCCCTACAACCGAAAAGCCATTAATTATTACTAACGTTGGCGGATTTTCTGAATCAGCTTTTCTACCTGAACAAGATAAAGAGCAAATGTATAAAAAAATTGCCCAAGCTTTAAATCTTGTCGATAGTTCAGGAGTTGAAATTGTAATACAGACAATGCCACCTTTTCCATGGCATTTTGGAGGACAAAGTCACCATAACTTATTTGTCAATCATGATGAAATAGAAAAGTTTTGCAGTGAGAATGGTTATCGTGTTTGTTTAGATGTTTCGCATTCGCAGATGGCGTGTAGTTATTATCATTGGTCAATGGATGACTTTGTTAAGAAAATCAGTCCATATATTGCATATTTACATGTTGTAGATGCACTTGGTATTGATGGAGAAGGTGTGCAGATTGGAAAGGGTGATGTAGATTTTGTTCAGTTGTCTAAAAATCTAGATGAACTAGCGCCAGAAAGTGAATTTATTCCTGAAGTATGGCAAGGCCACAAGCAGAATGGAAGTGGTTTTTGGGAGGCTTTGGAATTTTTAGAGCAATATTTGTAATATAAATATCTATTACAATGAATGTAGCTTACACAGACTAATGATTAAAAATAAAAAAACAGTTGTAATAATGGGTGGTGGAACTGCAGGTTTAACAATCGCAAACAATATTCAAGAATATTTTAATGTTATTATAATTGAAAAGAGTAAATACAAAAAGTATCCAGCATGGTACAAAGTTCCTTTATTCATTGGTCTTTTACTCAGAAGAAAAAAAACTAAATATATTTCCAAACGAAATTTTGTATTAACAGATGGACGCCACATTCCATTTTTTGAATCAAATTTACTTGGAGGAGCCTCTGTGATAAACGGTTGTGTTCATATGCTTGGAAGTAAATTACAATGGAACGTTATACTGAAAAAATTTAATTCTAATTATGCTGATTTAATAGAAAGCTATAAAAATTTATACTCATTAGGCGCTAAAAATAAAATCAGTTTAACGACCGCTTGTCAAAATAGTATTGATGAAGCATTTATCAATGCATTAAAAGTGCAAGATATTCATATTGGTAATATGGATTACTCTGATAAACAGGCCTGCGGTCCTATTCTTAACACCACTAAGAAATACTTTCGAACATCAGTTTTATCCCTTATTAGCAAGAAATACTTTAAAAAATATATGGGGGAAAGTGTTGAAAATATATTATTTAATGATAGTGGGAAGGTGATTGGGGTCAAAACAAACAAGCGGGTGATTGACTCAGACTACGTCATTTTATCCGGTGGAGTTATTGGGACTTGTGATCTTTTGCTTAGAGAGAAAAATAATAAGGAACTGGATGGTACTTTAAATAATCTTATTGTTGGCAACAATGTGCAGGACCATACAAATATTAGAATAAACGTTTCAACAATCAAAAGTATTGATTCATTGAATGAGATTTCTGAAAGTTTTTACAAAAAATTACTATTAGTATTTAAGCATTTCTCTGGCAAACCTACCTTAATGAGGGGTACGGGAGCAACATCTGCAGCACACCTTGATTTAGATAAGGATGGAAAAATTGATACAAGAATTCAAATAGTTCAATTTAGTGAATCTGGTAGGCATGGAAGTGATGGCAAATTGTTTAGCAGTGGACAACCTGGTTTTTCAATTTCTATTACGGCAATTAACCCCAAATCCAAAGGTACAGTTAAGTTAGATGGCATTAATAATAGTGTAGATCCAATGTATTTATCCTCAAAAGAAGATATTAAGCTATTAAAATTGGCGTTAAAATTTTGTTTAGAATTACTTAGATCTCATACTATGAGTGAGCATATTTTAAAAATAGAAGACGAGAGTGAAATTGAGAACAACCCAGATAAGTATATTGTCAATAATTTTTATAGTGGGTATCATCTAATTGGGGGCTCACATGATGCAATTAATTCTAATTTTGAGGTGCATAATACTAAGGGTCTTTATGTATGTGATGCTAGTATTTTTAATAAGTACGCAGCAAGTAATATACATTCTTCAGTTGTATTAATTGCTGATATCTTTGCCAAAAAATTTATCAATCAAAACTTTAATTTGTAGATCAAGAAGATGAATTGTGGTAGTTTCGAATATAATTAACCGCTAAAGAATTTTATGAATAATAAAAAAAATGAGTATTGTTATCTTTGTAATAGTAGCGACTTCTTAATCCGACCTGGATGCGTTAGAGATAGTAAAGATATTGATATATTGGAGTGTGTTAACTGTGGGTTAGTGTACCTTTCTTCTTTGGATCATATTAAGAGCGAACATTACGAAAACTCTGGAATGCACGATAGTGCACAATTCGATATTAGCTCTTGGATTAAAGAGACCCAGGGAGACGATAAGAGAAGGTATGAATTTGTTAAAGAGAAAATTATAAACAATAGAGTGCTTGACTTTGGATGCGGGACTGGAGGGTTTCTGAATCTTGCAAAGCTTTCTGCTAGTAAAGTTGCTGGAATTGAATTAGAACGAGCTTTACAAGCTCTATTTAATGAGAATAGATTAAATGTTTTTCCTAATTTAGAAGTAGCAAAAAAAGAAGGTGACACATGGGATTTGATAACAGCTTTTCATGTTGTTGAGCATTTACCAGACCCTAAATATATATTAAGAGAGTTGGCTTGTTTACTTTCTGATGAAGGGGAGTTAATTATTGAAGTTCCTAATTCTAATGACGCCTTGTTAACCCTATATAATAATAAAGATTTTCAGAACTTTACTTATTGGAGTCAGCATCTGTATTTATTTAATCAAAAAACTTTAAGTGAACTGGTGAAGCAGGCTGGGTTAAGACTTGATTGGATTAAGCATGTACAGAGATACCCACTTTCTAATCATTTGTATTGGTTGGCTAATGGTAAGCCTGGCGGGCATAGTAAGTTGGGTTTTATGAGTAACAAAATACTTGATGCTGAGTATGAAAATGAGTTGGCCTCTCTGGGAATGACAGACACAATTATTGCAGGAATCTCAAAACACAATGCGTGAATCTAATTTGAAACAAATTTATTTTAGATTTTGACGATAAAAAAGAAATATTGTTTAGTTACAACGGCTGATGAACGAACATGGCCTAACAATAAGCCCATTCTTTTTCTTGGCGAATGGTGTAAACGTTTTTCCAGGAAAGAGAAATGGATTAAGCTAGATTCTCAAACATTGAAATATCACTGGGATGATAGGGATAAATTAAGAAAAGATTATGGCTACTTGCAAGAAATTCATGAGGTGCTCCTTGAAGACTTATCTGAACAGTTAAATAGGATTCACAAGGTAAACTACTCAATTCGTTATTGGAGAATTTTAATTGGACCATGGCTGGGGTATTTTATTCAAGCATTGTTTGATCGCTGGAGTATGCTAAAACGAAGTTTAGAAGAATATGATATTGATAGTTGCCAGATTTTGAATAGAGATATAAATAGTATCGTTCCTGTTGATATGAAGCACTTTAATTGCTTGTTTGTCGATGATAAATGGAACGAAGCTGTTTATGGCCAGTTATTACATAGTTGCGCAGGGAGTAGAATGAATATAACTTCTATCAATGCATTTTCTAGCAATTCTTCATTGTCTAGTAAAATATTATCATATACTAGATCAGTAGACGCATTAAAATTTTTATTATCAAAGTTAAGTGGCTACATAACTAGAAAGAGAGATTATTTTTTTATTTCATCATATATTCCTTTAGTTACTCAATTTAAATTGCAAGTTCGATTAAATCAAATGCCTACATTTTGGTCTAGTCCACAGATAAATTACGGCGATATCGATACATGTCAGAGAAAATGGGTCTTAAACAACTCTAAATCACTAGATGAATTTATTAAAGTTGCTTCACAGTTTATACCTAATCATATTCCTATTGCATATATAGAGGGTTATAAATCATTACAGCAAGGTGTTAGAGAGGTGAAATGGCCAAAGGAACCAAAAGCAATTTTTACAAGTAATGCTCATATTGACGATGAAGTTTTTAAAGCCTGGACTGCAGAAATGACCGAAAACGGCACCCCTTTTATCATTGGACAGCATGGAGGGCATTTTGGCATGACACCGTTTGCCTTTTATGAAGAACATCAAATTGATATTTCAGATAAATTTCTTTCTTGGGGTTGGAGTAATTCAAAAAACTCAAAGATAAAGCCATTTGGCAATATAAAACTGCTCAACAATCAATTGAAATACAATCCGAAAGGTGATGCGCTTATGATAGGGGTGTCCATGCCACGTTATAGCTATCATCTATATGCTGCATTGATTTCAAGTCAGTGGCTTTCATATTTTAATGATCAATGTGGTTTTATGAAGGTGTTGCCACAAACATTACGTAAGAAAATATTAGTAAGGCTGTATAGTAATGATTATGGATGGGATCAGAAATTGCGCTGGGAAAATGAATTTTCTGATTTAAAATTTGATTTAGGGCGTGATCCTATCAAAGCATTATTGGAGAATAGTAGGCTATGTATTGCTACCTATAATGCAACAAGTTATCTTGAAACGCTTACATGGGACATGCCAACAATTGTATTTTGGAATGAAGAGCATTGGGAATTAAATAGTGACTCTAAGCCGTATTTTGATTTATTATTAGATGTTGGAATTTTTCATACATCACCCCAAAGTGCGGCGCAAAAAATTATTGAAATATGGGATGATATTGACTCCTGGTGGCTAAGTGTAAGTGTACAAAATGCTCGTAGAAAATTTTGCGAACAATATACTAGAGATATTGACAGACCAGTTGATCAGTTAAAAAAGATATTTACTGCTAATTAAAATATGAACATAAAAATACTAGATTGCACACTTAGAGATGGTGGTTATGTAAATAATTGGGAATTTTCTCAGTCTCAGATCTATAAGATAGTTGGCGCACTGGAAAAATCTAATATTGATATTATTGAATTAGGTTATCTAGATGATAAAAAAGGCTGTAGTATAAATTCAACCCTATTTGATTCAGTTGTTTCAATGGATAAAGCTTTAGGTGATTTAGCTCCAGCAGTACAAAAAGTGGTCATGATAGATTTATTTAGTTTTAATATAGATAAATTACCTTTACAGTCAGATACAAAAATAAATGGTATTAGGCTAGCATTCCATAAGAAAGATAGCGACAAAGCGCTTGTAGTTGCTGAAAAGATAATAGACTTAGGTTATCAACTATTTTTCCAGCCAATGGTTACTAAAAATTATACTGATGATGAATTTTTAGCTTTAATTGAGGAAGTTAGTCAAATAGATATTTATGCATTTTATATTGTAGATAGTTTTGGATCAATGTCGCTCTCAGAATTTAAACATTATATTGGTTTGGCTGACGCTAATTTAAATAAGAGTGTAAGCTTAGGCTATCATTCACATAACAACATGCAACTAGCATTCTCTAATGCGATTAATTTTTGCAATAGTCAAATTGATAGAGAGATTATTATTGATAGTAGTATTTATGGTATGGGCAGAGGGGCAGGGAATTTAAATACCGAGCTTATTGTTGATTACCTTAATACAACTAGTAAATATAAATACGAAGTGATGCCGTTACTTGAAGTGATTGATGAGATTTTGACTTATTATTTCAAAAAAAAATCTTGGGGATTTTCTCCAACACAATATTTATCCGCTTCACTTGATTGTCATCCTAATTATGCCTCTTACTTAGTGAATAAAAAAACCACTCATATCGTAGATATTAGGCAAATTCTAGATAAGATTCCACTAGAAGACAGAAATTCTTTTGATCAGCAGGCAGTTGATGATTTATACCGAGTATTTTTATTAACTGAAAAATCAAAACCAAAAGGTAAATTAAATATCCCTAATGATAAGAAAATATTATTAGTTGCCTCTGGCAGTTCGGTCAATGATAGTTTGACTTTAATAAAGGATAAAATAGCAAGTAATAATTATGTAGTTGTTGCGTTAAACCATAAGCCTCAGTTTAGCTGTGATTATTACTTTTTTTCAAACCAACAAAGGTTTGATGAGTTTACAGATGTACTGCCATTGGAAAAACAAGTTATTACAACTAATATTCGCAGTGAAGCCTTAGAATCTATAGTAATATCTTTAAAAGATATTATCTATGTTGAAAAGAATTTTGTCACTAATGTTGCAATACTAATGATCAACTATTTAATTTTAAACGGAATTAAAAAAGTAGAAATAGCAGGGTTGGATGGATATCAAACAGGTAGAAATAATTACGCCTATGACGAAACTAATGTTATTGAAAATGAAAATTTATTCAAAGAGTTAAACGAAGCTATTAGAGACTCTTTACTGCAGTTAAAAGACACTATCAATATTGCATTAATAACACCTTCTATTTACGGGGAAGATATTCCTTTGAAAATTTTAGGCATCATCCCTGCAAGATATAATTCAAGTCGTTTTCAAGGGAAACCTTTGTGTTTAATTAATAATATTCCAATGATTAAGCGTACTTATGACCGAGTTAAAAAA
>Ga0257122_1002356_pt1 | contig 11917 bp, 9 predicted proteins | sample SI106_120metaG_FD_190146 | JGI IMG/M metagenome (GOLD analysis project Ga0257122, IMG submission 190146) | Marine microbial communities from Saanich Inlet, British Columbia, Canada - SI106_120 | ecosystem: Environmental > Aquatic > Marine > Inlet | place: Canada: British Columbia | collected... | reverse complement strand
ACGTGGCTTTGATTACCTCGCAAAGGTGATTGAAGGAATACAATTCTCTGATGGAATCGAGGTGATTCCGGAAATTCGGATTGCCGCTTGATTCAATTTACTCAAACACCACTTTTGACAATAACTCCCTGTTCGCGCAAGAGTGATCTTAGTTTTGGAACAATATGTACCTTTAAAACATCATTTGCTGAACCAGTTCCCTTTAAAATACTGGGTGCCATGTCTTTTTCTATCCGATATTGTACACTCACTTGAATCTTGGTTTGAAGTTGGTCTTGGCTGGGAACGTTGGCTTCCTCAAGGTGTGACTTTTGACGAACGTCATAAAAATACCATTCAAAAAATGGGTTGACGGGTATGTGTAAACCTTCTTCATATGGATCAGCCTGTACCTCACCAAAGAGTGTAGCGACAGCAACATAACCCGCAGGGACTTTTTGATAAAGTGATGAACCAAACCACATAAAGATTACAACTATGATAGCAATAAAAATCAATGGTTTAGGTATATTTATATTTTCCATTACAATTCCTTTAAATTGAAAGATTGATTTATATATTTTTAAAATATTAAGGTAGAGTTCTTGTATTCTCAATTTAGATTACATTGAAGTGGAAATAAGGCAAGAGATAAGAAAATATAAAATAGGTTAAACTTAAAGTAAAAAGAAAATTTTATGAAACTGTCAGCCTTAATCTATTTGATTTACGATTAATTCTACCAAAAATATCCGGTTGGAATTAACAGGCAAGTTCTAGTGGGGAAATGATTCAAGTAATAATTCTTTATTTTTATCTTCAGGGGTGTATTACGCATTATTTTGTGTTTCAAAATATTACATTATATCAATCACTTATTATTATAATAAATCATAAATTTAAGAAATTAGCAAATAAACATAATTAAGCATTGATTAATTAATGTTTAATCAATATACTAAGCAAACATTAATCAATATATAATATGAGATATGAGGCTAGTACAAAAAACATCAAACAATATTTCCGAATTGCAGAATAGTAAGAGCTATTCCAAAATCTTTTTAGCCTGAACACAATCAAGAAGTATTACATCGATACCATAATGATATATCCCTAAAGGAGAACGGATCTTTATAATGGAGCAATTGAAGATTGTGTAGTTGATGAGATAATCGTTTAGCACGACATCCACAAAGATTATGTACATTGACTATGCAGCATAAAACTATAATAATATTATAAAAATGTTAAGAGGGTTATATACTAATATTATTTTTCGGAGAATTGTTAAAACTGTGCTGGGTTAATTTGAGGTTGTGGTCCAAAAATTTAAAATACCTCGTTTTATTGTCGTTCGACTATTAGATAAATAACTAAGAAAATCGAGTAAAAGGAGAAAGATAAGAAGTATGTAGTATGTTGAATTACTATTTTGATTATCTTTGCTATTCCGCGCTTTAAGACTTTAAATACGTTAAGGTTGTGACGAATTCGTTTGGTTCGAAACTCTCTCACTCAGTAATAATATCTTCTATTTATAAAAATAATAATTCAATTAAATATTTCATCAATAACACTTCTCGTTCCATTCAAGTATGAGTCCCATGAAAAATTACTGGCAATTAAATCTTCTGATTATACTGATGTTTTTATTATTTTCAGGCTGCGAAAAATCTACTTCTGGTTCAACAGCATCAAGCAAAAACGGGTCTATAGATCAAGAAAAAAGTTTTCAGAAAAAAGAAGCAATTAATGGTGAGTCAACATCCCGTCGAAAACCAGGTAAAAATCGTGATAATAAAAAGAAGACCAATGTCCGTGTTCTTGAGGTTAATCTGGAATCACTCAATATTGAGTCCACTTATGTTGGGAATTTACTTCCTAATCAACGATTAATTATGAAATCAGAGATCGATGGTGTCATCGAGAACATATATTTCGATGAAGGTGATGAGATTGTTACAAATAAAAAACTGCTTGATATTTCTACTAAAGAACTAAGTATAAAACTTAAAATTGCATTAGCGGAATCCAAACTTGCTGAGATTAATCTTAATAGGGATGAAGAATTAGCGAAAAAAAATCTTATAGCAAATGCACAACTTGATCAGACTAGGACTTTTGCAGAAAGAGCTTCACTTAATAAAGAACTTGCAAAAATAAACCTTAACAAGTCTTTAATAAAGTCACCTCTGAAAGGAACTGTTAAAACACGTTTCGTAAAAATAGGGGAGTTTGTTCGTAAGGGTGACCGATTGGTAGAAATTTTGGAAGTAGACCGTATATTAGTCAAAGTCAACATATCAGAGCAGGAAATTCTTCAAATTAAGATTGGGCAAAAAGTTGATATTGTACTATACATCTTGGAAAACAAAAAAGTTGAAGGACAAGTTAAGAAAATAGGTCTTGAAGCAGACGCAAGCAACAGGACATTTCCTGTTGAAATAGAAGTTGATAACCGTGAAAGAGAACTGCGACCAGGTATGCTGGCTAGGGCCACATTTACTCAAAGAGTTAATCAAGATCAGGTTGTCGTCCCAAGGCACGCGATCATGGAACGTGACATGGGGCGTATTGTATATGTTGTGGATAATGGTATTGCTGTGCAGCGTAAGGTAACTATAGGAATCACTCAACGAGAGAAGGTCCAGATCATTATGGGGCTAAGTAAAGGAGAAAAACTTGTTATTGAAGGACATACAAAACTAAGCGATGGTGAAGAAATAAATATAGTTCAATAAAATAATGAAAATAAACTCTTAATTATTTAGCACTTATGCATCCAAGTCATATAGCAATTCGGAATCCAGTTTTTGTCTTCGTAATGGTACTTGTAATAAGTATTGCTGGGTTTCAAGCTTATAAGTCCATCCCTAGGGAGGCTGCTCCAGATATCCAGATCCCTTTGCTGATTGTAAGTGTTCCATTCCCCGGTGCAACTCCAGAAGACGTTGAGTCACTAATTACCAATAAAGTAGAACAGGAACTAAAGACAATAAAGAATCTGAAGGAAATCAGTTCAACATCCTCTGAAGGTGTATCTGTGCTAACCCTTGAATTTACTTCTGATTTTGAAATCAGTGAAGCAAGAACAAAGGTGCGTGAGAAAATGGACCAGATTAAACCGGATTTGCCTGCAGATGCAGAAGATTATCAGGTTTCAGAAATTAATCTTTCGGAACAACCTTTAATGATTCTTAACCTTGCAGGGGATATGGGACTGCTGGGTCTTACAGAACTTGCCGATGAAGTAAAGGAAGAAATTGAGGGTATACCAGGTATTCTGGAAGTAAGACGTGCAGGTGGTCTTGAAAAAGAGATCCGAGTCTATGTCAATCCTGATAAGATGAATTATTATAAATTAGCACTCAATCAGGTCAGTAGTGCCATAAGCAATGAAAACACAAATTTACCTGGTGGTACAATAACCATGGGACCCACCAAATATATGATTAGGGTTCCAGGAGAATTCGTCAGTCCTGAAGGAATTAATGAAGCTCTTATCTCAGCACCAAATCAGGTCCCTGTTCGTGTGAGAGATATAGCCCAGGTAGTTTTTGGTTACAAGGAAGTCACCAGCAAATCAAGACTTGATGGACTTGAATCTGTATCTCTTAGCATTGTAAAGCGCAGCGGAGAAAATCTGCTGGCTATAAGAGATGAAGTCAAATCAATCATTAAACGTCTTGAAAAGGATTATAAGGAAGATGTTAGATTCAGCATACTCTCTGACCAAGGTGAACGTGTTCAACAAATAGTCAAAGACCTAGAGAACAATATAATTACCGGTTTCGTCCTTGTTTTTCTGGTTCTTCTTTTGGTAATGGGTATTAGTAACGCTCTGCTAGTAGCTATAGCAATCCCTCTTTCATTTCTGGTTAGTATGATTATCCTCAATGTAATGGGTTTCACCCTCAACATTGTTGTCCTTTTTAGCCTAATCCTCTCATTGGGTCTGTTGGTAGATAATGCCATAGTAATTGTGGAAAATATTTACAGACACAGACAGGCAGGAAAAAGCAGAATCGAAGCTGCATTATTAGGAACTAAGGAAATTGCGATACCAGTTACAACATCAACAATCACTACTGTAGCTGCTTTTTTTCCTTTGATTTTTATGCCTGGTATTGCAGGTGAATTTATAAGTTTTCTACCTAAGACTTTAATTGTCACCCTTTGTTCCTCTCTTTTTGTGGCACTTATCATTAATTCCGTCTTCTGTTCCACGATGATGAGGGTTAAGGTCAACAAGGAAGTTACGTCTGATTTTGATGAGCTGAAACTGGTAGATCACTCTAAAATTCTTCGAGGTTACCAGATGATACTTCGAGGAGTTTTACGATTTAGATTTGTTACTATTATGGTCTTCATTTTTTTATTTATAGGCACGTTTTATTGGTATGGTACAAACACTTTTCCACGAAAAAGAGTAGAATTTTTCCCTAAAACTGAACCTAGTGAAGCCATTGTTAACATTACAGCCCCCATGGGCACGACCCTTGAGATATCTGATGGCTACGTCACTTTAGTAGAAGGATACATTGAAAACGATATAGACAAACTGGATGCTGTGGTCGCCAATGTTGGACAACGAAGGGGGTCAGGAGCCTCATCTTCTGGGAGCACAACAACCTACCTAAGCCATGTTGTCCTTGATTTTCCAAGCTGGCAGAACTGGGTTGAAAAACCTTCTGAAATTATCAAAAATTTGAGGCAGAAATTAGTAAAAATGGTAGGAGTACAAGTTAAGTTAGCTGAAGCCCAAAGTGGGCCTCCAACTGGAAAGGCCTTTAATCTTGAAGTCCAGGGAGATGATTTTAGAAAAATGATTGATTCAGTTGAAATAATAAAACAAAGAATCAAAGATATTCCTGGACTAGTAGATCTCACAGATGACTTTGACCGCAGTCGGCCAGAATTAAAGGTGATTATTGATCGCGACAAAGCTTCCAGGCTTGGCTTTCGTGCACGTGATATTGCATCCACTGTTCGTACAGCATTTAATGGGAAAAAGGTGTCCGTGTTTCGAGATGGTACGGAAGAATATGATATCTGGGTACAACTGGATCAGAGTTTTAGACGAAATCAATCTGATTTAGCCTCTCTTTTTATTTATACTTCCTCCGGAGAACCGGTAAGACTCAGTGAAATAGCAAAAGTAGATACAGGTCCATCCTATGGCTCAATCAGACACGTAGATACTGAGCGGACAATCACCATCAGTGGAGATGCTTTCAGAGTTCCTGGTCCGGTTCTAGTTATGAAAGCACAGAAAGCACTAAAAGATTTAGAATTACCAGATGGAGTACAATTTAAATTTACTGGAGAAAACAAAGGTCGGCAGGAAACCCAGATATTTCTCGGACAAGCCTTACTCATTGCGATTTGCCTTATTATTATAGTGATGGTTGCTCAATTTAACTCAATTGCGCTGCCCTTGATCGTGATCACTTCTGTCTTCATGTCTGTTATGGGAGTCTTGTTGGGATTAATTGTTCATGATCGTCCATTCGGTATTATCATGACAGGAGTCGGGACAGTTGCTCTAGCAGGTATCGTAGTCAACAATGCCATTGTTATGTTGGATTTTGTTGTCAAATTACGTAAACGAGGATTCGCAAGAAATGAAGCCATGGTTCTTGCTTCTGCTGTAAGGTTTCGACCTGTTTTACTTACAGCAATAACTACAGTAATAGGCCTTGCTCCCATGGCAACGGGAATGGACATTGATTTTAGCCGCGACTCTCCTGTTGTTTTTGGAGCAGAAAGTGGCAGTTTTTGGAAGGCGATGGCACTTGCCATCATGTATGGCTTGGGAGTTGCGACTTTTTTGACTCTTTTCATGGTCCCCACCCTTTACTCGCTTGTTGAAGTTGGAAAAGAACGTTTAATAAGACTGTTAAGTAAATATACTTCTTTTGAGAATTCAAATAATATTACAGCTGAATCAAAGCTAAATTAAAAAAATTGAGATAGGTCTGTAAAAGTATAGAAAATAAATAATATATAGGCAAAAGAGCAATGTCCGTGAAGTTATTTTGACCTATGCAAAAATATTTCTAAAAAAGAGATACTAATATTGGTAGATTTTTTCAAAATGTTTTGAAACCTTTAACAGTCTATATCTGTAATGGTTTTAGCTCAAAAAAATCGAAGTTATTTTTAATAATATTAATATCTTGTATTTAGGCATACAGATCTAATCTTAATTTTATTCAGGTACAAACTCCACGTGATAATATTTGACCCATCAGAACTAACGCTACTTACTCCAAATCATTTCAGTTTTGGCGGGCTTGATAGAGATGTTATCTTACGTGAAAAGGCCAATTGTCTAGATTATGTTTTAGAAAATCCTGAAACACGTATCGTTCCTATTTGGCGATCACTGAACCTGTTATCCAATACTGTAGAAACGGGAACCACTCCAGTACCTGCTTATCTATCAATTCAAGAAGCTAAAGATTTAATTGAAATTGCTAAGAATCAAGTTTATCTTGGCAAACAAGCTGTGGATAGAACTTTCATTTCATATCTGGCTATAGACATCTCCAGTCTGGGAGAAAATGAAGCTACAAACAAATTAGCAGCATGGGGCGAATTTGCTGATTTACGTGAAATTGGGCCTCTTATTGGTGGGATAGCTGGTTCAATCCTTGCCTATGCAAGGGGGATAATGTTTTGGCATAGCAGAAACATATATTGTAGTGTGTGCGGTACGCCAACTATTGCAACAAAAGGAGGACATCAACGCAATTGTACAAAAAAAGGATGCGCTTGCCTACATTTTCCACGGACTGATCCTGCTGTGATTATGCTTGTTAAAGATGATGAAAGAGTACTCCTGGGTCGCCAAAAGGTTTGGCCAGATGGTTTGTACTCAACATTGGCAGGATTTGTTGAACCTGGCGAAACAATTGAACATGCAGTCGCACGGGAGGTGTATGAAGAGGCAGGAATTATTGTGAAAAATATTATTTATCAGTATTCCCAGCCTTGGCCATTTCCTTCCTCTCTGATGCTTGGATTTACTGCTGAGGCCTCCACAAAAAGCATAAAATTAAATGATGCTGAACTTGAAGATGCTCAATGGTTTACAAGAAATGAGATGCTTAATTTTGAGGTGCAGGGAAATTCTTTGCCTAGGAAGGTGTCAGTTTCCAGGAGGCTGATTGATGATTGGCTATACGAGCCGTAACCATATGTTTGATTACTTAGGTTACGTAATAGCTGAGCTATTTAGTCGCTAAACTTCTAATAAATCCTGTAAGATTATATTATATTTTATAATATGAAGAACACTAACATGGATATAAGCCCTCTACAAAACTTCCAAGTTGATATCTCAGCTCTAATAAAATAAATATAAATGTCGTCAATAAATGGTTTCGAGATATTGGCCAATTCTCCTGCATATTTCTGGTCATTAGCAATACTTGCAGTACTTGCAGTTTCAATTTCTAAAGCAGGTTTTGGGGGCGCTATGGGATCCTTCAGTGTCCCAATTTTGCTATTTGCTCTTCCACCAAAACTAGCAATTGGAGTACTACTCCCTCTTTTTTTGATTACTGATTTTTGGGTGGTCTATATCTGGAGAAAAATGTTTGACAAACGCATTTTGTTGATTATGTGTGCATTTGCTCTTTCTGGTGAGCTTGTAGGATGGCTTCTATTCGATTATTTAAATGAGCAAATGTTAACCGGAATGATCGGTTCAATCTCTATAATTACAGCTCTCAATTATGGTTGGCGTAGGATAAATCCGAGTAAAAACAACTCAGCCAAAATAGCTATATTAGTATCAAGAAAAATATTTCAACGTGGTGCAATATGGTGCGGACTTTCAGGTATCTCAAGTTTTGTTTCACTCTCAGGTGGCATACCAGCACAAGTATTTTTGTTGCCCCATGCATTAAAACGTCAGACATTTGTTGGCACACTCAGTCTCTATTTCTTAGTGATAAACATCGCTAAAATACCGTTTTATGCTGAGATAGGTATTTTCTCAGTGGCAACTCTTTCAGTGTCTCTATGGTTAATATTAATAATTCCAATAGGCGTTTTTATTGGGAAACAGTTAAATAATCATTTAAGTGATCAGATATTTTACGATATTAGTCATATAGGTCTTATGGCTATGGGCACAAAATTATTACTCAGCGTTTTTTAGATACCGATATCTAAGCTAATCCTTGAAAGATGGAGGATGTCTGCTTGTGTAGAATTATTGGGGGGACTAGGAAAGTATTCTTTGTCCTTTGATTGACTTAATAAATGTAGTTTGTACTCATTTTGTTGATCATGTTTACTTTCACAACAAGATTGACATTGTGGAGGTGTTACTAGTAGAGGAATAGAGTTTATTTATGATTCCTTTTAATCCATTCCTTAACTTTAGGTAAATTGGATATTTTACTTTGATGAACAGATAGAAGAGGAAACGCTTCCAACAGGTTTATGGGTATTCCATCAATGATACCTCCAGAAATCCACGCACATAATCGCCATACTGCTAAATCAGCAACACTTATTGAATCCCCTACTAAAAAACCCGTATCTCCATTATCTTGCAATAATTTTTCCAAAAATCCTAACCAGCGAGGCAGTATAGTTGTAGATAATTCCCTACGCATTACTATTCTAACTTTTGGATCCGTTTCCCTCAAAGCTGGTCTCATCTGCGTCGTAATGTCAGTGGCAAGGTCTATAACCTCATCGACTTTTGCTGCTGCGAAATCATCTTTAGTAGGATATAATCCGCTAAGTTTTCCACAAAAACGTGCTATAGCTCCAGTTTGCGCTATCGTTTTACCATCAACTTGTAGAACAGGAAACTGACCGAAAGGAAATATTCCATCCGTTTTCATTTCCATAATTTCATCTCTAGAAGGACGTAGATCTTCAAACTCTATTCCGCCTATAAATAATGCTAATCTGCTTGTTTCTGCTCGCCAGAATGGAATATCTGGATATATAAGTCTTAATTTCATCTTATAATTTTAGAAAGAGTATTTATTATTGTGAATGTTCACGAAACATTTTTTAGCAGCTCATAGATTATTAGAGCTCCCACTCATCATCTCAGGGTGTACTATTGAACAGACTAGGTGTATAGTTTTCGCTTGATGATACTATCTGTTCCATTATTAACAACTCCTCATCATAACCTAATTCCTCTTCTGATGTAGCATTTAAGCCTTTCTATTATTCGCACAATCAATTTATAGGGCTACTTATTACAAGCATTAAATAGTAACTATTTGACGCATTCCTGCTCCACCAAAACCAGCATAAGCTTCAGGTTTGTTGTCAAGAATTTTATCAATATCTTCCATGTGTTCGTTAGTTAGATTATCTATAACTGAGAGGCAACCAAGGTTCTCTTTGAGTTGTTCTGGTTTTGTGATGCCAAGCAAAATAGTGGAAACATTTTTGTTCTTAACACACCAAGCTAAAGCTAGTTCAGCCATGCTACACCCTAAATTAGATGAAGCATAATCAGCAAGCTTAACAATTTTTTCAATGTTTCCTTTTTCTTTATGCTTTTCTAAACTATCTATTAAAAACCCGTAACCATTCTGCGTTAATCGGGATCCTTCAGGAATACCAGTGTTGTATTTTCCAGTCAATATTCCAGAAGCTAAGGGACTCCAAATTGTAGTCCCTATCTTATATGGGTGTTGGTAGAGAGGATAATACTCATTTTCCACACGATCTCGTTTTAACATGTTGTACTGTGGTTGTTCAATTTGGGGAGGCTCAAGTCCATGTACGACTGTCAACCAATATGCTTCGGTAATCTGTTGGGCAGACCATTCACTTGTCCCCCATGAAGTTGCTCTCCCAGAACGGATTATATCAGTCATTGACCTGACTACAGTTTCAGTTGGAGTAAAAGGATCAGGGCGATGGCAGAATAAAAGATCAACGTAATTTACTTTTAGGCGCTTCAAAGATGCGTCTAAGCCCTCATTAATGTGCTTTCTGGATAAGCCTCTTTCATTAACACCAACTCCACCCCAAAATATCTTTGTGCTCACTAAAATTTCTGAACGTCTCCACATTTCGGGATCTTCTTTATGCAACTGTAGCATTGCTTCACCCATAATCTCTTCGGCAGCACCAGCCGGGTTACCATATGCTTCAGCATTGTCAAATAGATTAATTCCATTTTGACGAGCTAGTGACATACATTCTTTTGCCATGTTAATGCCTTCGTCATTGGATAATCCATCTTTGACCCCATATGTTGCCCAGAATCCAAATGACAGAACAGATACTTGCAGTCCAGTAGAACCAAGCATACGGTAGTACATCTTATTATCAGATTTATTGTTATTTCCCATTGTTACAAAAGTTCGTGAATATTTGTGTATACTAATATAATGTCTAAACATTCTCGCATATCTTTCATAAAGTTAGCAAGAATATTTAGAGCTGATCCCTATTGATTTGGCGCTAAATGAGTATACTTCATTGTAGTCTAAATATCCAGTTCAAATCAGGTTCTGGAAATAAGTAAGAGGCACAGCACGTTGCATTAAACAACCACAAATTGTGTGTCTTATTATATGAGGATGAAGGCCAGATAACTCTGGAATAACGTTCCTCGTTAAGTCAAAACGCTAAGGTAGCTAAACGCTAAGGTAGCTAAACGCTAAGGTAGCTAAACGATAAGGTAGCTAATTGGTTATCGGCTTGTATTTCTCGAAGATGTAGATTCCGGAAAGCACAAGAAGCAAGGAAAGTCCTTGGAAGAGCTCAAAGTCCTCATCCAGAATAACGACAGCAAAGAAGGATGCAAAAATTGGAACAAGGTTAATGAACATTCCAGAACGTACAGGTCCGATCAATTTCACGCTGGCAATGAAGCAAATTTGTGAAATGAAAGAAGGAAAAAGCACGATCATCCCTACTAGGACAAAATCATCTAGCTCTGGCCAGACCGTTTGCCCGGAAGTAAACTCATAAATCGTCAAGGGCAAGGTTGATATAAAAGCCGAAGCAACCACTGATGCAAAAAGCGCAATCGATGAGAGGTTATTTTTCCGCCGAAGCCCTAAGGTGTAGGATCCGTAAAGCAAGACGGCAATCAGCATCAGCAGATCTCCATTTTTGAAGCTCAAGGTCATCAGTCGCTCGAACTCTCCGTGGATGCTCACAAAGACAACCCCAAGGATGGTAATGGAAACACCGCCGATTTGAATGAGGCTGACGTGTGTTCTGAAAAAGAAATAGCTTCCTATTAACACTATGGCGGGCATGGCCCCCTGAATGATTCCGATGTTGACTATGCCTGTCAGAAGCGGAATGAAATTAAGTCTTAGTCCTGAAAAGTGGATGTCTGAGATATTGAAAAAGATTTTGAATTACTCTGATGGTACTTTTTTGGACATTGGGGTAAATTTGGGGCAAACTTTGATCAAGCTTAAAAGCATTGAACCTACCAGAGATTATATTGGGATTGAACCCAATCCTTCATGTATCTTTTATCTGCAGCATTTAGTATCAAGCAATCAATGGCAAAATATTAAACTGATCCCTACAGGTTTATATACCGTTGATTGTTTATTGAGCTTAGTCGGAGGAAAGGATACTGATCCCGCTTCAACCATCATTCATGAATTCAAAATCAGTTCGCAAGAGAACTCCAGAGTTTTAAAACTTGTCCCATTATTGTCTTTCTCCACTATACAAAAAAGTATACCGCACCAAAATATTTCGATCATCAAAATTGATACGGAAGGTGCCGAATTTGAAGTAATGGAAAGTTTAACCAAGACGATTCAAAGCTCAAAACCAATTATCAACGGCCTTTCCGTTAACCTTTGCAAACAATTTTCAGTAATTCAATACACTATTCTGACGATTATTCTGGAGTAATATATAGGTATGATATTAGGTGTAAATAGGAATCTGTCTAAGAACTGAATGC
>Ga0257122_1002342_pt1 | contig 11965 bp, 22 predicted proteins | sample SI106_120metaG_FD_190146 | JGI IMG/M metagenome (GOLD analysis project Ga0257122, IMG submission 190146) | Marine microbial communities from Saanich Inlet, British Columbia, Canada - SI106_120 | ecosystem: Environmental > Aquatic > Marine > Inlet | place: Canada: British Columbia | collected... | reverse complement strand
CAAGGTTTTCAATATCCTTACACATGGTGGCCATCTTCCATGTAAAAAATCTCCATGCAACTCCGGCCAGCCCTGCTATAAGAAAATTTTGAAAGTTTACTATCTCTTTGAATTCCATAATTAAAATTGTGGACGTTTCAGCTTGGTATCAAGCTTTATCATTCCCATTCGCATGAATAGAGCTATAAGCCCACCCTCTCCAATGAAAATTTCTGTAGGTATGTCAACTCCTACGGCCTTTGCGATTGCAGTGCCCAGGGTAACAATGGCCATAATATTAGTTTTTGATTTGAAAAATTTTATCATATATATTCCTCGCCTGTAATATAATAAGTTACGGTATCAGATCCGCTAGAATTATGTAACTGTAAATCAACCATACCTTGAATATTATGCACATAATTTATTCCACTATTAAAATCTGCATCAGTTTGCTTCATAGCTCCGGCCGTTGCAGTAGGTTCTAAATAAATTACATAGTTTGCAGCAGTTCCCCTCATTATAAGTTGATTTACCTTTACATTGTTAGGTATTCCAACATCTTCTCCGGTCGATGTGGCAATGCTTCCAGTTTTGTAATATCTTCTCGTAGCCATTTATAAAAACTCCATATAGTAAATTGTTCTAGATGCAGTATCAGATTGAACGTAAAGCGAATAACTTTCAAGGTCAATATTGTCGATTGTATGACTACTCAATGGTGGTATCGGGATGCCATTTCCAGAATCACCGGAAAGCGTTGAAACATACATAACCGCATCTATTGAATTATTCATCAATTTAACTCGCTTTGTGTTGTCTGTTAGTGCAACTGAATATTCCGTATTTGCCACCGTCAAGGCCAGTGAATTATGTCCGATAGTTGTTGCAGCACCACCGCCAGCACTCGCACCAGCCCCAAGTGATATAAATAAATTCTCATCTGCATATACTAAAAATTTGATAGTTCCTCCGGATAGTGCTGCATGAGTGATGAAGAACTTATCGAAGCCCTGCTTCTCAATTACTGAATCATATTGCTTAACTGTGACTACTTCGTTGTCAATGCTATGAACTCGAATATCTATATTGACCGGAGACGAAACGATCATTATTGAATTGCCACCGAAATTAATCGGTTTATTTGTTCGCGCTGAATCAGTGGCAAGAGTAAACAGCTTGTAGTTTTTTATTAAACCTCTGTTATTTGGATTCATTTTTTTACCTGTCCTAGAATGTTATATTTCCCAATTATGTATACACCCAATAGCGCAAGGCCGGCAACTAATACAACTTTGGTAGTGACTCCGCTAACAGTATTTCCAACAAAAGCAAAAGGTGTCTTGATAACTTCCTTTGCAAAGTCGAACGGAACGCTGATAACGTCTACCACGGTAGAACCGATACTTGATATTACGGATGTTTTGTGTTCTTCTCTCGTATCGAATATTCCCATTTTTACCTTAACCTTTTAAAGACTAGAAAACCAACAAGGCCGGCCGCAACTGCCAGAAGTACCTTTTGATTGACTCCGAATATTTTACCGTCTCCACCTACTGCCCTATCGTCAAATATAAACATAGGCTGTGGTGCTGGTGCTGGTGGCGGTGAACTTACGGTCGTTCGTTGACTCGGATTAATATAGTTAGTAATTCTTGAAATAGCGGAGTCTAATATCCTACTAAAACCGCCGCCCGATGAAATGCCAGGAGTCGTCAAGCTTGGTGAATTTGTCGGCGCGGAAGTGAAAGCCGCACCAATGCCGGAAATGACCGAACTTCCAAAATTTTTAATTTTATCGAGTATCCCCATTTTATTAATTCCTTTTTCTGGTCGCTAGATATGCAACCGATAAACCCATTAAAATATACGGTAAGAATCCTGTTAATTTACTTATTGAAGGTTGTCCGGTTTCTGCTTGTGCTTCGATTAATTCCTCAATCGTGAAGTTGCCGGAATTTGGCGGCAAGTTATTGGTAGTGAAAATCAAAGGCTGTTCAGGGTTTCCGTTATTTTCAGGAAACGTAAAGAATTCATCTCCACCAGTACCGGACAAATACGGATAAAGAGTTTCCTCTTGTTGATTGAATAATTGTGATACTTTAAGCGGCAAAGTCAACGCCGAATGAACACCGCTTGCAACCCTTCCGGCGGTTATGAGTCTTTGCCACCAGTTAGACTTTGTTTGCGGGTTGGCTGGCTGTGTTGGATTTGATATCCCTGTCGGTTGACCTAACGTTGATTGACTTCCACTGATATTAGATAGCCCGCTTGTAGTAGTCTGCGGAACATTAACCGTTACATTGATCGGGTTCACCGGTGCAACTGGTAAAGCTGGCTGTGTATCATCCGGTGTGATTGTCGGCGTTACGTCTGCCTGTACTGCTGGCGCGGTGTCGTTTAATTGTGATTCCATTAACTCATCCAGATCAACCGGAGTAGGTGAAGTATTGCCGAACCTAGAAGTCGGAAAAAGGTCTTGCGGTAAAGGCCGGAGAGTATCAACCCATTTGCTAGGACTATCTACAAGAAAAACACCGTTAAGAATACCAAGGGAACCGCGCCTTGCATCCGCGATCGCTGTTAGATGTTTATTGATATCAAATGCGTTACCAGTTCGTAACGCTCCACCTAGTTTTAAATCGTTATAGCTGATTACCTCTGCGCGGTCAAAATCGTCTTGAATCTGTTGGCCGGTAAGCCCTTTGAATTTAAAATCCGGTGTTGCCAGTATACTGGTAATAAATGACTTTGCATTACTGGTTAATTGTACGCGTGTCGATGTTGTTTGGTTTGCCTGTTGTGGACTGTTAAAAGGTAGTGCGTTTGTAGTCTCTCCAAGCGTTTGAGATACTTCGTCAAGTTCTAAAAATTCGAGCTGTTTTCTAACAATTTGCTCTACTCTGCTGGCTTCGTTTCCATCTTCTGCCAGAATCGCGCCGGCATTTCTGAAAGAGTCTGCGACTACTGCACCGTGCAGATCAACGGTCAGGTTCGCCGGTTGAACTATTCCGCCTATGTGAATATTCCTGTCACTATCACCACCAAATATCTTTGATACAACACTGATCGGGTTTGCAATACCAACATCAACACCGGCAAGGTTAAGAATATTCCGTACCGCTCCCGCAACTGCAAGCGGGTTATGCGGTACAGGAATTTCAAACGGTGTTATTGTCGGTGTCGGTGTTACCATGTTATATCAAAGAATCAATTTTAGTAAGTAAGTTGTCTAGCTCTAGTGAAAGATCATCGCTCGTTAATGTTATAGAGCTAACAGTTTTATTATCAACGAGAGTATACGGCTCCGCATGCTTTGCGTCGGCCGGCATATTTCGATGTCTTGACATAAGGATATCAACCTTTATCAAGCCGCCTTCGGCATCAACCGAAACCGATTGAATTTCCTGCTTATTTACTACTTTGCTTGTAATTGCTTTTTGCTTTTTCATTTATAAGCCCAGCAAAATTTTAATGTAATAAATTACGATGCGACTTATGCCGGCTGTTTCTGGCTGGCTGGATTCAAGACGACTTCTGATGGAACGACTTCAATCAGGCCAGTGCTGGAAGTTGGCGCGTCAACATCATATACCAATTTCAAACTGGATAGATTTTGACTCGGAACCATTTCCGCAAACAACTTCCTGTCGTCAAGATCAAGAATCGCGAAACCGGTTGTCATTGTCTCAATATGATACTCCTGCTTATTGAGATCAAGTAATTCATCCCATGTGATGTCGGCCAATATATTGGTTCCATTAGCTTTTAACTTTATGGAATTTAGCAACGTGTCCGACTGTGTGCCGTTATTCAGTACGCGGATTGCAAACCTTCTGTAAAGGTTTCCAAGTGGCATATCATGTTCAAGATTGCTACTAGCGGCGGAAAAGCTTTTTGCCTGTTCGCTTTCTTGGTTTAAATCTGTCAAACGGTTTTGTATGCCGGTGATCTCCTTCGTGTGAATCGCATACGTTGCCGCGACTGTCGCCGTTCCGGCTGAAATTATGTCGTCAACATCGCCGGTTGTTATTAACAACTGCAATGTCTTGAGAGGGTCAGAATCGAATAGAGTCGCGTAACGATCGTTCCGGCCATAGTCAGGCGGAAGTATAAAGCTGATCGGTACTGATGCGCTGAACGTGTAAGGACTACCGGCGGCGGTATATCCAGACGGTGCGGAAAGACTAGGCTCTACGCGGTTTTCATATTTAGCAATCAGAAACGCGTTTACTCCGCCTATGCTTTTTGGAACGATTGCGCCCTCTGCTTTAATCTGAATATTTTTGATAAGATTAAGAATGTGATTCTCTCGCGCTGTCGCATCAGCGGTGACGCTGAGAGTGCCGGCAATTCTTATCCAGATAGTGGAAAACATATGCTCGCGCGGAATGTCTACGCTTAATATGTCGTTATCACTATGCGTGAGAGTTGAAATTTTTCTTTTGATTGAAAGCCCCATAAATTACCACCCTTTATAGAAAATTGTTTTTTAAAATATCGTTAATTAATTACTGAAATACTGTCGCCCCTGGGCGCGTGTGTTTTATGCTCCAGCAACAAGCTTGCGCGCTCTTGGAATTCTGAATACCAACGCTATCATAGCGGTTGCAACTGCGGCCATTACTATTAACTTTTTATGCTTTCCCATTTTACATTCTCCTTATAAGATTGAGTAGTTGACCGGCTCTGCTTCCCAGCATTAAGAGACCGGCCAACCGGTAAATAAAAAAAGCCTCTATCCCCGTTGCTGGGAATAAAGGCTGTCAATAATTGTTTTAGTGTTTCGCTGGTGTTAAGTTTTAAAATGTATATGCTTATGATCTGCCAGTGCCTTGATGTCGTTTACGTCTCCATCATAGATACCGCCAATGTATTTCAAATGATTTGGCTCCATGATGCGAAAAAAATATAAGTCTGTCGTTTGTCCAATTAACATTTTTGGTATCTCTGCCGGACTCCTTGCGGTGCAAATAATTTCAATACTCTGATGTCTGCCATAGTTTATTAATTTTTTGAATCCAGCGGAACAAAAGGAAGCACCACAATATTGATCGACTTCGTCAATAATGAAGATAAAATCTTCGAAAGTGTAGGCCAGTTCACAAACCTTGTCAAAAAATTCTTCTTCATTGTATTCATCCCACACCCTCACGCGGAAAGTATCTTTCTGCATCTGGCGTTCAAGTTCTTCTAGGGTTGTTACAACTTCATAATCAGGTATATCAAACTCACGGATAGTATCAAACGCAATTACTCGCGTTTGAAACTCTGTCATTTCCTTCGTGAGGTGTGTCTTGCCCGTTGCCCTTTTCCCCAATATCACTGACAACTTGTTGACTTTCTTTTCCATTAAACATTACCCTGGGTAATAAAATGCTGACGGCACATAACGCGAAAGAGGTTTCCACCGCGTAACCGGAAAGGACTCCGGCGTATTTGTCCATCATAGCTGTGGCTGAACCTGCAAACGCTTTTCTTTCTTCCGGTGTTAGTTTCCATTTTTCATCACGCTTTGCAAGAAAATCAAACGGCATACAGGCAAAGGTTTCAACTGCGAGTTGAAGCTCTACGGACTCTTGTTCGGTCTTAACTTCCTTTTCTTCTCGCTTTGTGTCTCGTTTGTTTTTCTGGTATTCCGCATCTTTCTTTCTCTTATCCTCAATGCTCTGAGTTTTGCGACTTTTCCCGATGGGTTTCGATACCGTCGGTTTTTCGTCGGCTGTTACGTCGTTAGTTTCAAAGGCTTCCGGCTCTATCGGCTTAGTGCTTTCAGTAAGGATATTACGTTTTTTTGGTGGCTTTTTGGTGGCTTTCTTTGCCGTTGCCATTATAACCAGCCCTCAACAGGTTTAACCGCTTCGAGTTTTTCCTTGAGTTGTGATATTTCCTCCTCAAGCTCTGAATACTTTTCTGTAATCAGATCGCCAAGCTCTTGGAGTAGCTCTTTTTCTACTTCCGCTTTTGCATCAGCAATGAATTTTTTGACTAAAGCTTCTTTTATCATAATTTTTGAGAGGTTGGCGGGGTATGCCGGAAAGGCTAACGGCATACCCGCACGAATGAAAAACGTGTTGATTCGTTTGGCAGGGTAACAGGATTTGAAAAAAATAAAAGGTGTTTTTCGCACCAAACGAAAATTAAATGAATATGTGCATTTTCGGTATTGCTCTCCGGCTTTCCACTACTTTACATTTTACAAGCTCTCCACTACACTCAAAAAACTGATCTGTGTTATGTGGCCTCTTTACCTTTCCATGAATTTTTTGTTTCTTATCGAATACTTGATTGCATTTAATACAGGTGTACATTGTTCGCACTCCCTCTCTGTGCTATTTTTTATTTTTGATTTCCTCAAGTTTTTCTACTGCGGAAAAATATACATCATCTGATAGATTATTATTCATGTTGAATGCTGTTGTCTCTACCAGTATTATCAACAACCCTCTGATGTCCTCCATCGTGCTACACATCTTTTTCAGTTTGCCATAGGCTTCTTTTTCTAGCATTGTTCGCCCTCCATGCCTTTTTGTAGATTGTCCATGCTTTCCCCGATGGGCTTAGGGTCATTCTTCTTCTTTGGTTTCTTGAGTGCCTTGGTTACTGCTTCTGCGAATGCTCGATTTTGCAATAGTGCTGCTACTTGTTCCGGTGTAGCTTCCTGTTCAGGTGGTGGAGTGTTGTTTGTCTTTGGAGCTTGAATCGCTTTGCTGTCAAGGTGAGCTTTTACAAATCGCTTGTATGCGACTATGTTTAAAAAACTCCTTGCTGATTTTGATTTTTGTTTCTTCTTTACGTTGATGGTGATGAAGCAACCCACCATGTCCCGTGAGTTGAATTCTTCAATCTTTTCACCAAGTACTATTTTAACCAGCTGGCCGGTTCTGTTGTCGTTCGTAAATGTTGCGGGGAAAAATTCGCTGAGGTTCATTGTCCGGTTATGTTCGTTTCTGATTTCAAACCAGACAAGCAGGCGGTGTCCAAACCGCGTTATTGATCTTTCCGTATTGATGATCTTTGCAACGTACCAGCTTTCAGCAAAAAAACCTTTTGAGTCGTTCTTTTTAAATTTCATTCGCCACCCCTCGTGAATCACAAAAAACCCAAAATCTTATTTTTAAGAAAAGATTTAATAAATACTACGGTTATTAAGGGTTTAAAGCGTTTAGAGCATTCTAAGCGTTTAAAAGGATTAAAGGATTTAAACGCTTTAAACTCGCATAGAGAATGCCAAAATATAGGTTGGCGGTCAAAACCATATAAAATGGTGGTGGAAATATCGTAAGTCGTTGTATATAGATAACGTAGGATATCTTATCAGACGTTAAAAATATAAACAAATATCCACCTTGCACTTATGACCGCCAATTTTTAAAAACCCATTATTTCTTGACTATCGGCCTAAACGTTGTGAAAAAACCCTCTTTGTCAAAGCCTAAAATCTGCTTTAACTTCTGGCCTTTGCTGTTATCCAAGCCCATCGCGATACAGTTGGCTTTTTTAATTACGGCCAAACTGCTGCCATTTGCCAGGATAACTTTTGACTCTGTTTCTGTAATTAGTTTCATGGCCAGCATATTAATAAATACTTTGGAAAAGTCAAGTAAAATAAATTTATTTTATTTTTTAGCCCGATTTTGAAAGCGATATTCTTTTCCTCAATTATTTAAAATTGACATTTAGAGGTGGTTTGATACCATTGAATTTGGCTGGCTGGTCGATGAACTACTCGTGGTTTTTAACTGTTACACAAGTTCGCCCTTGTGGCAGGATTGATTAGTCAGCCGTTTTACCCTGTAACCATTCCCCCCATTTCATCCAGAACGCACAAATCCAGCCTGTGGCCTCACGATGGCCATATAATGCCATATCACCCCAAGCAGATTGATATTTGAAGCTCTTAGAATCGATTCTACGCGGTTTGTTTTCTTGAGTATGGTCTAAACGGCTGTAAAGCCCTGTTTTTCGTCAAATCTTCCGGAAGATGGGTTTTCAGGTCCTCGAGGAAACGAGATCTCGTTTTTTGTATGGCTTCGCGCGGATCTGGCTGGCCGGCCATGAAGATCGTTAGCGTGGAAGCATATAAAATTTATTTGGAAGCGTGTACACGTGCTTCCAAACATGTGCATAAAAAAAGGCCACCAGTTTTATCCGGTGGCCTTATCGCCCTTGTGTGAGTCTGTGATTTGATTTGTGGAGTGATTACTTCTCTTTGCTGCAATCCTTTTGATTGAGTAGGTGCGTTAATATCATTTTTTCAAGGTTTTCAATATCCTTACACATGGTGGCCATCTTCCATGTAAAAAATCTCCATGCAACTCCGGCCAGCCCTGCTATAAGAAAATTTTGAAAGTTTAATATATCTTTGAGTTCCATGATTAATAATGTTGAGGACGTTCAAGTTTAGTATCAAGCTTGATAATTCCCATTCTCATGAAAAGAGCTATCAAGCCTCCCTCTCCGATGAAAATTTCAATAGGTATGTCAACACCTACGGCTTTGGCAATAGCAGTACCCAGGGTAACAATCGCCATAATATTAGTTTTTGAGCTAAAGAATTTTTTCATGATATAAATTCCTCCGTCCAAATATGATAGGAAAGGGAATTTGATCCGTGGCCGTTACTTATCTGTAGATCAGCAATATCAGATACTTGTTTTGTATAAGTAGTTGTAAGCAAAGAATCATAACCACCGGCACTATTAAATAATAATGCTGCACCAGCCGTACTACCCTTTTTTGTCAGATTAACATAAAAATTTGCTGCCGTACCCTCAATTGTAATACGAGTTATTTTTTCATTCACACCCGTACTCAAGTCTAATGTCGTTGATGCCGCAATTGTTCCGTTATAAAAATTACCTCTTCTCATTATAAAAACTCCATATAGTAAAGGGTTCTCGATGCTACATCGGATTGGACATAAATTGAATATCCCTCCAAGTCTATATTTTCTATGTTATGAGATGAAAGCGGTTGAATTGGTATTCCATTGGCCGAATCACCGGAAAGAGTGGAGACATAAAAAACGGCATCAACTGACGTATTAATCAGCTTTAATCGTCTGGTGTTATTAGTCAATGCCACTGAATATTCAGTGGCCGCAAGTGTCAAAGCCAAAGAAGAATGTCCGATTGTCGTAGCTGAACCGCCCCCAGCATTCGCGCCACCACCAACAGAGATATAAATATTTTCATCTGTATAAACTGCAAATTTTATAGTACCGCCAGCAAGCGCAGAGTGTGTTATATAAAATCTTGTAAATCCCTCTTTTTCGATTACCGAATCGTATTGTTTTAAATTTACAAGATCATTGTCTATATTGTGCAGACGCACCCCAACATTTACAGGTGACTGTAAAAACAAGATAGAATTTCCAGCAACATTTATGACCTTGTTTGTCCTGGCGGTTGTCGTACTAAGCTCAAAGACTTGATAATTTTTTATTATAGACTTTCGCGGGTCGTTCACTATTTCAGCCCTCCAACATCTTTAAGTAATCCGTATTTACCAACTATGTACAGGCCACCAACGGCAAGAGCAGCTATTAAAACAATTTTTGTTGTAGTGCCCCCAACAACACCACCTACAAAGTTAAATGGAGTCTTGACAACATCAGCCGCGAAATTAAAAGGAACGCTTACAACGTCTTTGAAAATCCCACCGATAGACGAAATTACTGAATTATTGTGTTTTTCTCTTGTATCAAAAATTGTACTCAATGGTTATCTCCGTTTTAATATTAGAAAACCTACTAAACCCGCAACCACTACCAGCCCCATTTTTTGTGGCATGCCAAAAAGAGTTGGCTCTTGTGGAGCTGTGCCGCTTAAATTTGGAGCAGTACCACCGCCACCACCACCAAATAAAAACACTGGCTTTTCAACCGTCTGAGTAACTACCTTTGGTTTCGGAGCAATCCAGCTAGATATTCTTGACACTGCAGAATTAAGCAAAGTTGTAAACCCGCTCCCGCCTGTACTCATGATACTCGGAGTTGTCATACTGCTTGTTCTGGTTGGTGCTGGCGTGAAAGCTCGGCCAATTCCAGATACTACGCTTCCGCCAAATTGTTTTATTCTGTCGTATATGCTCATATTTTATGCCCTTTTCTTTGCTAAAAGATAAGCAGCTATCAACCCCATTGCAAGATAAGGCGCGTAGCTGGTAATAGTAGAGATTGAAAATAAGCCCTGCCTTGGAGTGTCTAAAGTCTTTAAAGAAATATTTCCGTTAAGTGGATTTATCAAGCCTGATAGCAGGGCTTGATTTAAACCTTGTTCATCATTAGAGAATTCAGGGAAATTGAAAAATTCATCTCCTTGGCTCCCTTCCTCAAACAAAAACGGGTCAACCGGTTTTTCTTCACTGAATAAACCACTAATAAAAAAAGGCAGTTGTATTGCTGTATGTACACCACTTGCAACCCTGCCGGCCGTAATCAATTTATTCCACCAATTACTTTTGTTTTGTGGGTTTGCCGGTTGTGTAGGATTAAGAATATTTGTTTGTTGTCCTAATGTAGATTGTCCGCTTTTCATTATTCCGCTTGTCGTTGTCTGTGGCGGTAGATTTACCGTAACATTTACAGGCGGTATTAATGGCGTTCTTTCGACAACAGGCAAAGGGCTGACAACTACTGGCACCGCTTCAACAATATCTGAGCCAAGTATATTTGATGTTATCTGAGGCCGTGTCTTGCTTGTTAGATTTGATAATATCGTCAAAGAACCTGGATTATCATTGTCAGAGAGTAACCGCCAGTAATTATGCGTAATCGCCTGTTTTTCTGTCGGGTTCTCGCTGATAAGAGAGTTAAGGAATCCGGCCTTTTCCGGCTCCGCCTTTAAATATCCCGCCCTTGCAACTTCCAAAGCATCCAAAGAGGTAGCAAGTAGCCCAATGACATCAACCGCGCGTTGATTACGGTTCATAAGGTCTGTCGGGCTGCTCGGTATGCCTTCCTCATTGCCAACTGTAGCACGTGCAGCATACCCAACCGCATTCACCAGGTCAGCAAATTCAGGAAACACGTTATGATCTTCCGCAACTCCCAAGCTCACCGCACGATCTGAAAGAGACTGCATCGCATTTATCACACTACCGGTGATCTGTTGTGCCCTTGCTCCGAAATGTCTATAGCTTGATGCATTTATCGGAGAAACAATAATCCCTAGATCGGAAGCACTCTCCGGAACGTTAAGCCCTGCCGTCCTCACTGAATGCCCACCACCACCAAAAAAACTTCCGATTCTCCCCGCCACATCATTTAGCCCTGGCAGGTCAACACCTGCAACCTTCGCAATCGTTACCGCTGCATTTAAAGCGGATAACGGATTGCTAGGCACTGGTATTTCAAGCGGTGTTATAGTCGTTGGAGTTACCATTTTTAGAGTTTAGATTCTAATTCAGTTATAAATGCTTCAACAGTTGCCAGATCGCTATACTTGAACTGTTTTTTTGCAATCACAGAGTTTGATATAACGGTTTTTAAATCAACAATAGACTCTTTAAAAATCTTTACATCGGCTATTATAATTTCCGCTTTATCGTCTATCTGAATACTGACAAGCTCCTGTTTGTTTACTACCGAATTGGTAATATTTTTTTTTCTAATTGCCATAACGAAACCTAAAAGTTAATTAACGGATAAAATTAAGCTGCTTGCGCTTTTGGATTGAGCAGTATTTCACTTGGAACCACTTCAATCAATCCGTTGTTTGATGTAGGTGCGTCAACGTCATACACAAGCTTTAAACTTGACAGGTCTTTACTCGGTATCATTTCCGCAAATAGACTTCTGTCGTCTAAATCGAGAATAGCGAAACCGGTTGTCATGGTTTCAATATGATACTTTTGCTTGTTCATGTCCAAAAGCTCGTCCCAGGTAACATCCGCCAGAATGTTTGTTCCATTCGCACGTAGCTTTATGGAGTTTAAAAGCGTGTCAGACTGCGCGCCGTTGTTGAGTACCCTGATTGCAAAC
>Ga0257122_1002340_pt1 | contig 11970 bp, 7 predicted proteins | sample SI106_120metaG_FD_190146 | JGI IMG/M metagenome (GOLD analysis project Ga0257122, IMG submission 190146) | Marine microbial communities from Saanich Inlet, British Columbia, Canada - SI106_120 | ecosystem: Environmental > Aquatic > Marine > Inlet | place: Canada: British Columbia | collected... | reverse complement strand
GTCCATTGATTCTTCATTTCCTTCTAAATTAAAATCCTTTGATACATCCTCTGCTATTTCACTTGCCAATTTTCCAATGCTACCATTTAACATTCCCGATAAATGTTCATGTAAATTATCACTATTCGGCATATTATTAGAATAATCTCTTTTATTGTCATTACCATCTTCAGTATTGTTACCATTATCGTCATCATTATCTTGTCCATTTTTATTTTCAAACACTTCAGATATATTTTTCAACGTATCTTCTAATTTATCCTTAAATTTATCTTCATTTATTGCTTCAAACATCTTTGCTGTATCACCAAAAGAACTTGCGTTCTCCATAGAACCGATAATAGCGAACAAAATTAGTTGTAAATATTTCCAAATTACCTTCTTAATATTATCAGTTATACCTTGGTCATTCCAAATAGCTTTAAAATCTATTCCGGGTAAGAATGCAACGTTATTTTCATAATCAAATTCAAATATATCATTGTTTTCGTATAAAATATCAAAAAATCTTTCGGGATATATTTTGGAACAATACTTTTTTAATTTTTCATTATCTAATTTTTTGATTGATTTGATTTTACTTTCTAATTCGGGGAATGAATTTAATAAATCTGTTAAAAAATCATCAATATTTTTTTCAAATAAGTTTTCTGTGTTTTCTGTGTTTTCTGTGTTTTCTGTGTTTTCTGTATTTTTTGTATCTTGTGAATTACAAGCAGAATCGGTAGAATTTGTATTTTCACTAGAGATTGGGTTTTCGGGAATATTCATATCACACTTTTCCATTTAGTTAATTATATAATTTTTATTTAAATAATTAACTTAATATATTATTTATTTTTGAGTTTGAAAATACATTTGGGACAATTTTGCCATATTTTGAATGTATTTCATGCATATTCCTTTATTTATGTCGTCCATTTTTCTAACAGGTTCTCTCAATCGGTTAATCTCTTTAATAAATTGTTCATTTTCCTTTGCATCTTTATTAACATTACCTAAATCATATTGATAATTTTTTTCAATAAAAAAACTGATGTCACCTTCACTAATCTGTTTAAAATATGGAACGGTCATGTATTTAAACCAATAAGATATAATTAACTTGGGGTTACCCTTTTTTGCTAATGATAAAATTTGTTTACATTGTGTAATTGCCTTATCTTCTGGAAATAATTTCACGACATCATCTATAAATTCAAAGAATTGTGTATTAAATGCTGTTAAAAGTGTACTATTAGACGCCATATTAATTTATAATTAAATTATATTTAAATACTTTTATATTAATTTAAAAGTTATATTTTATGGTCCCTCCTATTTTTATCTTAATTCCGATTCTCGTTTATCTTAATTCCGATTCTCGTTTATCTTAATTCCGATTCTCGTTTATCTTAATTCCGATTCTCGTTTATCTTAATTCCGATTCTCGTTTATCTTAATTCCGCTTCTCGTTGTTTCATTAAGTGTTCTATATTATCATTGCCATCGTTACCAATCGTGCTTTGTTGGTATTCTTCTGAAGGTGTTTGTATTTGATTTGAATGATTATCTAAACTAACATAATTATGCATTTGTCTAACTCCCCCATTCCCTTTGGCTTCTAAATCAGAAGAACCCATATCTAAAAAACTATAATTGTCTGAGTTTACATTAGACATAGAACCTCCTAAACTAAAACATTCAGGTTCTACGGTGGGATCAGACAATATTTCTTTTGGACTTACAAAAACTTCTGGTTGTAGATGTTCTTTAATAGAACTACCAAAAACCACCCGTTGATTATCTTTTAAAAGCATTAATGCAGGAACTTTAGTAATACCGGGGGGTAATATTAATTCTTGTCCATTTTCTAAAACAACATAATTCTTGTTATTTTTTCTTATTCTTTTATCAATACATATGAAATATGTGTCATTTTTGTTTGTGGATTTACTAACACTTTGTAGTAATGATTTACAATTGTTGCAATAATTACTATAATATAATATTGAACTCATATTTATATTTATATTTAATTAAAATTTATATATTATTTTTACGAGTTTTTTTATTTTTATTTTTTTTTCCTCCAACTTGCTTGCTTCTAATAGGAGATTCTAACCATTTTAATACGGAAGCGCCAAATATAGAACCAAAAAAGAAAGTGCCCCAATCTCCACCTTTTTGAATTTGTATTTTATTTTTTCTTGAGTTATTTTTTCGTGAGTGATTTTTTCTTGTATTTTTATTCATAATATAATAAATGCAAATATTAAATTTTGTTAATATAGTAGTTTTGATTAATATATTAAAATTGATATTATTTAAAAATAATATAATTACCTTTATATATATAATATGAACCCCGAAATCTTAGAAGTATCAGACAAAAATAATATTTTATCATTTAAATTAAATGGTGTTGATATGAGTATTGCTAATTCAATAAGAAGGGTAATCTTATCTGAAATTCCAATCGTTGTTTTTAGAACAACTCCATATGAAAAAAATGATGCCAAATTTGAAATTAATAGCACTAAATTAAATAATGAAATACTAAAACAACGGTTAAGTTGTATTCCTATTCATATTTCCAATGTTGATAGTTTTCCAATAGACCAGTATATCTTAGAAGTAGATGAAAAAAATGAAAATTCAATTGCTCAATATGTAACAACTGAAAATTTTAAAATTAAAAATATAGTAAATAATAAGTATTTATCTTCTGAAGAAACAAATAAAATTTTCCCAAAGAATTCTCAAACCGGTTATTATATTGACTTTGTAAAGTTACAACCAAAGATAACAGATACGATTTTAGGTGAAGAATTAAAGTTTTCATGTAAGTTTTCAATTGGAACTGCTAAGGAAGAAGCAACATTTAATGTTGTTTCAAATTGCGCTTATGGATTTACACAAAATACAGTGAAAGTCAATGATATTTGGTCAAAAAAGGAAGTTGATTATAAATCTAAAAATTTATCTAACGAAGAAATTGCGTTGGAAAAGAATAATTTTATGGCAATTGACGCAAAAAGAATATATTTGGAAAATTGTTTTGATTTTACAATTGAAAGCATTGGTATTTATAAGAATAAAGATTTGGTAAAGAAGGCGTGCGAAGTATTAATTAACAAGTATGAAAAAATTATAAAGGATATTACAAATGATGATTTTACTATTGTAAGAAGTGATAATACGATGGATAACGCTTTTAATTTAATTCTTGAACATGAAGATTATACATTAGGTAAAGTGTTGGAATTTATTTTACACGAGAAATATTATTTAAATAAGGATATTTTGTCATTTTGTGGATTTAATAAGGAACATCCTCATTGTGATTTTAGTATTATTACTATAGCGTTTAAGAAAGAAACAGAGTTGAATGAAATATTTAATATTACAAGAGATTGTTGTAATATAGCAATTGAATTATATGGTAATATCAATAGTAAGTTTTAATTAGTAAGTTATTAAGTAATCAATAAAAAACAAATAAATAAGTAAAAAATATTATTAACTATAATTAATAATATTTTTATTTTTTTGTATTTATTTTTATGAAATTATTTTTACTATTACGCTACTTCATTTACTGTATCAGTTTCAGTTGTTTCATTTTGGTTGGTTTCATTTGGATCAGTTTCATCATTCTTTCTGAACTTAAAATTAACTGAATACATAAGAACGTTTGGTTCCAAACCATTAATGTGTGTAATTACATCATTCAATTGAATATTTTTCTTATTGGGTCGTAAGGTATTCTTGTAATATTCGTGAATATTATACATGTGCTGTCTATATTCCTTACTATATTGTATAAGTGGCTTTTCCTTTTTAATATAACAACCTACATAATTATTATATAGTTGTCTTGTAAAATTATGAACCTTATTTTGATAATTTTGCATAATTTCCATATGTTCTGGAAACAAGGTTAGATACTTTTGTAATTGATTCGTCTTTCTCAATTCCAAATAATGATATTCTAACTTAGGTTGATTACCTCTCATTTTTCTAATATATTCAAATTTAGGATTTCTTACTCTCAATCTATTGTTATTCTTATCTCTGAAAATAATACCCATTTGAATATGATTTAGACTGTTTTGAATAACTGTATTATACTTACCATATAGATAATCGTAATTTAACTCAATCTCGTCATTCACAATTTGATTTAAATTAACGCACTTTTTTAATTGGTCACTTAATACTACTTCACTACAACTATCTTCTTCGTTGTCAGTTGGATAATAACCAATTACCTCGTCTTCTTTAATTTGAAACATTTCAACTAATTTAAGTGTTGGTTCTTCAAATGAGTTAACTATCTTATTATCTGGATGTTGAATGACAAAACTATATGTATACTTACTGTCAAAATCTACTTCCATTGAAAGACCACAACTTTCCAAACATTCAAAGAACATTTCTCGGAAAGATTTTCCCTTTTTATCTTTTCTGAAAAATGTTACATTTCCACCAATTGTGCTTTTAGTAGCTATTTCCCATTCTCCCTTATTATTAAATAAATTAATCATGGTTCCTTCGGCAAAATGTTCAATTGAATAAATAGGATAAACTAATTGATCATTATTCTCAGTTGAATTATATTTAACAGAAATACTCTTAGAAGGACCAACGCAAATTAACTTATTTTCATCATTAAATATTAGAGAACGCATGTGTAAATGGTTATATAGTGAATTAGAATTATTATTAATCATATTTTTATCATACATAGAAATTAAATAATTGGCATTATTACTCTTATAATTTTTATATTTAAGGGATAGTTGCTTTTCATCCGCATAACTTTTATCATGAAGATTGTGCAACAAAACGTCATTATTAGGGTTAATTGAGTAAGACCTGAACATTGTATTAATATAATGTTGATTATTAAATAATATTTAAATCAATTTTTGTTTTTATATAAAAATTCTTGTATAAATATATTATAATATACTATGGAAAGTAATTTAATAAATTTACAATTAGGCGATATTATTAAGATATATGCTCCAAAGAATGATATATTACACGAAGAAGTATTTTATATAAAATATATTTCAAGTGATGAAATTAATATAATAAATGATACAAAAAGCGAAACCGTAACAATACAAAACAACACTATTACTGACCATTCTATAACACAAATAGATTTATTATATCGTAATCCACATAAAGAATATACAAAACAAAATAAATTAATAGAGGGAACTTGGGTCAATATACATTTTGGTGGTTCTGAACCTTTTATTTTAATAGGTTTAATAGAGCATATCGAAGGGGACTGTATAGAAGTAAAGAAATATCCTACAAATGAAGTATATTATATTAATTTTGATTATAAAGGTTTGCCAAAATGGATGAATATAGAAAAAATTGAAATCCGTGAACATTCTCCTTTAAAAGAAAAAAGAGATGAACTTGGAAAGGCACCGAAATCTAATATTATTGAAGAAAGTAAAGGTGATGAAGAAAGTAAAGGTGATGAAGAAAGTAAAGGTGATGAAGAAAGTAAAGGTGATGAAGAAAGTAAAGGTGATGAAGAAAGTAAAGGTGATGAAGAAAGTAAAGAACAAGGTCTAGAACAAGGTGTTGAACAAGAGGTAGAAGAAGGAAGTAATATAATTGAAGACGAATATTTACTAGAAAATGATTACGAGGATATGGACGAAATGGTCAACATGGACAATATTCTAAAAAACGCTAGTGACCTTGTTATTCTTGAAGATTTGGATTCAATTACCCAAATAGTAAATGTAACCGAAAAAGAAAAGCGGTTCGGTATTGATATTCAAACAAATGATTTATATAATACATTAATTTTAAGCAATAATGATTATAAAACAAAAAGTTTTATTAATAATATTCATACAATAGTTAGACGTTTTACAGAATTAAGAGAAGAATATTCTGATTTTGATTCAAATATGAACCCACAAAAACCTAAATTAAAGGGTCCTGCTTACAAACCAATTATAGATAAAATTAAATATTTAAAGGAAAAAATTAAGTGGTTCATACCAGTAGTTCGCCGAAAGAAAAAGATATATCAAGACAAAAATTATAACAATTACGATGACGTTAAAACATATAGTGAAATAGAGAGCATCCAATTAATGAACGAAGAGATTGATGAGTTGAACACTTATAAAAATAAATTAGTTTCAAAAGAAGATAATATATATTACTCTTATTTAAATTTAATCGATGAGATATACAACATCAATATTGGTGATGAAAATGAAGAATTATATACAATGGATGTAAAAAATAATATAGAAGCTATTGTAAATAATCATGGCAATTTCTTGTCTAGTGCTATTAATAATGAAATTTTGAATAACGAATCAAAATACGTATTCAATACATATTGTAAAACACTTGATTATTTGGTGCAAGAACCATTAAATGTATTGTCATTGGAAAATCGCTATTCAAGAAAGAATGATAATAATGAAAAAATGAATATAGAATCGTATATAAACTTACCATTGGATGTAATAAATCATAGTAGATTACATTTACACTCTAGTAATATCCTCGAAAAAGCAAACTTATCTCAATTTGATATACAATATTACAAATTCTTAAAAAATAATATAGTCAACCAAGAATATATTGCCGATTTAGATAACGAGGAAGAATTATCTGTAATATATAATGGAAAAACAACGAATAATATACTGAAAACAACGAATAACTTCATATTTAATAGCGAAAGTGAAAACTATCATAAAAACTTTGAAAAATATTTAGATAAAATTGTACCAAAAACAAAAAAAATATTTCATATGATGAAGGAAAATATGAAAGATGTATATTCTTTGAATAATATATTATTACATTTGGAACCCTTATTCATTTATAATAAAGATATATCGTTCAAGCAATACGTCAACTTTATTTATTTTATTCGTGACCAAGTGAACAAGTATAATACAATAACAAATGAACAAAAATTATTATTAGGAAAATATAATAATTCATTTGAAAAAACAGAAAAACGGAGAATAAAAAGAGTAGGAGACGTAATATCTCATGAATTAAATAATATAATTAATGATGCTTTTAATAAGAATAATGTAACTAATAGCGGAGATTTTTATAATATCGACGGAATGAATGATGGAAATAACGATGGTTCTGAAGATGACCGCAATGTAAATAGCACTATGAATGAAAATATAAAAAATATGTTTGATGTTGATATGGGTTATAATTTATTTTATACATTATCTAAAGAAAATCTTCATTTATTATCAAATACTAGCGTTAATAAAGTATTAAATTATTTTAGTGAAAAATATAAAAAAACAAATGATAATGAAGAAGGTAAATGTAACAATTATATCATAGCGAAAAAATACTACAGTGAAGAAGACATAGATAATGAAAATAACGTCCAACTCTTTTTCGATAAGGAATATGATGATACAGTTTATGATATATTGGATGTTTATAACGAGGAACGAAAGAAAAGAGATCCGGCAGATTTTAAAATTTATTTGAAAAATAAGTTGAAAGAAATTAATAATATTAGTGATAGTGATGCCGAATATTATATGGAAACTTTATTGCGAGGAAAAAAAGAGATAAAAAATGGTCATTACGCAATTTATTCATATATGGACCAAGAGACCCAACTGACTCTTTACAAATATTATAAAAGAGATAAAGATGAATGGATACTAGACGCAAAATTAACAGAAGAACGAAAAGAAGAATATCATATGCTCACTGGAGATAACAATTGTAATGTTGATAAAGATTGTATTAACACAAATGATGACTATTTTAAGATTAAAACGTCGTTCAATAAAAACAATGATGCAAAGTTACAGCATAGTAAAATATCTGAAAATAATTCAGAGTGCGTAGAGAATGAAGAAGATGTTTTAAAACATGAAAAAAAAATAGTGGAAAGAATGATAGCTGAATATGACCATGCGCATTATTTAAACAAAGAGAAATGTGAAACATTTATTAATAATAAGCAAAATTATCATAATATAATTTATCAAAAAATGAAAGAAATCAAAATGAAAGATATTTATAAATATGAAAATTTTAAAAATCAGTTAGGTTCTTTATATAATCCATTAAGTGAAGAGTTGCCATCTCCTTATCAAGACTTACTAGATACTATTATAAGTGAAGATGACGATTCTACAAAATATAATAATCTTCTACTTTTTAGTAAACGTTTTACTCGTGAAGCAACTATTAATGAAAATACATATTGGAATTATTGTATTGAAACAAATGTAAAAATATTACCAACATTTATGATTAAAATAGCAAGTGACTTTGAGAAAAATGGGTTTGTTAGAAGGGAATTATTGGATTACTTGTGTAAAACTCAAGGAGAAAAAAGTGAAGACGGGGATAGTTTTGTTGACATTGAAAGTGGTAAAATTATAATGTATAATATTAAAAATGGTGACGAGGAATATGATGATAAACATTCTAAAATCACACGCGAAGACATTGAAAAAGATAATGAACTGGGTGAAACAGAAATAATAGATTTGGAAGGTGAATCTAACTTAGATTATAATATGGTTAATGAGTTAATGGAAGGGTATATGAATAATAATCATGAGAATGATGATAAAAAAATAGAAAAACTATTTTTGGAGGGAACTATCAAATACGTTACATCATTGTATGAATTACTAGTTAGTTTTATAAAAATAGCAATTAGTGATGAAACTAAAAAATTTATTATATTCCATACAAATGCTATTTATATTTCTAATTTTTCCACTCAAGATGATAATGATATTAGCGCAAAAAATAAAGTAATATTGACATATGTATTTTTATCCGTATTTTTAATTGGAACACAAATACAAAACGCAAAATTAAAAAAAACTTACCCTGGATGTGTCGGTAAGTTTGAAGGTTATCCTCTTATTCAAACAGCAGACCATGATGGTATTAGTTATTTATCTTGTTTCATTGTTGATATTAGTAAATCTAGTAAAAAAAATAATCCGTTTTATTTATTAAACAAAACATCTAAATTATCTATTGAAAAAAATATAAAAGAAGTTCTTACGAAATATACACTGGTAAATTCTTTAATAAATACTAAAATATTAAAACGCCGCGAAGAATTAGATAAACAACAAATGATTCCAACAGAAATGAAGATGTCAAACTGGTCAAAGTTTAAACCACCATTATTTCCTTACAAAATAAAAATAGTTAAAAATTTTACAGAACAATACATGAAAGATATGCGAAAAAAAATGGATTCTAATGAAGAAAAAGGATTAATTTATTTAAATCAAATAAAATCTAAAATATATGAATTAAGCACCATTTTTCATAATATTATCAATAATGTAATTTCAAAGCAAATTCTAACATTGAAAAGTAATATGTATTTTGAACCGTTTGTAGAAAACAGTTGTTGCGAAACAATTGAAAACAATAGTGTTATTGAATACTTTAATCAGAGCGACGCTTCATTAATACCGTATAGTGAAATGATAAAAACGAATTCAGCAATATTAAAAAAGTATAGCAAACTATTAAAACCTAAAACGGGTTGTTTGAAACCAAATAATATTACATTGCCTGTTTTAGAATTTACGAATTTTGATGAAAAAACTATCTATACCGCATTTATTCACTATTGCAAATGGTCAAAAGAAAATAATAATTTAATGTTAAAAAGTGATTTATTATCTATATGTGAACTAAAAGAAGAGATATTTAAAAAGGATGATGAGTTGGATGTCAAAATTTCAAAATTAAAAGAACAAGGTAAGGTTTATAATAATAAAATGTTATTGGTTTTATTAAAACGAATTAATAACGAAAATAAAATTCAATTAGATTTTGACAACGTAGTAGAAACAAACATAGATATGTTTACCAATTATTTAACTTCAATTGAGAGCACTGATATTCATTTTAACAACATAAAAGACAAAATATTAAATTTGACAAATACATTCGATATATCTATGAAAAAAGACCAAATCTTTAAAGAAAATATTATTTTGAAAAATACAATTATGGATGTTAATGATGGTTACATAAAAGATATTTCTAATTTCTTAAAAACACATGGTTCAATAAACTCAATTAAATATAAAAAAATATTTAAATTTTTAAAAAATTTGAATAATCCTAACATGGTAGTCAATAATGATATTTATGTAAATATGATAACGGACTTTAAAGTAAACATAAATAATTATGTAAATATTTATTCAAATATTATTATGAATAAGTTGGATTATTATTTAGATAAGGAAAAATCAATACCGAAACATTGGATGTTGACTGAAACACATAATAAGTTAATTAATAATGTTCAAACACAATTTTATAACAAGTTTACATCATTTTACAATTTACCGTATTTAAAAGATGTATTATTTAAAATTAAAGAAAATGGTTTATTTGTAAATCATCTAAGCAAATTAACTCCTATTTATTTAGAACATAATAATGATACAATATCAATACTAGATAAGCAAACTATTATATCAATGTATGTTTACTATACACTAAAAATATTGCACTTGCATATATCCAATTTAGATGAAGAATTATCAACAGATACTGAAATAATATTATTAAAAGAAAAAATATCTTCTTTATTGATAAATTATATTGAATTATTAATGAATTCTCACGAACATATATTATTAGACGCAGATATGATTATGGAAAAAATATTAACTTCGAAAGAAAAAGAAAAAATGAAAATCATAGAAAAATTGGAAGGTTTAACTGATGAACAGATTGAAATTGAAAATGAACTAAAGAACGCTAAATTAGGTAAGTGGTCAAAGGGGTTAGATAAAGCGTTGATTGTTCATGATGGAAAAGTATTTGATTCAGAAATAGCAGAACAAACCGATGTTTATATTATGGCAGATGAAAATGAAAGAAATGATATATCCTTTATGGACGGGGAAGACGGCGATGATAGTTATGATAATTTTTAAATTATTATTACAATTATTAATACAACTCTCAAAAATAAAAACTAATGAATATATATTATGAATAAAACATTAATAAGACAAAATATATTATCAATATCTATACTCATTTTTTTGGTTTCATTTTTTATAATAGTTAATTTAAAACCGGCGTTTTTATATAATGCTGACGGGTCGTTTAAACAATTTGGTTTAGGATATATGCATAAATCAGTTATACCTATGTGGGTTGTGGTAATTTGTTTAGGAATATTATCATATATTAGCGTTATGTATTATTTACTACTACTATAAAATGAATTCATATAACACTTTTTATTTAATTATAATGATTATCATTAAATAAAATAACCATTTATATTATTATGACTACTCAAAAAATAAATAAAAAAAATAAATTAAAAAATACGTCAAAAAATAAAACAAGAAAAAACGTTATTCCGAAGTATCAAAATGATTTTTATTCCTATGTTAATCATTCTTGGTTAAAAAATATAGTTATTAAAAAAAATAGAACAACTGCGAACGAGTTCGTATTACTGCAAGATAAATCAAATAAACATTTACATAGAGTTATTCATAATTTACCAAAAAATGACCCAATCAATGATGTTTATTTAAATTTTCAAAAATTTAATAACAGTGAAACGGAACAAATGTTTCATAAAATGACTAATAATCTGGATGATTTACGAAAAGACAAGAATAATTTGTGGGAATTATTGAGCATATTAGATAAAAATATGATAGACCAACCATTTCATATAAACATAAGTTATGACGATAAATGTAATTCCAAATTTATAGTTTATATCGATTCGTCGGGTATATCTCTAGATACAAGAAAATATTATTTTAATATGGGAAAATATGAAAAAATTAGAAAAAGATATTTGCGTTTTATTCAAACTATATTTCATTTTATTTTTGGAAAATATCACAATTTTAATACCGATAATGTTTTAAAAGTAGAGAAATTATTGGCAAGTAATATGTATCA
>Ga0257122_1002339_pt1 | contig 11971 bp, 8 predicted proteins | sample SI106_120metaG_FD_190146 | JGI IMG/M metagenome (GOLD analysis project Ga0257122, IMG submission 190146) | Marine microbial communities from Saanich Inlet, British Columbia, Canada - SI106_120 | ecosystem: Environmental > Aquatic > Marine > Inlet | place: Canada: British Columbia | collected... | reverse complement strand
TTCCAGGCTTGATGAACTCTTGCCAATGAACTGGCAGCCACCACCAGCGCCATAATCACCGATTACATCAGAATGCTAGGCGTAGCCTGCTGATCGGTTACGTACAAAAAGAAATTCATCTATAGGGCGCCACTGGAGATTTGTGTCGACAATCTCCTAGACCAAGAACATACGAATTTCGTCCACAAGATCTTCACCTTTACCGAAAATGATCCAGACATAGAGCCAACGCTTGATGTTTCGGTCGACCCAAAGAGTATTTCTGTTACCCAGGTAGCTAAACGCCAATCTCTTGGAAGAAATCTCATGAAGCTGATCGGTATTAATTGGGGAAAGTACTCAAACGATTCACAGCTTGTGACGTTTTCGCCCCCCAGAGCGATAGTGGACTTGCGGGGCAGAAAGGAATTCCAGGGAGACAACGTGCCGTTCTTCATCCGAGTGGTTCAAATCTTTGTTCCCAAGAATAGACATGAAACAGTTGGCTACTCCTTTTTCTTTTCGTCGCGAAGAATCCTCCGGCTGTTTCGGTATTTCTTGATTCCTCTCTTTTGGTACGAGCTTGTCCTGGATAAAAAGGTGATGGAGGGGATAGGGGAAATGGGAGTAGACCTGAAGAACAGCCAACTGGGCAAATTCGACAAGGGAGTAGCCAGAGGACGGCGACTACTTCTTGAACACTACAATGCCGACATCTAAATCCCGGTGGGTAGGCTCGAGGGAGTTGCGGCTTTCTTTGGGGCCGGGGGCACCTTCCTTGCGGGGGAGGGCGCCTTCTTCGGGGCCTTTGTCTTGGTCATGAGCGTCTTGGCCAACGCGATGGCCCGCTTGACGGCTTTGGCGCTCGACCCTGAGGAAATTGTCGCGCTGGTAATCGCATCGATGTCGTCGTTTACCCGAATCGGATCGTTGATGCCTTTGCCGATAAACTGCCCTAAGAACCCCTCGTTCATGATCTCCCGGCCACGGGGGCCGCGGTACACCATGACTTCAACGCGGCGAACCTTGAAGTCGGCCGACATTTTCACCGCGAAGGTTATTGGATCGTATCGCCCGTGTTGGTTGTCGATAACCGCATAGCCGTCCGTTCTCCTTCCCGACGCGGCTACAAAGACAACGTAGCGTTTCATCTTAGGCGTATAGCCCAACAATGACTTGAGTTTCGTCGCATATTTCTTGGTTTCAAGAATCTCATATCCGACGCGTTCCGAATCAGGAAAGAACGAAGAGAGTACCTTCTCGACGGTGAAATACTGCTCAGTGTTGGCCTGCGGGCTCCACAACAGGCAGAGGGTGCTTGCAACCGCAGTTAGAAACGATATATTGGTTCTTCTGAATTTTGTTCGCATCACTTTCTACCTCTAAAACTGATACGCGACCGACGAAACGAATCTGTCGGGCAAGAACGAAGCGGTTCTGTCCGACCAAAAACCGCCGCTAAACAACTCCGGCGCCCCTCTTTTTCCATCCTCACCGCTCGAATTCCATTGAAAGTTGAATTTGAAGGCAAACTGCCGCACGGGCCGATAGTTTATTCCAAGCGTCAGTCGGCGTTTGTCGCCTCTGGCACTGTCATAATTGCGGTCGGTGTCTTTGCCGCCGTAACGGAGAGAAAGGGTGAAATTGGAATCGTTAAACGCCTCGGGCAACATCCTATTCAACGCCGCAATTCGCCACGTATAGTTGAGTTGCACGTAAAACCCAAGCATGGCCTCTGGGACCGCCTGCCGGGTATTCGCGGTGCTCGAAGCGGGAAAACCCTCGACGAACCCCTCTTCGATAAATGCGTACACGAATTCGCCTAGTAGCTCGAAACTTTTGTATTTGGCGGTGATGTCGAAAGCGAAGATGTTGACGCGATTGTGGCGCTTGTCATATTCGCCGGTATAGCCAAAGACGCCAACTTCGAGACCCATGAGTGGGCGATACCATACTCGCCCTGTTACAGCCTTGTCGTGGTTGTTGTCTTCTAGATGGGCCCCGCGGGCCCCTCGCAAGCCAAGCCCATCTTGGATCCCTGCATCCAACCCATTGACCATGTACAATTCGTAGCCCATGCGTTGGTTCTTGCCCAAACGGATTTCGCCGAAGAACCCTGCGCCGCTTTCGAACCATGTCGATGGTAGGATAGATGTCAATGCGATCGGCCGGTCGACAAGCTGCCGCAGCGGGGCGTCGTGGGTAAGGTTGAATTTAGTAGGGATCAGGATAACGCCGGCGCGAAACTGGAGCCAATCAAAGATGCGTACGTCCACGACTGCATATTCTAGGAGGACTTCGCCATGTCCCAGATTCCCGTCGCGTTTCATGGGGGAGCCAGCCCATTCCCATTCGATTTCTGTCGAAAGGGTGATGCGGTCGGTGATTCTTCCAGAAATAAATAGGACAAAACGGTGGTTCCGGAACGCTGCAATTTCGTCTTTACCATACAGGAATTCGTGTTGGCCGTAGCCGCCGATGGTTACGAATTGACGAACGGTATCGACGGTATCCAGAACGGTCTTCTTTATTCCCGAGCCATTATCCGCTTTACCGGTTATGGGATCACGCCCCGCCACGAGGCCCTCTAAATGCAGTCCATCTAGTTCAAGCCGTGGCCGTACTATTTTTGGCCCGGGAATGGCGCCAAAGTCCAGGGCTGGCTCCGCAGCTTGCGATGCCGGCACCGGATCTGCGGGCTGAGACACTGGAGCGGACTCCGAGCTTGTCGAATCCATTTTTTCCGGCATGTCGGTTATGGTTGAACCAACAGCCTCCGACTTTGCATCAGCATTTGCCTTCGAACCGTCGGCCTTAGCGGCTGCCTCTTGGGCAACAGCCCGAGGGGGCGCCGTAAGGAACAACGTTCCGACTACGATAAGCTGAGACCATCTCCAGAGTCTTGCCGCAAACATGTGCTTAACCTTTGATGTCGATGCTGTATTCGGCTTCTAAGAGTTGGATGATTCGTTGTGGCGCGCTTTTGCCTGTTGTGGCGTCGTCCGTCGCGAAAGTGGTCATCCATTCAACTTCGTCTAGCTTCTCAAAATCGACCATGTCGACGAATGCTCTGATCTCTTTTGCCGCGCTCTCGGAATCGCCGCCCTTGGCCAAAAGAATGGGTTCGATGGCGACGAAAAAGGGCACGAGTTCAGCCATCTTTATCCAGACTTCATCCGTATGCTCGGAGTTCGTAATGTCAAAGCTATTGTCGAAAGCCTCTTGCATCTCGAAAGCCTCGTGCCCCGTGGAGAACGCAAGAATTTTCTGCATGGCCATATCGACATCGGTGATTGCCGCCGATACCGCCGTGTCGCTTTTCCAATCGATTTCTTCTTTGCCTGCGGCAGACAGAGCTTTGCCCAACGCACATGACCCGTCGATAAGGTTATTGAAGATCTCGGCATTGAGGTTGGTGCCGTTGGTCGCATCGCGCTTGAACGCTGTGACTGCAAATGCCTCATGCTCGGTTTCGTCGTTGTCAGACTTGGTTCCGTAGTAGCCAAAAGCCTCGTCCCAATGAGAGCGGCTGCCATCAACCATCTCGTGGTAAACGGATTGGAAGAAGAATTCGGTGAAAGTTTTGTCCACCATTTGCTTGGCGATGTTGGCTTCTAGGTTCGTGGTAGCCGCAATGCCTGCGTTGAGCCACTTCATGATCGTTGCGTCGATATAGTCGCCACGAACGGGGTTGCCATCGAGGTGATCGTTGGTGCGTCCTTGAACCTTAGCGCGCAAATTCGCAGTGTCATCAGCGTTTTCGTATAGTTCTTTTGCCTTTGTGAAGCGGTCTTTGGCCAGTGTGTAGTCCGTTTTGGCCTCATTCAACCAACCGATCATTTTGGTAATCGCCGCCACCCTGATGTCTTGATTGGCGTGGTTGGCGCTATCAAAAGCGAGGTACGCGGTTGCGTTGCATTGGGGAAGTTCAGAGCCTCCGCCGGAACCTCCAGTACCACCGGTGCCGCCTGTATCGCCGTCCGAACACGCTACAAAGGAAAATGCGAGGACCAGAGGCAGTCCCAAAACGAATAATCGTCGGATGCGAGAATTGTTGTTCAACTTTTTCGTCGACATGAATTTGCTCCTCAAAAAGACGTTTTCAATAATAGGAAATATGGAATCGTTCGTTCTATCCACTCGGAGTAAGGCAGGTGCCCACCGAGTCGGTTGTTTGGCGGAAGCAGGTTTTCCCACTGGTGCAATCTTCATCACTGGTGCAACACACGTTTTCGCATCCCGTCCCGTCCTCTTTTTTGACGCAGACGGTGCCGAAAGGCGAATTGGGGTCACGTCCAACGAACGTGACCGTGCCGTAGTAGGGGTCGACGACCTGCTGCCCAGGGCTTCCAGAATTGGTGTCTAGCCAGTCGTAAACGCCAGGCTCCTTGAAAGTAAAACGCCAATAGCTCCACTCGTTCTTTTCTGCACAGCTTCCGTCGCTGGCTCGGGTCTTACAGAGCGTATTATCGGGATCGTCGGGAGAAATATAGTTATAGGGGCGCGTCAGATTGGGCGAATAGAGAGTCTGGGGCCCTGCAATTGACGTGACATTCGTAGGAACGTCCGGCAGAAAATTTCGAAATTCGATCGTATGTCCCACGCGCACGGAATCCATGCAGCGTGGGTGGTACGTACGAAACACGCCGTCGAGGATTCGCTTGAGGTCGATCGTCCAGCGCGGCGATTCCGCGACACTCTTTTGGACAAAGGGCGATTCCTGGAATGAACCACTTTCACAAGCCAATAGCGTTAGCGCAACAGCAAGAACAATAGGCTTCATCGTGAAGCTCCTGATTTTTGGTAGGCGACTTTTTGCCGCACCTTAGGTACGTAGCGATAGATCGTCATATGTGAATCGTGGGCGCGGACATTCGCAGGAAACGAAAAATGCGCGACTGGCGAGAGTTGCGACTTGAGCCTTTCTACCCCCGGTGAACCCGAGGTGAGCAGAATCTCGACGCCTAGAGGCACCAAACGGGTCACCTCATCTTCAACGACCTGCGAATCGACAGGCCGCAAGACCCGAAAAGCCGGCGCGTAGAACTGAAATACGCGAGCTTCCTCTCCGGCAAATACCTGAAGACCTTGCGGCGCTCGGTGCGCTGAAACCCACTTCACCACCGCGACTGCAGGCGCCAAGATATTCCTTTGACTGGATGCCCGCTGAACCGAAACAATGATCAGCATCGTCGCCAAGGATCCGGCCCAAATCCAGCGGTGTTTGAGATGGCTGAACCCGAAGAAAACGAACGCGCCGACAAAGGGCATGAGCACCGCCAGATGCCTCGCCTTTCCTATATTCTGCAAACCGATTGCCCAGAGCAAGTAGGGGACGATTAGTGCGGCCGAGGCAACTATCGTCACGCGCGTACGTCTCGTCTTGCGCTTTTGAAAAGCGCCCAGCAATCCGACAACCACAAGACCGCTGATAGCGATATTCAAGAGGCCCCAAGAAGCGGCTGCGGAAGATGGCGTCGACATGGGCACGGCGGCGGGCCACATTGCTCCGAAACCCGGATCCCAAAACGTCCAGAATGCCCGCAAACTGCGCTGCAAGATTGTACTGTCTGCACCAACGCCAACGGCAGTGTTGCCCCACTCGGTGAGATGGCCATTCGTGAACCCGGTGGCCAATTCGAAGAAGGGCACAATCCCCACGATGGAAAGCAAGGGGATGAGCCATATTGCGACGCCAGCCGCGAGTCCGGCGCAGGCGACCAACCTGCCTCGTGCGTTCCTTTGGTACCACAACACCAGCAAGCCGATGGCAGCCACCAAAGGCAACCAGGACAATCTTACGCCGAGCGTCACACCCAACATCAAAAGACCAGTCACGTACCAAAACTTGCGCCGACCGGGTGAATCCGAAATCTCATCGTCGCGCTGGCGCCAGCCCATTCCGAGTGCGCCTAGAGCAAAAAGTAGCGTCCCAAGACCGAGGCCGTCTGATCCGGGCCATCCACCGATGACCACCAAAGCCGGCGTGCACGAGGCGACGAAAACCGCAGCGAGTGCGGTCCAACGGCCGACAAACCGCTTCGCGCCCAGGAAGAAAACGAGGCACGCAATGGGCCAAAAGAGCAAGCAGGGAAGAACTAGCGCCCACACCGGGTCTCCGATGCCGACGGCTTGCAACGCTTTCGCTGCGCCGACGTACACCGGATATCCGGGAAAATGAGGGGCCTGTTTGAGCGGATCGAAGAGAGCCAGGCTGGTCGCAAAATTCACGCCATCAACGTCGCTGATCCAGCGGGGCATACTAGCCAGTCGAAGCCCCACGCCGAGCAAACCGAGGGCGGTGGCTCCAAGCACTGAAAAGGACGGAAGTTTTGCGTTGTAAGACATGTCTAAGCTTCGTGGAGGCATCTACGGTTTCTAGTTGCTGTCGCATTTTTTTGTGTTAGTGTCAAGTCAATATGACCCACCTGATGGCACGGAGGCTTCGAACTGTATGAGCAAAGGCAATGAGATTGAGGACTGGCAGCGCGCGCCCGTCGCCCCTACGAGAGGTCGGATTAAGGGGCCAGTCCGGAGCGGGGCCACGGTTTTCGTGGTTGCCATATTCCTGATCGCAGGCTTGTTGCGGCCAAGCCATGGCTATCCAATCCACCGCCGGCTATTCAAGGCAACCCAGAAGAAGAGCGTTCGTTGCGAACTGTGTCACAGCCGTACCAACCTAAACGACCACAACCCCTACGGCAGAGATTGGGTTAAACACGGGGAATCGGTCGCCGCGTTCAAGGCCATCGAGGGTATCGACTCTGATGGTGATGGATACACAAACGATAAAGAGTTGAAGGAAGGCAGCAACCCGGGAGACCGCACGAGTGTTCCTGGAAAACCAGGGCCGCACTGGGGGAAGGCTCAGGAAATTCCGGTTCCAACCGAAAAGTTAACGGTCGTTCTTGGTGACGTGGACGGCGCGCAGGCCATCGAGCCCGACTTAACGGCCCGGCATTTGGGGATACTGAAAAAGGGTGCAGGCACCAAGCTGAAATTCTCGGATAAGTTTCCAACCCTCTATTTCGGCCTCAAGGGCAATCGTCGCACCTCCGTGGCGATGTTCCGACATTTTCAACTCAACAAGGAACGGTTTTCTCTGCTCATCGGCATCAACACGTCGGGAAAGATCAGGAAGGTCGCTCTTCTTCGGGCCGGCAAAAAGGGCCCGAAGTTTTACGCTCCCTATCTCACCTGCTTGGCGGGACGAACGAAGGCGAACCTCCCGTTGCCGGGGCAGAGCGGTTGCCCAACGCTTTCTGGGCAAGACGCTGTAGCTCAAGGCATTGTCCGAGAGATAAAGACGGCTTTGTGGACAATTACCGCCCTCTTTTCGAAAAGCAAAGGCAACGCGGGTTGAGGAAGCGATAAGATGCAAGATTTCGATTTTGGCAGTGCAGAAGGGGTACAGACGGTTACGGTTTATTCACCGATGCTGATTTGGGGGCTTATCGTAGCGGCGATAGTCGCCTACGCAGGTTTGGTTGCGCTTTCGAGTTGGTGGGGTTGGCGACAGGCTCAGGGGTTCGAAGGCCAGGGTTTCCGCCTACGTGATTTCCCGCCGGCCATTCGTTTGGTAACCGCCATCATTTTTGTCGGTTTTTTCGTGGTGCAGGTCGTCGCCGTTATCGGCGTCTACATTCAGACGCGAATCATTCACGAGTCCACCCACGCCTATTTCCAGTATGTGTCATGGCCACGCATGGTGAGCCTCGGTCATGTACACCTGTTTGGCTTCTTCTTGATCTACGGTTTCTACGGGTCTCTGTTGGCCATGACCGACATGCGCCTCAAAGCGAAGTGCGTATTCATCTCGATGATGCTCTGGGCGGGGGTGTTTGACCTTGTCGCGTGGATGGGGATCAAGAAATTCTCGGCCCAATTTGAGTGGCTGGCTAGCTTCACGGGGTCAGCTATTGGCGTGTCGATGCTCGTGGTCATTTTCGTGGTTGGACGGACGTTGTTCGGATTCGATAGAAAGACATTGTTAACTTAACCAGGTCGTCCAAATGCCCGATGTCACCGAACGACCCGTTTCGTCGCTTGAGCTTCCGGGCGTACTCTGGGCCAAACTTCATGCACAGTTGGCGGATCGTCACAATACCTTCGCAATTAGTCATCGACGGTCGTTCGGTCAAATGCCTCTCTTGGTAGCGGCTGTGATTGTAGCTTCGGTGAATTATACACCCAAAATGGAGACTGTGTGGTCTAGGCGTCAATATCCAAGAGCACTTCGATCAATGCGCGGGCTTCATCCGGATCGGAGAGGAGTTGATGGCATCGTCGCTCCAGAGAGGCTTTGTCTGCGAAAGCCTCGCCTGATAATGCTTCCAGGTGTTGCGCTACACGCATGAGATCGGCCGCGGGAATTCGTTTCTGGGGTTGGGGCCGCGGTAGAGCTTTTCCCCTGGGAATTGGCACTTTGGGAAGCTTCCGTTTGCGCGGCGCTTTCACTCGCCACGGGCCGGCAGGCCGATCGCCGAAGTGCAGGGGGCGCCCCTCCCGGGTGGTGGATGCATCTATGGGGTACCAGCGCAAACCTTGTTCCGTGTTGATCAGAGCCATGGCCCATAAGTGATCGGGTTCGGCGATATTGCCCCGGTCGAACGTCCAACCCGTGGCGATTCCCGCGGGTACGCCGGCCCGTCGCAACAGTTCACAGGCGAGGATGTTGAGCTCGTAGCATACGCCGCGGCCCAACGACCGGGCATCGCGGCCCGCGTGTAAGGCCGCCAAATGGGAGTTCATTCGGCCCCTGCTGACACTTCGTAGCCATCGTGCGATGTGAGGGTCCTCAAGGTAGCCTGGGTCGTAGCTGTAGTTCTGCCGAATAAAATCTTGGATTGTGATGCAGCGATTCAGCGTGGGGAGTGCCTCAATGTGTAAGTCGGCGAGAAAATCGTGGGCCTCATTTGGCAGGTCTTCGTCGGGGGCGGTTCGATCGAATAGCAATGTCGGTGCCGTCTCTGAATCTGTCGTGTCGTTGAAATTTGGCAGGGGGCCCAGTTTCGCCCGGTAGTTCACTTCGGTGGCTGCCTTGCCTGTCAGAAGAGTCTGCCCCGTTCGCGAGGCAAGGATACGAGTTTCTTTCCCGGTTTCTAGCTGGCAGAGCTCGGAAAAAAGGGGTAATGGCAGCGTGGCTTGTCCGGCAGGTAGTCTGCCGCGAAAGACAATGTCCCCGGATTCCTCATTCTCCTCGCAGGTTGCGGCGTTGCACCATTCGGACCTCAACCCCACTGACGACCATCGTTGATTCGATGGGTCGAAGTGATTCATGATCTGCTTGGGACCATAGAGGAACGGTCCAGGCAATGGATAAGGAGCAAAGGATAGACCGAAATCTGGGCGTTCCCTTTTGGACGGCCGATCTCGAGGGTCGAGTTGTGGGCCGACTGCGATGTCGGGCTGAAACCAGCTCGCGTGCTCGGCTGAGTTTGATGCGGCCTTTCGTGGGGGTTGGTGCTGGGAGCCCGCCGCCGGCGCCGAAGACCGAGAGACGGTGTCTTTTTCGCGGTGTTGCGCTGGAGGAGGCGTCGTTGCTCGTTTGTTGCGGGGCACTGGCCGGTCTTTCGGTCGCTCTTCGGCACTTCCTTTCCACCATTTTCGCAATCGTGCCACGAGCCCTTCGGTAGAGGCGGGCGGTCTCAATTCTGATTCAGTAGCGGATTCGGTCGACTCCCAGTTCGCCGAGGTGGAGGCATTCGCTCTCTTTGCTGCGGCCTTCGCCTGCTTTGCTGCGTCTTTGGCCGCCGCTTTGCGCTCCCGTCGCCCGCTATCAAATGTGGGATCGGCCGGTTTTCGAAAGCCGAGAGCGTCGAGGTGCGCGTGCATCTGACCGCCTGTGGCGTTGCCGAGAAGGTCTCTTACGGTTTCGAAAAGCTGGTCATCGGAGCGGCCGTCTAGAATGACGGCACGGCAGAGATGATCTGCTATTGCGTCAGCGTCGGCCACGACGGCCGTCTTAAGCACGAGACGACCCGGTTCGCTGGCGATTTCTCGTTCGACTTCCAGTCGCATACCATTGCCAAGTTGGCCGCTTCGCCGAAGGCTATTTACCACCGTCACTCGCCAAGGGATTTGCAGGCCTGCTAGATTTCGACACCACGCATCGGGCGCAATATGACGTAGCGTTTCGCGCAATCGCGGAAGAACGCACATTAGTTCCGTGAGCGCGCTGCCTAGGTCTTGTGCTCGGCCCGCATACTCTCGCGTGCAGTCAGCTAGGAACTGTATGGGAAGCTGCTCTTCTTTCCAGATTTGCCCGAGCGTTTGTAGCCCAACTTTCTCAGTCAGGTAGTTAATGACGACGTCGCGGTCCTCGTCGACGATAAGGGGAAAGAGTGGTCCGTCGAAATCGGGTGATGAGAGTCTGTGAGCTTCAATCGCGAACGCGAGTTCAGGGGGCTCGGGCAATGCGACGGTTGCCTCAGCCCCCTCATTGATCGCGATTAGCGTGGTGTGGGCGCTCCCACCGCTTACAATCAGCGGGAGGCTGGCCGGGGGCCGTGCTTTCCCGCGAGCGAGCACCACAAGGCTGCGCGGTAGGCAGTGCGCCAACTCGGGCTCGGCTTCCAATAGGCTGTCGCCCGTTAACTCTTGTCTTTCGAATTCCGCTAGGTCGCCCGCCACTTCTTCGAGAAAGCAAAGGACCTCGCGTGTACCTGAGGTGCGGAGCAATTTGAGCGCGTCGGCCAGGCGGGGGTAGTCCCGGGCATTGCTCCAGGTCGAACGACGGTGACCATAAAGATCGGCCGGTGGATTTCGCATCAGTTGCGCTGGCGCTCGTAGGTCGCCGCGATCGTCTACGATAAACGGTTCGGCCCATAGCTTCTGATTCACTTCAGCAACTTCAACGCGGCGGTCTTCAATTGCGGCTTCGAGCCATGCGAGGACCTCCGGAGGCGCCTCACCACCGCCAACGATGCGTTTGGTGATGGCCGACAGTTTCGCGCTCTTCAGCGGGCGAAAGGGCAGCGGGGCAATGGCGTCTTCTGTCAGTCCGTGAATAAACTCAGGGTGGGGAAATACCTCTGGTTGGTCACCGAGAACGGCAAAGACGTTACTGATTGGGGGATAGAGTTCCCCCGGGGGGCGAAACTCGCCGTGGCCGTTGGGGATCCACGCGATTCGATCCAATCGGAGGTCATCGCGCAGGCTTGGCTTGCCGGTGAGCTGTTTTGCTAAATATTGAGCAAAGGCCAAACCCGCGGGTAATCCCGCGCGGCGTCCCGTCCCTGACAGCAATGCCTTCAGTCGGCCTGTGCCAAGCGCGCGCTTGGCACCAAGCGATTCCAAAAGCTGAACGACGGATGGATCCTGAATGTACTGCCTGGCGACCCGGAGTGGGACGTCTTCGCAGAACGATTCCAACAGTCCCCAGTCTTGGGCGTCAGGAAGAAAGAGCTGCGTTGGTCGGGCGAACCTTCCCTCCATAGATTCCACGCTCAACTGGTGATGGAGATTGAGTGACCTAGGTAGGCGTTTAAGCCGCTGAGCGATTTCCCCCACGCCCCCCAGCGATTGCGCCATGAATCGCAGTAATTCTCGGGAGCGGAGGCCGTCAGCGCTGTCTACCGCATCGATGTGAGCCTCGACCAGGCGCTTGAGTATTTGTTCTAGTTGCCTGTCTTCGAGTCGGTACGTTTGACTCAACCAATTAACGAGGGATTCAGGGACCTCTTTGCCCGGTTCCCAGTCAATGCCTAGGTCGGGCAGGTCCGTTTCGAATAGAAGCTGACAAGGTGCCCGTAGCGTTCCTTGTGTCGTGATGATCGCTGCTGTCCTTTCCAACGAAGTTCGCGAGGCTTCATCGGCTTTGATGTCCGGGGCATGCAATACGAGCCAGCGATAAAGTCGGGCTCGTTGGTCACGGTCAAAGAGTACCGGGTGGTTCGCAGCGCTACCGGTTTCGGCGCTGACTTCACGTAGCGCAAGGATAAGGCGCCGAACGGGCAGTGCAGGGGCAAGCCTATCATCGATGGCGCCGGCG
>Ga0257122_1002329_pt1 | contig 12012 bp, 11 predicted proteins | sample SI106_120metaG_FD_190146 | JGI IMG/M metagenome (GOLD analysis project Ga0257122, IMG submission 190146) | Marine microbial communities from Saanich Inlet, British Columbia, Canada - SI106_120 | ecosystem: Environmental > Aquatic > Marine > Inlet | place: Canada: British Columbia | collected... | reverse complement strand
CGGTGCGCGCCCCGGCCCCAAATGAGGGCAGCTGAACCTTGGACGACGGGGCCATGAATACGCTCCGAGATAAGGGAATAATACCCCGTGTAGCCCACGCCCGCGGATACGACGACGCGGGGGCGGCGTGAGGACGAGCGCGTGTAGGTCTTTTTCACGGTGGGGGCGGGCGTTCGCCAGCCCGTTCGAGATTGGAAATAGGGCTCTTCAGCGAGGGGAGGCGCGGCGTCAGCCGCATTGATGGCGAACACCGTCACGAATACAAGGCCTAGCAGGTGGGGGAAGCGCATCGTTGGATCTCCGATAAAGGTACGACGTTGGCCCGGTTTCAGGGCGAGTCGATGGAGGTGCAATGCGCATACCATCCGCTAAGTCTTGGGAATCGTGTCCTTTCGGAGGTGCTGGGTGTGACAGAAATGCCACGATCGGAAGGTCGATTTCACGCACGGACTGATATTGGCAATTCTTTGGCGTTGATCTCTGAAGCGACCCCCGTACAATCGCAGGCAATTATCGGTCACAGCGAAGGAGAATCGATGGACAGAGAAGCCCTGATCCACGAGTTGGAAAGCAAAGCGCCCAAGTACCGGGTGGATATCGTCGAAATGTTGGCCGAGGCCGGTTCGGGACATCCGGGCGGTTCACTTTCTGCCATCGATTTGGTGAGTGCGCTTTACCACTACAAACTTCGTTTGAAGGTTGACGATCCCCAATGGGCGGACCGCGATCGCTTCGTTTTTAGCAAAGGCCACGGTGTGCCGGCTCAGTATGTGGTCATGGCCGACCTCGGCTATTTCGAGAGGGAGAAGCTCTGGACGTTGCGCAAACTCGGGTCGCCGCTGCAGGGGCATCCGTGTGCACGCTGGTTGCCGGGCATCGAAGCGTCGACCGGTTCGTTAGGGCAGGGGCTGAGCATTGCTCAAGGCATGGCACTCGCTTCGCGGCTCGATGGCGACAAATACCGCATCTATTGTCTGATGGGGGATGGCGAAACCCAGGAAGGGCAGGTTTGGGAAGCTGCCATGTCTTGCGCCAAATATCGTTTGGACTCGATTACGGCCATTGTCGACTACAACAAGGCGCAGATCGACGGCTTGACCAAAGACGTGATGGACCTCGAACCCCTCGCCGACAAATGGCGTAGCTTCGGTTGGCATGTGATCACGGTCGATGATGGGCACGACTATCGGCAAATCTTCGACGCGCTTGACGAAGCGGAGCAAGTCAAAGGCCGCCCCACCTATATAATCGCCCATACCATCAAGGGTAAGGGCGTTTCGTTCATGGAGAGCAGCCCGGTATCTTGGCACGGTGTTGCGCCAACCAAAGAAGAGGCCGAGCGCGCTATTCTGGGAATTCGCAGAAAAGCTGGCCTACCTCTAGAGGAGGCAGTTCGATGAGTCGTGCAACGCGAGATGCTTTCGGTGAAACCTTGGCTCGGCTCGGTGCTGACGAGCCTAATATTGTTGTTCTCGACGCAGACCTAAGCGAATCGACCCGGTCCTCGAAGTTTGCCCACGCGTTCCCTGACCGCTTTTTCGAAATGGGAATCCAAGAGGCAAATATGTTGGGGACGGCCGCCGGGCTGGCCAACGGTGGAAAGATCGCCTTCTGTTGTTCCTTTTCATGCTTCGTCACCACGCGATTCGACCAGATTCGAGTCTCCGTTGCGTACAACGACGCCAACGTCACCATCGTCGGAACCCATGCGGGTTGTGGCGTTGGACCGGATGGCTACACGCAGATGTCGTTGGAGGACGTGGCGATGCTGCGGACGCTTCCAAATATGTTGGTGCTGCAGCCCGCCGATGATCTCGAATCTGAGCAGGCCGTTGAATATCTCGTAAAGGAATACACCGGCCCTGCATTTTTGCGTTTGACCCGTCAGAAGGTGCCTCGGGTGCATGACGATTCCTATCGCTTCCAGCCCGGCAAAGCAGATCAGCTACGAGAAGGCACTGATTTGGTCTTCTGCGCGAGTGGCGCGACCGTGCACGGGGCGTTGGAGGCTGCGAATCGTCTTTCCGATGAAGGCGTTTCCGCTGGCGTGGTGAACTTCCATACGATCTCGCCCCTCGATCGGGAAGCGGTAGCCCAATTGGCGGCGAAGGTTCCGCTTTTTGTTTCGGTGGAAGACCATTCTGTGACAGGTGGCCTGGGGGCGGCCATTGCCGAAGTCCTGGCCGAAACCACGCCTCGCCGCCTTCATCGGGTGGGACTGCGTGATTTTGGTGAATCCGGCAGCCCTGAGGACCTCTACGCCAAATACCATATCGACGGCCCGGGTATCTACCTGGAAGCCAAGCAGGCCTTGGAACGCTGAATTGGAACGCTGATTTTCGCCTCGCCCTCCACGTGCTATCATTTAGCCTAACCAGGTAGGTGGCGTGCGGATCCTTAGCGCAACCAAGAAACACGTTTTCTCCAAAGGGCAAATTGGCTGCGTCGGCACGGTTGCCACGCTTAACGTCACGCGGGGATGTGCTGGGGGCTGCGTTTTTTGCTACGCGCGCTCTTACGTCGGCGCTCCCGATCCGGGAACGGTTCTGCTCTACACCGATTTAGCTCACCAACTAAAACACGAACTCGACACGCCTCGGCGAAAGCGGCCACTACCCACTTTCACTGTCTGGGGAAGTGCGTGTGATCCTTTTCTCGGCGGACACCAGGTCCTCGCGGTTTCCCGAGAGTGTATGGAAATTCTCCTCGACCGAGGCATTGGCATCGCACTGTCCACGCGCGGCGTCATTCCCGACGATCTTATCGCGCTCCTAGGACGCCACAGCCGTCACGTACAAATTACGATTCCGCTGCCGTCCGTGTCGGAAGAATACACACGGGCTTGGGAACCGGCCACAGCTTTGCCTCGGGAACGGTTATTTCTCATTCAGCGTTTGATGGAGGTCGGCGTCGTTCCTTCCGTTCGGCTCGACCCTTTGATTCCCTTGATCAACGACCTCAGCGACCAGGTGAGCAAAGTCTTTTCCGCCATCGCGGGGCTCGGTATCCGTCAGGCCCAGGCGAGCTTTCTCCACTTGCGAAGCGGTGTCGCCCAACTGATATCCGACGAGGGCCCGACTGAAGCACGACGCCTCGTCCTAGGTTCCTTTCCCTCATACCAGCAGGGAATCGACTCGCGCTATGACCATCTTCCCCTAAGGCAGTCAGGTGCCAGCTTAAAACGGGTGCAAAGCGTCGCCAAGGAACACGGCATTCGGCTTTCACTCTGCCGCTGCCACAACCCCGGGTTGCCTGCAGGTACGTGTGATATCGAACCACTCGAACTCTTTTCTGATCCCGGGAGACAGCGTTCGCTTTTTGAGGATTTGGATTAGGGGAATTTGTCGGCCGCGCGGCTTATGATAGATCTCATCTTTCGTCACAACGTCACTACGTCACTACGTCACTACGTCACTACGTCCAACGTAGATACGTTTGACGCCTAAACGTCTTGCGAATCATCGTTTCTGCTTCTGGACCTCATTGAGGCCACCTCGGCCGCTACGACGGAGGTGCTCACGGCCCTCATGAACCGAGTTGGCATGATGCTGCGAAGACTTGTTCGATGATGTCGCACTGCCTGGGAACCCAGAGAGAAGCCTACTCCATTCGAAGATGCGCCTCTTCGATCGCAACGCTCGCGACCAGCTTTTTTCGTTCGAGGTCTTGGGCGTTCCATCTCGTTCTCGTTCTCGGTATCGCACCAGGCCCTGACAAACTAGACGGCGTACCCACGCTTGACCAGCTCGTTGTTGAGATGCTTGCCGCTTTCATGCACCGTCTGCCAACGCGGTTCGTTGGCCTGGTAGTAGAGATGGGCTAGGTATCGGCCGTAGGTATCGCGGGCGACGGTTTGTAGAACGACGAATTCGCAGGGGGTGAGGGTTCTCTTCAAGAATGCGGTTGCTCGCTTGCCTGCTGCGGTATCGGGGGAAGGGGCATTGATATCGGCTAGCCTGATCCGTTGATGGGCCAGGGTACTAAAGCCGAGGTCGAGACGTGCGATGAGGGTATCGCCATCGACGATACCCTCGACGACGGTCTTGAAAATATAGTAGCCGTGGCTCGGGCGTGGAATCGTACGCTTGTCTTTTTTCGTGGGTGTCTCTTGGCCAAATCGATTATCTAAGATGGCCTGATCCAAGGCACGAACACTGAATTTCTTGTTAGAGGCGAGCTGCTCGTAAAAGCTCCGTTCATCGGAGTTGGTGAGGGTGAGGAGTCGGCGATAATGGCTCCAACTCAACGGCGTCTTGGGTGGGTGCGCATAGGTTCGATAAAGCAGTACCGCGCGTTGAAGCGTGCGGGGATTCAACTGGAGATCCTCCGCCAACTGCCCAAGCAAAGGCGTGGTGAGCGCCGCGTCACGCACGGCCGCTATTCGTTCACCGAGCTGCCAATAGGTATCGACCAACAAACGCGCAACGACGGCCTCAGCCTTCATGCGACCGTCCTGCAAGATCTCTTCTAGGGAATCCAAGAGCCGCTGGTAGTCCCGATTTGTTAGCTCACTCATGACGGAGCACTCCATGAATATGGATACGACCACTGTGGTCGTATTGCCATTTGTGGACATAACACGTTCGGGTTTGCCGTGACACAAGGGCAGGAGAGTGTTGAAATAACAGGTAGATGGATGGTGTGTAGGGCTGGTCGCGGCCGTGGATGTGGAGCCATCTTTCGTTCAAATTTTGATTTGGCGTTTTAGGTACACAGCGTCTTATAGTGTGGATGAATGGTGAAGACGAGCAGCTGCGTCAGAAAGAAGAGGCCCAATATTGGGTCCGAGGGAACAATATGAAGGTGGTTTTGAAAGTACTAGCAGCCCGTCATTTGGACGCACTTTATTCCCTGGAGAATGACCCAGAGGTTCTTGCGTCGATACCTGGAGAATATCCTCTTTCTCGCGCAGCGTTTGATGAAAAACGTCGTAGGCAAATAGAAGCGGGTCTCGGAAAGGGGCAATCGACGTTCATGATCATCGCAGACAAGGTGGCCGTTGGCTGCATTGGGCATTTCCACCGTGATGTCGCGTCGCCTGCCGAAGTTGGCTACTTCGTTGGCCGCCAATGGTGGGGCCGAGGCATCGCAACGCGGGCTTTGGTTCTTTGTCTCGACGAGATGAGAACACTTGGTGTCTCGGGGCCTGTGCATGCCGGACATGCCGTCGACAATCTCGCCTCTGGGCGCGTGTTGAGAAAAGCTGGGTTTGAAGAAAACGGAACCACGCCTTATACAAAGACCGATGGGTCGGTCGTTATGGATCAAGCGTGGGTCGTTGACCTATAACCGGCCAGCGTTTCGTCGCGGCAGCAAAAAGGCCATAAGTGATGAACCAGGCCCCCACCACATCAATGGTGTAGTGCAGATGAGCAGTGAAGACGACGACTACCACTAGAACGTGCGCCAACAATCCGACGCGGCCGATGGGGCCTCTGCCCCTGCAATAGAGCCAAAGCAGAAACGTCGTCGCTGTATGACCGGAAAAGAAGAGGTCCTTGGTGAGGTAGATGCTCGGAGCATTCCCCGTCAACGCGCTGATGGGATTGATCAGAGCCAACCAAGCTGTGATGAGTTCCGCTGCGGGCTTGCCAACATTTACATCTGGCCCGTGAACGGGGCCCAGACCGGTCAATGGGATGCAAATGCCTCGTAGCAGACTGAGGGCGCCGCCGACGTAGAGAAAGTGCAGAAATGCGGGCCGGCTCTTGCGCCAGAGCCAAAGGGCCACCGGTAGATAGAGCAGAAGCCAAAGGTGATAGTTCCAGCGATGAACCCATTCTATTCGGGGGATCACCGAAAGGATGGAATCCGGCAGAGAGGGCGCAGGCCGAGTTTCATTGAGGAGCGCCAAGAGTAGCATCAGGGCGTGGCAGGCGTAACGCCAGGCGAAGGCCACGAAAATGTTGTCCAGGCCCCGACGCAAAGAATGCGAGATCTTCGTCATTCCTAGATCCTAGTGCTGATTTTGTGGCAAGCCGTCGCCGATATCGTAGTAGTCACCCTTTTCCGCCACGAAGATATGCATCTTGATTTGCGTATGAGTCGGCAGGTCGAAAGCACCCATCGCGATCGCTATCCAGTCGTTCTTGATTTGGTCGATGGGGTCAAAGAAAAGGGAAGCCCCACAATCCGCACAAAACCCACGCCGTACCTTTTCCGAAGAAGGGTACCAAGTAATATTCCCAGCACCGTGAATTGTGACCGAGCTACGCGGAACGTCGGTCGAGACAAAATAATGTCCCGAATGCTTGCGGCATTGCGAGCAATGGCAGGCGTCAGGCTGAGGTAGATCACCCGAAACTTCAAATGTTATGGCGCCACAGAGGCACGACCCCTTATGCATAGTGGTTTCCTTTTGCGCTGGGAACTCGGGCACTATACCAGCGAAAGTCCGGTGACCGCTGCCGATTCAGCAATTATTCAATTCGAACCGCGCCTTTTGTACACGGTAACGTTTCAACTTGGATGTCGCAGAAAAAAGTGCAGCACCGGTGATGTGCACTTCCGACAAGCACAATAGCCCTGTTTTCTAGCATTTAGTGCGTCTTCGGGTTGGCGGGATAACGGTAGGCTACATGGCATAGCGTTTGCTTTTCTCAGGGGCAACCGTTGGACGATAACGAGAGTGAAAGGACACTGAGATGAAGACAGGACGGCTTGACAAGGGTACGCCAGCAAGATTGCTAGGACTGGTCGCAATGCTCTTGGCGCTGATCAGCGCGGGTTGCGAATCAACAGGTAGCAGTCAATCTCTTCCGGCAGCAGGGGGAAAGGACGATCGGCCCGGATGGAGCGAAGTGCAACAAGGATGCCTCGGGCAGCAGGGACTGGACTGCTGGGTTGGCCAGAGTTTCGTCGTGAGACATTTCGAACTGGGAAGAGGCTGTCAGTTTCAGTCATTCTCTTTTGAGTCGGCCGACGCATGCTTCGAGGCGAGCACGCAGTATCGCCTCTGCATGGATAGCACTTGCCAGGCAGCCGCTGGTAGCTATGAGGGGGGGCGGCGAAACGTGTCGCAACTGTGCCGCCGGCGAAACGTGTTACGAGGGGAATTGCGTCAAACCTGATACCTGCCTGCCCAATGATTCGGTTTGTACGAAGAGCCAAAGCGGCGCTGAGCGCTATAGTGTGCAAGTGTGTAGCCACGTCTACGACATAACCGCAACCGGCGTGTCTCTTCTGCTCCAGAGACAAGAGACGGTTGTTTCCTCCAGCGAATCCGAGTGTGATGCGATCGTCAGGAATCTAGTTTCATGTGAAAAGATCGATCCCTACCACCCTCCCTGCAGCGTAGATTCCGGATATTCTGAATGAGCCTGCTGTGATCCTAGCGGCGTTTGCGATGCATGCGTAGGCTGAGCCCTAGGAAATTCAAGCGATTTATGTTACCCGTCTTAGGACGAGCATCGCATCATTCAAGCATGGCGTGCTCACAGCGGGTGAGGTTTTAGCCTGACACAGGGGCTAGGTCATTTCACCGGACAGAGACGAACGTGAAGCATAAGCTTTCACCCATTACGCTCGACCGAATCGATCACGACGCAGCCAAGGTCGTCAGACGACTGACCCGCTATGGGCATCAAGCCTATCTGGTCGGTGGCTGCGTGCGCGATATGCTTCTTTCGCGCGAACCCAAAGACTTTGACGTATCCACGAGCGCCACACCGGCGGAGATCAAAAAACTCTTTAGAAACTGCAGGATTATCGGCCGCAGATTTCGCCTAGCTCATGTTTTCTTTGGGCCCAAAATCATCGAAACGTCGACGTTTCGCGCCAAACCGGCCGCGCCGACCGGTGATGAAAACGCCGACCTGATGATTCGCCGGGACAACGTTTTTGGGACAGCTGAAGAGGATGCACTTCGTCGTGACTTCACCATCAATGGTCTATTTTACGACCTGGAGAAGAAAGAAGTGCTCGATTCGGTCGGTGGGCTGCCCGACCTTCGCGCCGGCCTCGTGCGCACCATTGGCGATGCCAACATCCGTTTTCAGGAAGACCCTATTCGCATCATCCGCGCGATCAAATTCGCGACGCGGTTGGATCTGGAGCTCGAAGACGAATGCCGCGAAGCGATGATGCGCTTTCGGGGACTGATATCGCGCTGCGCGGTAGCTCGCGTTCTGGAGGAAAGCTACCGGTTGCTGCGATCAGGACACGCCGAAAAATCGTTTCGTATGATGCATGAGCTGGGTACATTGGCGGTTCTCTTTCCAGAACTATCCGTGAATCTATCCCCTCCTGCCCACAGTCTCGCAAACGAGCCCGTAGATGCGGTTCGGTCGGGAAGAAGATCGAGTCGTCCGCGCGGCGGCCCGGCAGGGGATCTACCGGCGGAGGATACAGCATCTGAAAACGCGGAAGCAGTGGCCGATGAGGAGGATGGCTCGCTGCAGGAAGCGAAGAGGCTGTGTGAGCTGATGGAAGTCCTCGGGCTTGCCGATGAGGATGCCCGCAATGCGGTAGAGCCGCAGCTGTGGTCGCATCTTCGTGCCCTCGATGCGCTCGTGGCGGCTTTCGACGAGCCGCCAGAACCCCCACTCCTGGTCGCCACGCTGCTCAGCGCTCTCGCTGTGGAATCTCTCAGAGAAGACCAACGCATCTCCGACAGTTCTCGTCAGCTTCAGCAACTGGTTAGAAGCGTATCCACACGCCTGCAGCTCTCCCGTCGACATCGTGAGAGGCTGGAACAACTACTCGGCTCCCAACGGCGTATGGAACAACGCCGGTTGCGGACAGCTATGCTAAACCGCGAGTATTTCGCGGATTCCTTGCGATTGCTGCAACTTAGGCATCTCGCCACCGGTCAGCATTTCGATGCGCTCGAACGTTGGTACGCGCATTTCTATCGTAGCGGTAGGCGACAAAAACGACGCCGACGGCGCCGACAACGACGAAGACCTCGCCCAGAATAGAATTCGAATGCCCCAACCCAACGGTCCTGAGCTTGCTCCATTCGATGCCGAACTACTCGAACGGGGCCGTCGCGATCACTATCGGGATTCAGCGCTCTACGATTTCGAATACCGCAGACGAAAGCAGGATATCCGCTTCTATCGCAAACTGGCCTTTCTATGCTGCGGAGGCGGGGAGGGCGGGTCTATCTTAGATTTGGGTTGTGGAACGGGACGCGTTGCACTTCCCCTGGCGCGCGCCGGTCATAGGGTCTGCGGCATTGATCTAAGTCAGGCCATGCTACACCGGGCAAAACAGAAGGCCGAAAGCTTGTCCAAAAGCGACAGAAGGCGGCTCGTTTTGCTTTGTGGCGATCTTGGATATCTACCTTTTGGTCGCCGATTTTCCTTGGCAATTTCCCCGTTCAATACACTGCAACACGTCTATGACGTGGATGAATTGTGTAGTGTTTTCAGCGAGATACGATCTGTTGTTCACGATGGTGGCTACTTCGCATTCGATGTGATGCAGCCGGAACTACCTTGGCTGTTGGCGGCTGACGGCGACGAATTCGTGCGACGAAGGTTGACGCATCCCCACACGCACCAGCCTTTGCGTTTCAGTGCGCGACGCTATTTCGATCGCACGTCTAGGATCGCGATCGTTCGCATGCGTTACACCGCCGCACCAAGTGATGGGGCGGCGTCCGAAGTAATCGTGGCACATCGTCAATACACCTGGTCTGAACTTGCACTCGTTTTGAAGGCTACGGGTTGGACGGCTTGCGGTGTCTTCGGTGGATTTTCAGGCGAGCCGGTATCGTCCAAAAGCGATTCGCTGGTTGTTGTTGCCGTTGCGGGCGCGTCGAAACAGTCACCGTTTCCCTCCTAGCCTCGTCTTAGAGTGAAATACTTCCGACGGGAAACCTCCTTTCCTCGTCGGAAAATGGTTGACAGTTTAAAGAGCCAACGACGACAATCACTTAACTGTCTTTGATCTTGGAGGAGCCGATGGGCGAGAAACAGAAAGTCGCACGAACGGGTGTTGAGTTGGATCGAAACTTCATTTACTACGTCAAGGGTGGAGATGTTTGGCGTACTCCTCGGAAAAAGCCAGGAGAGCCCAAAGGGCAAGCTGAGCTTGTTGCCGAGGCAGGAGTCGAACAAGACTTTTCCAGCTTCATGTATTTCGTAGACAAAGATGGTGACATCTCTAGTACGCGCCGGTCGGTTGGCGGACAAAAGCGCAAGAAGAAAGCCAAGAAGAAAGTCGTAAAGAAGAAAGCCAAGAAGAAGGCTAAAAAGAAAGTCGTAAAGAAGAAGGCCAAGAAGAAGGCTAAAAAGAAAGTCGTAAAAAAGAAGGCCAAGAAGAAGGCTAAAAAGAAAGTAGCTAAGAAGAAGGCCAAAAAGAAAGTAGCCAAGAAGAAGGCCAAGAAGAAAGTAGCTAAGAAGAAGGCCAAGAAGAAAGTAGCTAAGAAGAAGGCCAAGAAGAAGGCTAAAAAGAAAGTAGCCAAGAAGAAGTCTAAAAAGAAAGTAGCCAAGAAGAAGAAGGCCAAGAAGAAGGTAGCCAAGAAGAAGGCTAAAAAGAAAGTCGTAAAGAAGAAGGCCAAGAAGAAGGCTAAAAAGAAAGTAGCCAAGAAAAAGGCTAAGAAGAAAGTAGCCAAGAAGAAGGCTAAAAAGAAAGTAGCTAAGAAAAAGGGCAAGCGTCGCTAGCTGAAGCTTGTTTTCTCCTTCCCCCCTCTAGTACTGCACTAACTCCCCTTTTCATTTTCAAAAGGAAATGGTGTGAAGACCAACTCTTCGCGGGGAATACCCTTATCCAGACCATAGCGAATCGCCTCGCCCCAGCTGCTTCGGTCTGTGGTCATCTGGTATTTTCGGTACGGGAAAATAACACGCAATTCCTGATTGTCGGATTCGTTGGCGCTATTGTTTTCCTGCGCATAGAGATACGCGTAGTAAGTGGGTTCTTCTACCAGGGCGCGTTGAATCAGATCTGACGCGCGCGCCAAATCTGTAGCTGGAATACCCAGTTTGACGAGGGTCCACGTCATTGTCTTATGCGTGCCTAGAATAGGGAATTGGTCTAGAAGCTCCGGGCGGCGCAGTCCCTCTTTTACGATAACGGCGCGGTAGGCGAAGCTTCGCCCCCAGTAGAGTCGTTTGCCGAAGAGCCAGGGATAGGCTGGACAAAAGTCGACGCCCGATAGTAGGGCTTCTTCGTTCCAGGTGGGTGGAGTTGCGTCGTCGCTTAGCGGCCTCCAAAGGAGTTGAGCAACGATAGGCGTATCTCCGAAGAGGCGCCCTGTATCTATTTCGGCGATCGTCTTGAACTTTTGACGATCGAAAAACGTACCTGGAAGCCACTGGAGACTGCTCGGAGAAAACGCGACTGTCGCGAGTGACTTCGTGTTGGGGTTGTCTTCTGCGCAGGCTGCGAGGAGCCGTCTGCCCCCTTCCAGCCCGGCGTATGCGTCAAGTACCCAGAGGCAATTGATTACGGTAACGCCATTTCCTTGGATCGGTAGGCCCGCTGCTTCGGGCGGTGCGAACTCGATCTGGCCCGCAAGTTGGTCGTCGTAGAGGAGCAGTAATTTCTTCAGCCCGTTTTCTTCGGCCAAGCGCAGGTAGTTCTTACGATGCGGATCGTCCTCTTGGATTTGCGCGGGAGCGAAACATTGCTGCCGCACGTGCGTGAAGCGGGGATCACTGGCTGAGTCGACGACCTCAAAACTCATCTCTCCAGAAGGGCGCAACAGTGGTTCAGCTTTGCCAAGGTCAGCGGCACTGATTGAACCCTCGTCCAATCCGAGCGGGTCACTGGTGAGATCGAGTTGGTGAACTTGGTAGCTATCGATCCCCGCCCGCACTGTGGGAGCTTGGCGGGCGATGGCGGTCGCTTGCTGAAGGTTCTTCGCACGGAGCAATAGCAGACGTTCGCCTTGAGGACCTAGGGTCCCGGCGAGGATCAGGCCCCGGCTGCGAAGAGAATCGACGTAGTCGTGATGCTCTTGGGCCAGGTCTTGATGGCCAAGGGGATCTCCAATTCTATTCGTTCGGATAGCGAAAATCATGCTCTCACGTATCATCGCCCTATTGCAGGTATCCCCAAACG
>Ga0257122_1002326_pt1 | contig 12018 bp, 10 predicted proteins | sample SI106_120metaG_FD_190146 | JGI IMG/M metagenome (GOLD analysis project Ga0257122, IMG submission 190146) | Marine microbial communities from Saanich Inlet, British Columbia, Canada - SI106_120 | ecosystem: Environmental > Aquatic > Marine > Inlet | place: Canada: British Columbia | collected... | reverse complement strand
ATATCAGACAAAGTCCAGGAAAGAGAGGGTCTTGCCGCTTCATAGGGAGCTATGGTCCTTCTTTAAGGGTAAGTCGGAGGGGCTTTGCTTTCCTTACGAGGGCCGGATCATCCAGGAGGATACTGCGTCACGGAATTTTAAAACGATGATGACCAATGCCGGACTTGACGACGTGGGCCTCCATACACTGCGTCACACATTTGTATCTCATTGCCTCATGTCAGGTGTGTCAATGTGGGAGGTGAGCCGGTGGGCCGGACATTCCAGCTCGTATGTTACCGAACTATATGGCCACCTGGAGCCGGACCGGCGTGAGATCGACCGTTTGAACCTGTGATCAGCTAAAAGCAAAAACCTCTTGCTGTAGTCTGTTTGCTGCTATTTCGCAGTATTTCTCTTCCATCTCGATGCCGATGGCCTTGCGCCTTAATAGTTTGGCCGCTGTCAGAACTGTGCCTGTCCCCATGAAAACATCTAAGATGGTGTCGTTTACGCTGCTGCTGTGATTTATGATAGACTTGAGGAGCTGGTTGCCTTTTTGGTGTGGATGGGAGCTGGCTTTGTGTTTTATGTGGTCCATGTATTGGACATTTGAAAAACCTTTATTATTATATACCCCCCCCCATTCTCCAATACAACACATAGCTCGTATTGATTTCTAAAGCCATATCCTAATCCGATGTTGTTTTTTATTATTACCAGTAACATTCTAAGCGTATATATCACCTCTTTTTCGTTGTATTCATATATTTTGGGATATTGCCTCCAGTTTGTAAATAAGTACAAACATCTGCCCTTTTTTAATATACTTGTCAGTGATCTCATTGCTGTAAAGTTAATACTAACGCTCTCATTATTTGCGATGGTTTTGTTGTGCCTGCCGTAACCTACTCCATCGCCATACGGTGGGTCTGTTACGACCAGATCCACCGGATCAAGTTGAGGCATGATCTCCAGGCAGTCGCCGTGGTATATTGTGATGCCGTTGTGTTCGTAGTATGGTTTAATCATGGTTGTGTGTTTCTATGGGTTTAGTCGCTATTGTGGCCGCGTTTAGCTTGCTAGTCCGCCATTTGTCGTAGGTGATCAGAAGCCCGCCCATTGCAACTATCATCAGGATGAACTTTACGAGATCGGTCCTCCACTCATGGGACCACTTTTTCCTGTTATTGATATCTCCGATCGCTGTGGCAAGGGTCGCAATTCCATTTGTCAGGTCGTCGATTTTCCCGTTTTGATCATTCGATGTCTTTGTCAGATTGTCTATACTGGCGCCCTGGGCTTTCGTTCTATCAGCCCATCTGTCGATTTTCCCGTTCTGGGCAAGTTTATCATCCATCAAAAAAGAGATATCTCCGGAGCTTGAACACCCTTGAGGATCGCCGACGTGCTTTTTAAAATCGCCCTTTAATTCCTGGAAATCCTTAATGAGTATTTCCTGTGAGCTTGCCACTATACCGGCATCTTTGTCAATCCGGCCCACTGCCTCGTTTGTGCTGTTAATCTTTGAGAATAGGTCTCTGATAGTCTGCGAGAAAAACATTGTTATATCCCTCTTCGTCTAAGGTTAGCAACACTCTCATGCCCCCCGCGTTTTCCGGGCGGGCAGTTTCTTCCGGTATTTATCCGACTTCCTTCTCAAGTCCTGTATGAGCTGCGGCTTTTCTAAATTTTGCCATTTCGCCCTCGCTGGCTTCTGTTTTTATCATGTTGAGTGTTTTTGCCTTGCGGTTTCTGCTGCGTGCAAGTCCTATGATAGTCGCTATCAGGCCGGAGCCGCCTACTGCCCCACCGGCCACCTCTGTGATGGCGCTTGTGGTCCACTCAAACCCTGACTTTATGCCAGCCTCCACCATTGGCCTGGTGGTATTACTGAGAACCTGATTTCCGACCATTGCCAAAGCTGACGGCTGGCCGGATCTGTGAGCACGCTTTCCCTCTTTGTCGATCGCTTTTAAAGCCAGCTTTTTGAGGGCATCATTTTCGATCGGTTTGCCGTCGGCATCCTTTATCATAAAGGCAATGGTCTTGAGCTGCTCCTTGTTCACGTTTTCGTTGAAAGTAAGCTCCCTCTGTTTCGGCCTCGGATCAGGTCCTGGCACAAGCGCCCCCGCTATCATGTTGGATATACACCCACCATTTAGGAATAACGCCATAATTACCATACACAATATAAAATTTCTTTTCTTCATTCCTTCTCCTTAAAATAATATAATCAATTAGACCCCTGTAGCAAAATCAACAATATCTGCTGCTGTTATATTTGCGGCATTGGCATCAATATCAATCAACGTGCCTGCATTCCCTAAATCCTCACCTAAGTTTGAGCTATTCTCTCCATGATTCCAATAGTGCATGAGGTTTGCTGTTTGGGTGTAGTTGCCACTGGTATTTCTCAAGTCTAGTTTGTAACCATTCCCGCTGTCATACATTGCAGTTACCGCAGCAGCAGGGAGTTCAGTATTAAACAAATCAGTGCTGTGCATCGTTCCTGTCCATAATGCCGCAATGGCGGGGTTTGTCCCTACATACACGGCCCTTGATGTATCGGTCATTGTACCCGTACTATCGACTGTCTCTGTTATATCCCCTGCACCAACCGCAGAGCCATTTATATAAAACGTAAGGGTTGTATTGCCTGTCCAAGTCACACCGATGTGCATCAATGCTGTGATATCAGCACTGAAAGGGCTGTTTGTTGTAATCCACTGCTTTACTTCTGTGCCCGAAGAATCAAACATCTGGATTAAAAATTCACTGCCAAACCTAGCAATATAAAATCTGTTATTAGAATCGCTCGTACTTTTAAAGGTAGTTATTCTGACATTGCCCGTGACCGTAGGTGTTGCGCACCAAACAAACAGCGACCAATCATCTATAATACCTAGTGCTGTGTTTGTTGTGTTTGCCAGGTATTCATCCGTTCCGTTTAAATGGAGTGCGTTTGTATGAAAGTCAGCAACGCCACCAGCTCCCGCCGCCCCCATCATTACCCGATGAGGAGTCAGGCATCTTATATGTTTGTTATAAGCGATCATTCTGCTTATAGCTGGCGGAGAGGCCAGTGAGTCGGCAATGGTGTTGTCAGGTATCCATAATCTTTTATTAGGTACGTAAATATCCATAGTTTTATATAGTCGGCCAGGTGTAGGAAAGATCCTTCACCTTTTGCGGTGTGTTGGCCGCTGCCAGCTTTGTCTTGATTGTTGTTTTAAAGTAATTTGTCAGTGTGGCGATATCTGCGTCTCTCGCGGTATCCATACTGGCCTCTTCCGCCGCTGTCATAAACTTGCGGGAAAGCTCGTCCGTCTCGTCATACTTCGCCGCGATTATCGCCTTGCCCTCTTGTTTGATATGTTTTTTCTTTGCCTTCTTTGCACCGGCCAGCGGCTTATCCGTCACTGTATAGTCAAGTACCGCATGATCCGAGTTTTCTGTAATTACCGGACCGGTGCGGATCTGGATCTCCGGATCATAGTCCTCGTTATTTACGACAGTCACCGGCAGAAAGCCTTCCGCAATTAAAGCCGCAGGATCTGACTGCTCCCAGTGTTTAAAGCCAGAGACGCTCCTGCCGTTTTTCAGCTTCCATACTTCTGGTAATCTGTTGAGTATTTTTCCGCCTTTTATATATTGCAATTATCTCTCCTTATGCAAAGTCCTGTCCGCCAGTAAAACCCCACCATGTGGTCCCGTTGTCGGTTGTAAGAAATGTAAATATGTCAACATCGTTTGCTCCGGATGATATAGTCGGCGCTGTGCCATTTGTCGGCCAGTCTACGCTCGACGGCCATGCGACAGTCCGCGATCCCGTGCCATCCTGTTTTTGTATCAAAGTGAATGATCCGGCAATATTATCCCCAGGTGGATTGCTGAATGTATAGGTACAATTTGCAGTCAGTGTCAACTCGTACACATCTGCATTCTCCTTGTTTATCGTATACGTCGCCCCTGTGTTCGCCTCCACCAGCGTCTCTGCTGTGTCTTTGAGCTGTGCCTTCGACACTTCTTTGTCGTTACAGTCCAGCGCAGCGCCCAGCTTATCAAGGCCGATATTGAGAAACGGCCTGATATTGCGGCCCATGATATAGCTGTTTGTAGAGTCGTCGGTGTTCTTGATACTGGTAGATCCAACACGGTGATAGATAAGTGCGATCGGGATCTTGTCTACCGGTGACGGCATGGTGGGCTGTACCGGGCTGGCATTCTCTGCCCCGGCTGTAATGCCCAGGGCGTCAGTGCCCATATCATAATAAAGCAAGTCGATTTTCGGATTTGCTGACGGTGCGGTAAATGTACCGCTGGCCGTGGTGGTCACGTCCAGGCTGCCGTCCAGGCTAAACTCTGTATAGACACCGTTTTTTGTGAATCTGGCGCCATACACGTCCATAGTCATACCCGGCGTAGAAGTCTCCTCTACATGGAACGGCTCAAAGTCCATACTGTGCAGAGACCTGTGTGTCTTTGATATATTAGTTTTTGACAGGTTCGCTGCCGTGTCTGGTAATATCGAGTTGAGATATCCTTCTTGTTCTGTCATCTATAAAGCCTCCTTTTTAAACAATTCCTGACACCGCCAGCGCGAAATCGGTATAGTTAATAGTGGATACTGCCGTGTTATCACTCGTAAACTTAAAGCGGAACTTGAAATATCTTCCGGTGTATGTATTGCCGGAAGTGAAAGACTCATATCCGTTGTAAGTAATGTCGTCATCCGACCTGTTTATCTCGATAGAGCTTGTCACCGTACCGGCCAGGACCGTTGTCAGCGTCAGGTTAAACCTGCCAGTGGCGATCTGCCCTATGTCAAACGCTGTGGTCGTAAAGCTGGCCTCAGCTCCCAACACCGGAAAACCCCAGACCGCGTTCTCAAGGTCCGTCGCATCGTCCCACTGCTGACTGGTGTCTATCGTGATAGATGGGACCGTGCGGGAATTACTGGAGGCGTCTGTTATATACTCAACCACCGCATTTGTCAGGTTCTCGGCTACGTTGAAAAGCTTCTCATTGAAATCCAGTGTCTCATTTAACACATACCCGGTCGCCCTATACCTCACAGTCCCTGTGGCCAGTGATCCGGTAGTTATATCCGTCGCCTTTATGGTAAAACCGGTTACGGCCTCGCTAAACGATTTAGGGTGCAGATACTTAGTGTCGTCCGCATCGAACAGCTCCAGTGTGCCGTTGGTTATAGACGGCGCCACTGCGAATGGCGTGGCGTATGTTATGGCCAGCCCTGTGCTGGCGTTGGTTATCGTTACAATCCCGGTCTCCACCTTGTCTATCACATCGAATACAGTGCTCAGGCTATATACGTTTAACTTGCCGGTGCTTACATTACTCGGCGTAAAGGAGACCTTGAACTTGTAATATCTGCATGTGTAGTTACCAGTCGTAAAGACCTGCCACCCGTTCCATGATGTCAGGGTGTCTGCCGTGTTAATCTCTATCACGAAATCAACATTACCCACCAATACCGTGCCCATAGTAAGCTCTATTTTGCCCGTGGCCACTCCTCCCAGGTCGAATGCTGCTGTGGTGAAATCCGCCGCTGCTGATAAAACAGGAAAATCCCACAATACCCCGTCCAGGTCAGTGGTATCGTCCCACTGCTGCGTGGTGTCGTTTGTAAATGTTGGTATGGTCCGTGAGTTAAATCCGGAGACAGGTATATACTCAATGGCGATATTATTCCTGTCAGTGATATCGTTGATCATGTCTATAGCACTACTGCTGAAAGCGATGTTTGTGGTCAGGCCCTCTACGTCGATACTGTAAGAGGTCTCTGTGGATACATTGCCTGAGTTGTCTACAGCCACGATCCAGAAAGTCTTTGTCCCGTTAGTTGCAGCCGTCTCAATATACTCAATCCCGCCCAGATAATCCTCTGTCACCGGGATAGATGTGGCGAATATCGCCCCCGATGATATCTTGTACCCGAACAGATCCGCGTCCGTTATCGCGTTCCATTTAAATCTCAGATTGTCTCCCTCTTGTACAACCGTGAACCCTGTCACTGCTGACGGCGCCGCGTCCTTACCCACTATGGTGATGGTATTTGATTCCGCTCCGTCTGAGAGGATATTCCTGATATTCTCAGTCTGCACCTTTATCGTGTACGACTTACCCACCTCAGCGCTTATGCCGAGATCAAACAGGACGTCCAGTTTCGATATGTATTTCACGAATTCATACGCGCCGGCATCTTCCTTTACCAGTACCCGGTACCGCACGAGGTTGAGTGTCTGATTAGGCGGCGCAAAGGTCCCGTTTATCTTGACAAACCACGTTCCGTCCTGGTTACTAAAGCCGCCGGTCTCTGTGATAACAAGATCTGTGACGTCATCGGTGGCCGTGTTCTGATTGACCACTTTGACGTAGTCCAGTGTTACCGGGTCAACTTCGAGGTTGTCATTGAATATCGTAGAATTATACGCCTTTACCGTGATCTCAATGGTGTGGTCGGGGTACTCTACTACCCGCTCCACGGTGAACTCATACCACGTTGCCCCGTCACCGAGAATCGGATGCTTGATCCTTATCACGTCCCCTCGCTCACGCGGAACACTGTCGATATCCGTCCTGAACTTGCCCCCGTACCAGTTCACCTTGATGTCGTTAGCCTCCTGGGTCAGCATCCTTATCGCCTGCGACTGTCTGGAAATAGCCTTGTATGTTATCTCTCTCAATACTACCCCTCGCGGGTTGACCTGCTGGTCTGAATAGTCGTCTATAACCGGCGTGCGTGTCCAGGCGTCGTTGCCCTCTTCGGTGGGGTCTTTGTAGATCCCGATCAGACGGTTCGGCTGCTCCTGGCTGGAAAAGGTGGAGTATGAAAATGATCCCGGTAGTATTGAGCCGACCAGTTTACCCGGCTCGTAATCCCGCACAGGGCTTTCCGCTTTTTTTACCTTCAGTTTTATCACTCTGCCATCATGAGTAAAGTAGCCGCCAAATGACTTATTTATTTCATCCAGCACGTCCATCCACGGTTTGAAACTGTCCAGTGTAAATGTTATCCTTGCCCTCGGTTCCGTGCCACCTGTACCGTTATCCACCATTACTTCAGCCCAGTCGTAGACTACGCCGAATGACGCATCATTAATCTCTGCTGTAGACTTCCCGGCGCCGCCCCGGTCCTTGTCAAGTAGCAGATATTCCCGTATTACCGCAGCGGGATTGCCTGACGCTGCTGCCGCAAGCGTCGTCCAGTCAGCCCCGTTCCACCTTGCGACTTTCCTCCCCTTTGCCACATTGACCGTGACCAGAGGGTCTCCTGACAAGCCTGTCCCGACAGGGACCTGTTGCGCCGGGTGATTTGCTAGATAATTTCGTATCCAGTTTTCTCTGTAATCTTTATCGCCGGGGCTTCCCGCCGCTATCCATGCCGCGTGTCCTTGCGACCATGTCGCCGCTGGCACAGTTGTCGTCGTCATGGAGTCCATCGTGGTCGCGACATACGCTGTATCCCTCAGTCCTCCTATCTTATTCAACGAGTCGATATACCTGGAGTCTACTCCTTGTGTCGGGGTCCCATGATATATCGTGTGCGATATTCCTTCGGCGTTGCTTTCCCCGTCTACTTCAAAACCGTTTACCAGTTCAAGCTCTCCGGCTGCTATCTCCAGCAGCCGTGCCTGGACCTGTCCCTGTCCGGAACTCCAGAGCATATTCGTTGCTACTCTTAACCCGTCTTCTGTCCAAATCAGCGGAGATGGTAGCTGGTTTGAGTGTGTGTTGCTAAACGCGGCAAATTCGTATTGCGGCGACGCCGCAGCAGATACCGCCGACAGGGGGTCGTCTGCCCGTCTGATTGGAACAAATATACTGGTTACAAGCTTTATAGCACCACCAATATAAAAGAACGGATTGAAATATTTGAAAAAACTCACTTACATTTATCCCTTTTTAAAATCCCAAATCTAAAATTTGTAATTTGTAAACCTGTTTATGGATTTAGAGTCCTTACTACTGTATTTTTTCCCCTAAAGTTTGCCATGTTCCCGTTTCCGCCTACCTCTGTAAACCTTGTCCGGCACATATCCAGTGTACGGTTGCAGTCACGCAATACCTTTACCGTGTCGTCCTCTGCCGGTATGTTCGGCAATGGAAAGTCCAGCGTGAATTCCTTGTCTGCCTGAACCCATCCAATAACCTTTCTTACGATTCCGTCATTTGCGCCTGACGTAAACTCGATTTTTCCTATCTTCCAGTAGTCGTCCGCCTGCGCCATAGTCTTTACCTTGACCACGCTGGTCGTTGATCCGGCGTCCACGTTGTCTGTAGCCTCCTGTGTGAGAGTCGAGACGCTTACGCTCTGCGCACATCGAGAGTTTGCGAATACTGATATCGGGCAGACACGGTCTACGGCCACGCCTGACTGGAAACCGGCATACCCCAGCTTTGATACTACCCTTATCTGGCATATAGCCTCGCCTATAAACACATGGTCGGTCACTCCGTCGAATTTAGTTACAGCGTGTGTGGGTGAGCCGAGCAGGTCGTAAAATATCTGTCGTATCAGGAACCGTTTGTATTTCATATAGTTCGGACGCTGCCAGAAAAATGCCTGGAACCTGTCGTCCACATTGTCAAACTGCAACGTTACCGAGTCCTGCCTCAGCCCCGGATTGTGCGTAATCTGCGAGCGCGACAAACGCCCTGCTGCATACGTCTGAGCGTTGTCGTCGACGTCAAAGAAATCCACATTGCGGTCATATATGGCGTAGTGGAGGGTATCGGTATCATCAATCACCTGAGAGCCGAGGAAATAGTCTATTATCTCTACCGGTTTATTCTGCGCCGCCTGCGCCTTTGCGTCAAATTCTGAGGTTGTGATCCTGGACATTTTTGATTACCTGGTTATATTTTTTTTCTTCTTGTCCTCGGCGCTTTCCAGTCCGGGGAGCGAGCTTTGCGGCTTTGCGAGAAACTGTTTTTATATAGATTCCCTTGCCAGCTCTTTGAAAGAGTAGTTTGTTGATAAATACTGGTAAGATATGAGGGCGTCTTTCAGGTTGCTGTTAAATCGACAAATCCTGTAAACGTCGATATCTACCGTCAAAACCGTGCCGTTACCTGGTGCTGAATCATAAGTGACCTTGCTCGTCTTTGAACCGTCAGTGTTTGAGAAAGTCGCACCCACCGGCGAGCCATCCACATACGCCTGGTTACGTGTTCCGGTGCCTGTGTATACCCGGCGATAATAATCGGTGTTATCAAGATCGAACTCAACCGTCGAGCCGTCACCTGTACCCACACTGAGGGCCTCAATGAGCCTGTCGTGATTTACCGGCGGAAGGAAAGAGAAAGAGTCGTATCTGCCGCCGCGTGCAAGGTAAAAGGCGTCAATCAGTTTCTGCTCCGCCACTGTCAACACCTTGACGCTAAGGTCCCAGGACCTGAGCTGTAAGCCGCTTATCTGCTTACGCCTTTCGAGGTTGCCCGCGATAGGTGTGATAAGCACATCATCATCCACCTCGCGCTGCACTGCATAAGAGGGATCTACCGGAAATATATCTGTTACGCTCATAATATTAATTTAAGGATTAACTTTTACCAGTACGTTATAATCCAAGATCACCACGTCCATTACCTGCTATTGCCTGGCGGATGGCGTTCTCGTACACCTCAAGGTTTTCCGGGCGGCTTGCGAACTCAACCCCTGATTGAGTATCTATGGCCGTCAGGTTAATTGTTGCTAGTACCGTGATATTTCCGCCACTTCCTCCGCTTTGAAAATCGGTAAAATCTCCGCCGTTTATACGGTTGAGTCTGTCCACACCTAGTGATTTCGTGACGCCTTCGTTTAATACAAATTCCTTCTTTTTTAGCTTTGCAAGTGTTTCATCGCCTGCCAGGCCACCTGTGTGCAGCGTCAATATCTTCTGAGTCGGCAAGCTACCTGGCTGGCCGCCACCGTGTGGCCTCTTTCCAAACAGGCCGCCGAGTAACCCTGAGAAAAAGCCGCCGCCTCCACCGCCAATACCACCAGTTAGCACACTGGTGAGGTACTTGATCGCCCTGTCCGCTGCGAGTTCTGCCAGTTTGCGTTTGATCACACCTACAACATTGACAACTAAGTTCTGTACATTAGACCAGCCCTGGTTCATGTTCATGAAAAACTCTGTAAAAGGTCCTCTCATGCGCGTGAGCACGTCACGGGTGCCGGTTTCCAGTCTGTTCATTTCGTCTACGCCTTTGCTGGCCATAGTCTCAAATCGTTTGTTATTCGCGAGGACCATGTTCTGTGTCTCAGTGTCCAGCGTGTCAAATACGTCTGTGAGATCTGGCGCCACCTGGCCGCTCCATACCTCCGCGAGTCTTTTCCCGGTAAGCTGCCCGGAGTTCTCGATCGTCTGGAAATTCTTGAGCGCGTTGAGAGCTGCTTCCTTCATCTGGGCGTCGGTGACAATCTTGAAATCGTTCATCGCCTTACGCCACTCCTCCACGCTCTTTTTGCCTTCGGCTTTAGCCTTGCCGGACGTAACAGGTAAAGGGGAAACTGGTGAGGCTGGTGAGTCGTCGAAGTTAGTGGCTTTAGAAGACCCAAGAGCCTTTTTTATTTTTTTTCCACTATCAATAAACGACTGCACCAGCGTTTGATTGGCCTCCAGTGCCTTTTCGGATTCGATAGCTATGTTTGTGTAATGGTCAACTATTGCCTCTTGTCCGGAGGTGTCGATCTTTCCGATCTTGATTCCTGGTATCTTATTAACTGCATTGATGACTTTATTAACGCCTTGCAACATAAGCAACACCGCTCTGGAGTTGGCCTCGACAGCGAGGTTCCAGATTACCGGGAACGTTTTTATCGCTGCCTCGATCCCTAACGCCGCCAGGAGAATCGGCCCCATGCTCGTGCTCAATAATAACGCCGCAGCGGCGGCCAGCTTTAACCCAATGGGTAATTGAAAAATAAATTTACCCACAGAGGCAATGTCCTGGATTAACACCTTGAAAACACTCGCGAGGCTTGCTGATACTGCTTTTACCTTCTCAATATACTCAGGGACCTTCTGCTTGATTAAATCTGTATTATTTGCAAGCCACTCTTTGAGGTTGTTATTGATAGCGCCCAGCTGCTGTTTTAAGGCGCCAAATACACCCGCGTCGGCGACCTGTCTCTCTATCTCTGTTATATAACTCTTGAACGATGCTTTCAGGCCCTGCCAGGCAGTCATTCCGGCCCGTGCAGCACCGCCGAACTGGTCCCGCATTCCCGCCATCAACGCATCTATCACCTTGTCGACTTCAATGTTCTGTTTCTGTAGCTCTTCAACGGTCAGCCCGAACGTATCCTGCAGGATCTTCCTGGAGTTGATACCTACCTCAGAGAGCTGGTTCAACTCTTCTGCTGATACCTTGCCCAGTGCTGCCATCTGACCCAGCGCTCTGGCAATCCTCGGCATGGCGTCCTCACCGAAGATAGTGGCAACGTCAACAAGTGTCTCCATCTTCTCGATAGTCGGGTCCAGGCCAAATGCCTGCATTAATGCAAAAGTATCAACTGCCTTTTTTGTATCCACTGGCATGTCAAGCGCCCATTTGTTTATCCTCTCAAGCGTCTCTGCGCCCTTGCCCTTTGTCAGAGCGTTGAGTTTAAGCTCTAACTGCTCAAAGGATGCAGCGGTCTCAATAACTGATCCGGAGACCTTCTTTAATATTAACCCGGTAGCAGCTACAGCAATGGCGGCCTTGAGGCCGACAAAACTCCCTTTAAGCTTCGAGAGAGATCTGTCCACGGACTGCGCCCTGGTCTTTACTTTATTGAACGCCGTGCCCAGGCTTTTAAGCTTCTGATTCGCGTCCGCGATCCCCTTCGCAATTATTTTTATCTCAACATTTTCAGACATAATTTAAATCCTTTTATCTGCTTTGATCTGTTTTTATCTGCGTCCTATTTCTTTGCTTTGCGCCCTTAGCGCCTTTGCGAGAAATATGTCTTTAATCCGGACACGTCTCGCAGATCCTCGGCAAGACACCGTCCCCGAAATACCTCTTGCACTCCTCAACGTC
>Ga0257122_1002299_pt1 | contig 12108 bp, 8 predicted proteins | sample SI106_120metaG_FD_190146 | JGI IMG/M metagenome (GOLD analysis project Ga0257122, IMG submission 190146) | Marine microbial communities from Saanich Inlet, British Columbia, Canada - SI106_120 | ecosystem: Environmental > Aquatic > Marine > Inlet | place: Canada: British Columbia | collected... | reverse complement strand
TCTGCTGTTTTTTCTTACCCGAAACTGTTTTGACAATATTGTTATCCACATAAGACATAATATTATTAGGCACGTTGGCCAAAATATAACCTGTTTCTGGATCAAATTCAATCAATACAGAAAACAGTTTATCACCCCAAAACCTCTGACAACTTTTTAAAATTTCTTATATAGAACATCCTAAGAAGCCTTCTTCTTATTCTGGTTCAATTTTATACTTTCTTGGTACACGTCCATTGGTTTTTTGTAGTCTAGTGTTTGATGGAATCTACGATGGTTATAAAAATCAATATAGTCATCCACATCAGTAGTTAACTCACTGATATTTTGATATTCATTTAAATAGATTCTCTCAACTTTGGCGCTTCTCCAGAAGCGCTCAATACAGATATTATCTGTGGCTCTACCCCTACCATCCATGGATATAGTAATACCTAGATTTTTAAGCCTTTGAGTGTGTATCTCACTGGTGTATTGACTACCTTGATCGGTGTTAAATATCTCTGGATGAGGGTATTTTTCTAGTGCCTCATTCAGAACACCCATTACTAACTGAGTATCCATGGTATTAGATATTCTGTGTGATAGCACAGCTTTGCTGTGCCAGTCAATGATGGCCGCCATATAAACCATGCCACCTGCAATCTTGATGTAGGTGATGTCGGTACTCCAGACATGATTAGCATGGCTAATATTAAGTCCTCTGAGCTTATAGGTGTACTTCTTATGTTCTTTGATTGGGATAGTGGTGTTGACTTTCTTAACGGCTAATACTGCCTTTAATCCAAGCTCTTGACGGTAGCGAGCTACCGTGTTTAGGCTGACCTTAATGCCATCTTCAAGCAGTTGTTGATGAACTTTCTTCTCACCGTAGATCGGTATTTGTTCAAACACTTTAGTGATGTGATTCTTGATTATTTGCTTGGCGTGATTAACTCTTGGCTGGTAATACAAGCCACTTCGGTTAATGCCTAGTAATTGACACTGGTGGTTGATAGAGATAGAGGCTGGTGACGGCTTGAGATCAACTAATTGTTTTAGTTCAGATGAGCCCAAGCTTTTTAGCTTTTTTGCTAACCATTCCTTCTCTACGGTTACTTTACCCACTAGCGCAGTAAGACGTTCATTTTGCTCTTGTGATTTAATAAGCTCTTCCTTGTATTCTTTAACTGCTTTAGAAGGTTCCATAGCAATCTCTGCGTTAGCTAGGAAGGCCTTCTTCCAGTTCACCAGGTTTTGTGGAAGAATATTATGCTTACTGGCAATCTCTGCCAGGGTATCTGCATTTTGTAATAGTTCAAGTACTAACTTTGTTTTAAATGCTGAGCTGTAGGTTGTACGTTTTTTACTCATATTTTTTACTCCGAATTGTTGGGTTAAGTTTAACTCGTTCGAAATAAGAAATCTTAAATTGTTGTCTTAATTTGTTGGGGTGCTATATCTAACGCTTCAACATGGCCAATAGTATTATCAGAAATACCTTGTAAAGATTCATACATACTACTTGTGCTGTAGATTACTTTTTCAGTAGCTTCTTCTACATCGATTTCATTATTGCAGTGTGGACAGTTAATTGTGTTACTCATTTTCTTTCTCCTTTTTTTATTTAAAACTTTTTATTAATTACGATTGAAGTATGATGTTCGCTACTACTATCAACTATGCTATCCGTAGTTAACGAATAGCTGTTCATCTGCTTATGCCAAGAACCACCAACAAAGCTTGTTGTTTCATTCTTGACTTGGGTTTTGTGTTTACTGTAATGCATGACACCATTTTCATCAACATTACTTGGTAGATTGAATTCAACATCACCTTTGATTAATTTTGGCATAGTGCCTGCATAAATACGCCAGTTATCCTCTTCCCAGCCGGCTGCAGTATAGACAGAATAAAGGTTATCAATATCACTAACCAATCCAGTAGTTAAATCAGTGTTGGTTGTCATTACACCACCTTGCATCCAAAAGTTATCATTAGTCCAAGTTAAATTACTGTCAATAATGTTGACACTATCTACATTACCCCATACACCTGATACATTAACCCAAGGATTGGTTTTATTCTTTGAATAATTGAGATTAAAATCTAATGATGTACCAGCAATTGATTTGTTATAACCAATTAGAAAGTGTTTTTTATTTTCAAGGCCAATACTGAAGTTGTCTAATGATTTAACGTCTAAATTTGATAGTCTGTTGCCCCAAGAATCACCTTTCTTGTAAGCATCTTGCAACAGCATTAAGTTGTTACTCTGTGTAACCATAGAACTTAAATCAACTTTAAAATCTCTATCAAAATTATCAATAGCACTTACCGAACTTAGTGATGCAATCACACCATCATCTACACCGCTAATTGACATGCCACCGCTAATAGTTGCAGTTGTTCCTGTTCTGCCTGTAAGGCTAATACCAAGTTCTCCAACTGGTTGAGTTGCTTTATCTAAATCTAGCAAACCTTGCCCATGCGTAGTAACACTGTAATTACTTAAATCTTTATTTGCTGTTTGTAATAACAACTGTGCAATATTTTTGCCTTGCATATACGGCCACAGTTGATGAACTATGGCAACACCACCAGTAATTACAGGTGCTGCTTGTGATGTGCCAGACATTCTTGTGTAGCCACCACCATTATTAACACTGTTGATATTCGTACCCGGTGCTAGAATGTAAAAATCACTGGTTTTATATGTGTCGTTACATTGAGTGGTGTAGTCTTTACATACATGCCCAGATTTAGCACCATCAATAGTTTGTGTACTGGTGTTCCAATTACCTGCGATTAGCATTCTGCCATCTAATTCTAAGTTGTTATTACTATCAACTGCACTTGCAAAAGTTGCAGGATTTTGCACATATCCCAAGTTTGTATTGCCAGCAGAAACAACAAGTACGAGCTCATCTGGAATTACGTCTTTCCAAGTAGTTGGGTCTTCTAAATTGTAATAATTACTACCGCCATAAACCACATGATCATTAGTGAAGACACCGTTGCCTTGGTCGGCTATACTAGACTTATACGCAGGACTATAATTAGTATTTGCACTAAGATTAGCAACCACGATATCATCGTATTGCTTTGCCCAATTAAGTGCTTGTTTGGCGCCAGATAAACTAATACCGTTTGCTTCGCCAATTTTGGCAATTGCCAAATTAGCATCATAAGCAATACCATGAATACCAGCCTCATCTTTGTTAGCAGATACAATACCTGCCACGTGTGAGCCGTGTCCATTTTCATCTTCATAAGGAGTGGCATACCCAGCATCCCAAAGGTATTTAACTTTGCCAGTGAATTCAGGATGATCTTGGTCAATACCTGTATCTAGAATAAGTGCTGTTGAACCTTTACCAGTCCATCCTCTTGCATAAGCGTGGTTTGCATAAGTTACTAATACCGCGCCATTTTCTGCTTCGGTAGTTTCAAAATCAGTTGGATTGTTGCTTGCAACATTTGTAGGTGCGCCAAGATAATCACTGTTGTAATAAGCATCAGTATTGTAATTATCAGTATTATGGTTAGCGCTTCGCTGTGCATAAGTGTAAACACCTGATGAGCCACTAGAACTATCTGGCGCTACTGGATTACCAATGAATGTTTCACCTACTGGAACTCGCTGAGTAGTGGTCTTTTTACCGCCCCAAGGGTCTAATAAATATGTTTTTACAGGCGATATAATTGTTTCGATATCTGCTGTTACCAATACATCAACTACCGAACCATCTGTATACGTAGTTCTTGTGTACTTGTCCTTTAACGTTGTACTCTGTACGTTTCTGTGCCAACTATAGTAGTAAAGTGTAACCGCTTGCTGAATTGGACTGCCATTGGCATCTGTACCTACAGTGATAGTATCTGAATTAATTCCATACAGTTCTGAGATTAGTTCACTTTCTGTACTGGTGGACCTTTCGTTCTTATAAATAGTTAATGTGCTTGCCACATTAGGCGTAACCATCGCATCAGTTAGTTCTTCATGCGTGGAAATTGCTATAGTATTCTCTGTATTGTTAGATGAGATAACGCTAACAACTTCACTTGTTGTAGAATTATCAGTCCATAGTGTTGTACGGGTAGTTGTAACAATAGTGGTCGTGGTTACAGGAGTGGTTAACGTGTCTGTGTAAATAGTATATGTCTTAGTCACAGTACTACCATTGGTATCGACACTTATTCTATCTTCAGTTTTATTGGTGGTAACCGTAGTTGGCGAACTACTCTCGGTAGTTGCGCTTGTGCTTTTACTATCGGTTGTACTTACAATGTTAGGAGTGATTACTGTATTAATCAGATCCTCTCTTGTGGTGACTAAAATAACGTCTTCATTAGAAACCGTTTGATCGGTATTAATAACTTCACTTGAAGTCGTTCCGTCCGTCCAAATGGTATTACGTGTAGTAGTAGTAGTTGTAATATCTGCATAAGGTGTAGTGCGTGTATCTGTATAGATATTGTAAGTTTTAGTAACTGTATTGCCACTTGAGTCAGTAGTAACCCTATCTTCATAAATTGAAGTTGTGATCACTACTGGTGTATTGTTAGTTGTACTTGTGATAATTTCTTCTACATCATCTGTACTGATAATATTAGCCGTAACTTCAGTAGCAGTTAATTCTTCCCTTGTTGTCATTGAAACTGTGTTTTCCGTAGTGCTATTGCTAGTAGTATTGATAATCTCGCTTGTTATTGAATCATTGCTATATGTAGTTACTCTAGTAGTTATTACTGTAGTCGTTGTGGTTACAGGCGTAGTAGTTGTATCTGTATAGATAGTATAAGTTTTGGTGACTGAACTACCATTAGCATCTGTAGTTGTTCTGTCTTCAATCATACTACTAGTTGTTGTCTCCGATGAACCAGTACTAGATTCTGTTGTGGTTGAATCAGTATCGGCAACACTAACAATAGTTGGCTCTGGATTAACAATTGACTCCGGCTCTTGAATAGGGGTTGTGCAATCTTCATTGCGCTCTTGGGTCTCTGTTCTAATAAGTGCACCCTTAATACCTACTGGAATGCCGTTGATATTTTTCTCCCGCCACACGTCACGACTATAAACATCTACTGTGCAAAACGGGTCGTTGGTAATAATATTCTCACTTGTCAATCGCCATGGGTCGTAAATACCATTTGTCCACGTGATAATATCTTCTGACGTTGTATTAATAGTAGTTGTAGAACCACCCCCTCCACCACCACCGCACGATACAAGAAGGATTGCAACTAATAACAAACTAAATTTAGTTAATTTTTCAAACATGCTGCTATAATAAAGTCCTATCCGAAAACGACTTTCGCATACAAAGGTATATTTATATTCGTACTTTATAAAACGGAGAAAATATATGTACAGTGAAGAAGCGTTAGTAATATTTGGCAAGGAATTTGTAATAAAAGAATCTAAAGTCAGACCTGGACATTCATCTGGATGGCACAATGGGGAGCAAATTACTGAAGTTACTAATGATAAATTTAAAGTGCTGAAAAATATTGTCTTGTACTATGAAGATAACTTTATGACAATCGAGAATTACATTGACAATATGAACCACGGTGCAAATATATGGAAGAAGGAAGACCCTGAAAATCGTTTTGTGGTCGAGTTATCGAAAGATGCTAACCACTGGAAAGAAAAAGGTATTGAAAATGTGCCACAACTTAGAAATTATTTAAAATCTTGGTCAGAAAATGGACTTCTCGAATACTGGTAAATAACAATGGAAAAAAATAAATGAAATTGATAAAAAATACAATACTGATGATTGGAATAATTCCCGCTATTACTCTGGCTAATAGTATTCAAATTGATAATTTAAATATCAACATTATTAATGATATAAAAGTTGAAGTATATAAACAAAATAAACATATTTTTAGTAACAATTGCTCTGACTATACATGCAAAATTTTCATATCTAATATTGAAAATCCACAAATTAAAACAGTGGATGGTTGGATTGTTCCGAGCAAAAATATTTACAACCTATCGGTTGAAAATATCAAGCCTTTTAAACCATTTTATTGGCTAGACCATAACTTTATTAAGTTTATAGTTTCAACCTCAAATGTGTCAGGAAGCTACAGCAAACAAGAAGAATATTTAATAGATACAACTACTGGCTCAGTGAGAGTTGACATGCAATCAAGCGACTGGTTTAAAACTGGATTAGCAAAATGAATACAAAGAAAAAAGTAAGTAAGTTGGAAAGACAACAAAAAATCTTAGACTATTTTTACAATGAGGATGGTGTAGATGTTGAAGCTACAAGGGATATTTATTCTGGTCTATTAAACAAAGAATTTTGCATTAAAACGGTTGAAAATGATCTTATTGAATTTGAAAAGAAAGGCTTCATAAGGCGTAGAGATGATGGTGCTAAATACCTTTGGGGCCGTGCTCTAAAAGATAAGGTAGTTCTGTCAGGAATGTCTAGTTCAAACCTTCCTGATGAAATCCGGGCGGCACTAATAACTGTCGATTATCATTTTAAAGATTTACTACCATTTACCAAAACTCTTGAAAAGTATATAGATGATGCCGTAAGCAACGAAGAATTGATTTCAAACAAATTAAAAAAGTGGAAGGACAAAGTTCATATTAGTGTTTCCACCCCAGAATTTTACCCGCCAGAAGTGTCTGATAACAATGCGGAAGAAAAAATATACAAAGCATTACTGGATAATAATACATTTAATGCTAGTTATGATATAACTGATTTTGATTTAAGCATATGGGGTAAGTGGCAAGATTTTGAAGATCTTAAAGAAAAATGCACTTACCATCCACTTGGAATATTATTTAAAGGCAAATTTAAATTTTTAATAGCAAAAATCAAAGTATCTGGAGTAGATATAAGTGACTATCAACAATTTTCCCTGCATAAATTTAGCAATGTTGTAATTAATACAAATCAAGTTGCAAAGACTGGGAATGATAAATTACAAGACCAATGTGACATTGATATTTTGCATTATCCAGAACTAGTGCGTATTAATGATATTAAACCAACACAAGAAAGATGGATTAATCTAAAATTTTGGGCTAGCGAAGGCGTAAGGCAATATTTTGAAGATAATATATATTTTGAATTAAGTGAGGATTTCGAATTAAAGAGATGCAGGCAGTGGCCTGGAAAACTATCACATATTAAAGCGCCATTTCCAGAAAACAATATGGTTTCTTGGGGTTTTGGTACTTTCGTTGCCTGCTATGAAGGTAAAGTACGCAATACTAAAAAATTAAGGAGGTGGTTAATGCATATTATTTTAGGTATAGAGATAATAGAGCCAAAACACCTTAGAGACGAGTTTAAGGAAATAATTAAAGCCAGCACAGCGTGGGCACATAACAAATAGTTTCAGTAAAAATAATTTACTAGTAAATTATTTTAATTTTTTGCAATTTCTTTGCGCAACTTACCTAGATATACATCAAGTGGATAAGTCTCCCAGATATCTTCAGACTCGATATTTGACATGCACCCTTCCAATTCATCAAATAATGTTTTTTCAGATGGAGCGAAAACATTAGTCCAAATATCAAACTTACTTAGAATTGCTTCTGGAATTTTAGTATTGCTAAACACTGTTTTACAAAGTTGACCATCTTCACTTTGAAAACTATCCCAATTAAATCCAAATCCATCACCTGAATTATAAATAGTTAAATACTTTGGAGCAATTTGGTTGAGGTTATATAGTGTTTTGTATGCGGTAACACCATCTGCACAAATAAAAACGAAACTGAATAGTTCCGGACCATGTGTGTCGTCAAACTCAGGCTGACGTTCAAGGATGTACCATTTAGCGAATGGCTTCTTAATCCAATCTTTTAACTTACTATGTACATAACTTATATCAGTAACAAATTGAGTTTGCCCATATTCAGTGGTTAGTGACACAACACCAGTTGGGTCTAATTCTTTAGACGTTAGTTTCTTTTCACCAATAACCTTGTAACCCTTAAATCCTACTGGATCACTATCTCTAAATGTGATATTTTCACCATAACGTCCAGTACCATATAAAGATTCTTCAATCTGCTTTTGCGTAACACCATAATCAGTGTAGAAGAAACTTTGGATTTCTTTATGCGCATACCATACAGGGTCACCATCTCGCCCACATGCCGGATAATACAATGAATTTTCTAGTAGCTCTTTAAGTAGGAATTTATCAGTAATTTTTCCATCTTTAATATTGATTTTTTTTAGTAATTCTCTATGCATTGTAACCTTCATATAAAAAAAATAATTTGTATATGAGTATTATGACTTACATTACGAAATTATCTTTCGCCAATATGCAGCGGCCTGACAAACTGTAGTGGTTTGATTATTCATACACATTACAAACTACTACGCAATGTGGCCTTCTATGCGGAATACACTCTTAAAACAATCTCAAAAATATACAAAAAAATTATAGACGCTCAAGCCTACACCAACGAGATTTTAAATAGTAAAAATCATCCAATTAAAGCTAGGAATTAAATAATTGTCGGCTTTTTTATATTTTAGAATATTCAAAACAACCCTGTAACCTCTTAGAAACAGCTAAATGATACTATTAGACTAACGGACACAAAACTGAACACAGTCACGTTCATTAGTAAAATATGAAAGTTGTTTTTGTATGGCTTTAATGTGCATTTTCTAATCTATTATGAAAAGTTGGTACAATAAAAATACACTAAAACAAACAAGGAGCAGTCCTATAATTTTCCCTATAATAAATCTTATAAAGGTTGGACTATCCTCTCTTTCCATAGCAAAAACCCAGCCAAGGCCATAAAGCAACGGGATAAGTATGCCAATTAACTGTAGTATCAAACCTACTGTTGGACTTATTTCTATAGAAATTCCACGAAAATTAATCACTTCACCATAAGAGTGGGAGCTGAACAAAATTAGGATCAAAGATAATAAGCTTTTCATTTTTATCTTACCCTTTTGTGAAAATGTTGTGCCTTTGAATGGAATCTCTCGTCCGCCTGGAAACAAATCACAAGCCAAGCCTCCAACAACATCACCCTCCTTAAACCTTGCTATTGTGGCAGTATTAGGTGGTGTTAAAGCGGTTTTATTATATTTCTTAAGCCAGAGTGTCTTCTGACACTGAAGTCCTTTGGTATAGAGGGATTTTGATAGGCTAGTACTCATTAATTTCTATCAACAAACAAATATAAAACTATTGTACTTCATTCAACAAGTGATTAAACAATGTACTGATATATGAGTCTTGATTTTCTTTCTGAAATAGAACATGGTTATTCGAAAAATCTTTATCTGAATCATTAGCAATACTCCACCAATCGATTTCTCGTTGATAAGTGTTTGAAACAATGAATGAATCTAATACTATATCGGAATCATTTAATCTATTCTGAATCTCTTTAATGGTTTTATGAAATTTAACCTTTGGATCATCAAACCCATGTACACGGGTTAGTCCTTTAGGATCAACAAAACAAACATACTGCTTACTGCCAACTACCATCCATAAAATAAAGTCTGGATAAAAATTACCAGCTTCAAAGAAGCCCACACCTTTGCCTTTAGACTGATTGCGCAGTAGATACAATTCTTTTCCCTTAAAAAAAGGTTTGTTATTTTGGTAGAACTCTTTTAAATCCTCAACAAAGTCCCTCTCGCCTTCATTTAATGGCACCGGCGTAAGCTTAACTACGTCATTATTTTTAAAATAAATAAGCGGCTGGTACTGGTGTCGTGAGAAATCAAAAGCCTTTAAGTTTCCAAATGACCATGAATCTCTAAATGTTCCATCTGTTAGCTTTTCCTTAAGTTCCGTAATTTTATTAATCCAATCATCCTGAGTAACATCGATACTAGCTTTATACTCATCAATAAAGTTATCATCTGTATCTTCTACATTGTAATATTGAAGATGCGGCCCCTCGTACTCTTGCTTTCTATAATGGTAGTACCTTTCAGCGTACTTCTTCAATAGTGATATGGCAATTTGTTGCCACATGTTTATACGTTCAAAATTCTTAACTTCTAACAACTCTTCAGGTATTTGTAGACGATACCAGCTAGGGTCAGCCAGTAATTCTGAAATTCTGGTTCGATTTAATTGCAAGTTGTACCAGGCTTTTTCATTTTTATACTGGGCCAATTCAAAATATATAGTCTCAATATTTAAGAAAGCTAATTGCTTAAAACCCAGAATTCCTTCATTAAGGTCTACGCCTAAGGCGCTTACACCACCTATCCCCTTGCCTTTTGCTTGAATTTTTGGATACCAATTTAACGTTACCTTGCCATGCATATCTCGAGGCTGCCCTTCAAGCCAAGGTTTTTTTGCTCGCTTGAATGGAGTAATATCACCATTAATACGAATTAATTTTAGATCATTCCGTGAAAGTCTTTTTAGAACAGGAAGTGTTATAACTTCTGTTGTTTTTTCACCAACACCTTCTGCCTCTAGATATTCTTCAAACTCCTGCATATAATTTGAACGAATACCAAATACATTTAAGGTTTCTAAATGTTCAATATATTTTGGATGTTTTATGCCAAATACATACTCACTTCGCTTTAATGAAAAATCATATCCCTTTAAACGAACGCCTCTGCCAAAAAGCTGAATAATTTCAGAACCTTCAGATCTTCCAACATTCATTAACCCCATTGAGCTAACACGCCATGAGCTCCATCCTTCTGTAAACTTCTTGGCACCAATCAAAAGATTAACTATTGAGCCTTTCTTATTAATACCCTTAAATAAAGAATCTGAAAAGCTTTGATCTGTTACAACTGTATTAACAATACTCTTATCTATAACCGCATCTTCACATAGCTTTATTAATTTTCCAGAATCACCGACATTAATAACGCCAAACCAATCACTCTCTCCAACTCTTAAACCAATTTCACCACCGCTACCCTTAAGATGGACTACATGCAGCATCCCCCCAGTCTCAGTATTAAATACACTTTTAAGTACATCATAAAATACTTTACTAGCATCTTCAGTTGACCATATTTGAGATAGGTATTTAAAAGCACCTGAAAAAATCAACCTATCTTTACCATCTCTTAGATCATCTTGCTGTCTCAAATAAAGATCAATGAATTTAACCGATTCACCACTATTATTAGATACAAATCTTGCTAAAAATTGGATAATAGCCTGAACATCTGACACTGTTTCTGCATTTGCTATATTGCTAGCATTTACCTTACCACCAACAAATATCCATAGTGGATCTGCTAATAGATATTCAGCAAGTGTCTTTTCTTTATCCTTAAATAGTCGTTTCTGCTGGTAGAAACGTAAAATACTGCCTGTTAAATATAACTGAACCTGTTCAAGTGTCCATGCATCTGCAAGATTAAGAATAAAATGATCCTTACCATAACCATCCCCATGAAAAAACTTATAAGAATAATCAAACATAATGCATTTTGCATATTGTTGAATTAATTTATATTTAGGCGAAGGCTTACCCTTCCCAGCTGGCGCTAAATCACTGCCTGATGCCGCCTTAATTGCCTGACCAAATGTTGCAGAATATTCAAAGGAAAATCCACTTTCACAAAGTAGGTTCCGTTTTGCCATCCAGTCTTTACCACTTGCACCCCTATGACCCTCATCTACAAGAACAAGATTGTTAGATTCAAATGACTCAACTGCTACTGTCTTACCATCACTAGACTTGCCCACTTTATCTTCAGTTTGTAATTTATGAATATCGATAATTTGCACTGACGATTGTGTAAATAAACTACCACCTCCTTTGACAAATAAGTCAGCACCAATATTTGAACTGCCCATTTCTTCTTGATGCTGTAATGACAAGCCTTCATTTGGTGTGAGCAATATTGTTCGATTAAAGTGAGCAAATTGTTTATATTTATTCAAATAATACTGAAACTGTAAGATATTAACATGCATGATTAAAGTCTTGCCACCACCAGTAGCAATCCATACAGCTAATTTATTTAGGTCTGATTCAACAAAAGGTTGTACACGTTCACGCTCAGATAAGTCATTATTAAATTCAACAAGAAAGTGATTTAACTCATTACACAATGCATTTTTATCTAAGAAATAACGATCTAAGTAATACTCAGTAAA
>Ga0257122_1002295_pt1 | contig 12127 bp, 11 predicted proteins | sample SI106_120metaG_FD_190146 | JGI IMG/M metagenome (GOLD analysis project Ga0257122, IMG submission 190146) | Marine microbial communities from Saanich Inlet, British Columbia, Canada - SI106_120 | ecosystem: Environmental > Aquatic > Marine > Inlet | place: Canada: British Columbia | collected... | reverse complement strand
TCCGAATCCGGTGGTGGTGGGGGAGCTTGGTCTGCATTCGAATCAGCTACTTTCGAATCAGCTACCTTCCCAGCATCTATTTGGGGCAACGGGGCGCTATCGACGGTCATTGGACCGAGATCCTGACCGGCGGTTATGTCTACGGGGACGGGCCGCCCAGAGCAAGCGGCGTACGATTGAACCAGTAGCAAGGGGAGGGCCGCTAACAATCCCAGTCGCGGGCTCCGTGTGTGCACGGAGCCGTTTCCGCGTGACAGTATTCGGACTAGACGGACGTACATTTCATGAATCCCTCACCACAAGGTCTCATGTCCGCACCGATTGGCACAAGCATTAGGTGTACTACGGAAATTCAATGTGGCGTGTTCTGCGGTGCGACGGGAATCTGTCGGAACAGGGCGATCGCGCGGGGGGGAGAACGCGAGTCAGAAAGAAGGCAGATATGCGGTCAGGCGGGCCGTTTAGATTTCGTAGCTGCCATCGTCGTCGTCGTCGTCGCCGGTGTCATCTGTGTCGCCATCGTCGTCGCCCCAACTGTCGCCCCAACTATCGTCGTTGTCGCCGCCATTATCCCCTGAGCCGCCGTCATCATTATTGCTACCGCCACTATCGTCGCCAAAGCCGTCGTAGGAATCATCGCCGCTGTCCGAAGACCCTTGAGTGCCGCCGTTGGAGTTGCCTGTGCTCGCTTTCGAGGTGCCGCAGCTACCGTTGATACACTGCAAAGGAGAATCGCAATGGTTCGCCTTGGCGCAAGCATGGCCTTCTTTGCCCACGCGCCACATGCAACCGCCATCGATGCAGATCAGGTTGGTCTGGCATTGGCTGTCGGAACTGCATTTAGCCGTATGTCCGCCTTTGTCGCCGCATTTGTTCGCTTCGCACAAATAGCCTGGTTTGCAGTCAGCGTGTTTGTTGCAGTCGGCGTCCTTATTGCCCGTGGTGCATGCTTGGTCGACGCAAAGCCCCGATTTGCAATCCCCTCCCTTGGCGCAGCTGGATCCCTCCATGCCACGCCGGCATTCACCCTGGACGCAAAACGGGGAGCTGGATGGACAGTCCTGGGAAGTCTTGCAGTAGCCTTGCGGCAACGGGCCGCATTTTCCACCGCTCCAACAGGCGCCAATGCAATCCTTGTCGGACGTACATTTCTTATCTGCCGTCGGATTGGGGGCGCAGACCTTCTGGTAGCAATGGCTGCTGGTGCATTCTCCGTTGCCTTGGCACGGTTTGCCGTTGGCGATTCCGTTGCTGTTAGAATCGTCGCCCGCACTGCGCCCGCTACTCAGGGTATCGCAATCAGCGGCCAACAGAAATGAAGCCTGTCTCTGGTCTGCCGCCGAACACGTTTGAATAGGCCGCGATATCTCCGAGAGGCAATCGCCGAGATGGTCCTGGGCCTGTTGGCAGACCCCGCCGGCGATGGTGCCCGTGCAGCTGAGGATCCCGCAGAGTGAAAGCAGTGCAATTTGAATTGGGCGCGCGTACATGAGTGGTACTCCTACGTTGGTTACGGCGAGGTAATTGCAAAGCCGGTGCCAGCGTACGAAGGCGGAAAGCCCCTGATTTGACGAGACGTGTGGCGGTGAGGAGGCGTTTCTTCTGGGCAGTTGCCGAAGGTTGTCCTGGCTTGGACGCTTTCCGTGGGCTGAGTCCCCAGTACTCAGGCCCCTTCAGGATCGTCGTCGACGCGGCGTATCTTGTCAGCCGGCAGGGCGTCTATCAGCGCTCGGGTAGCTAGTTTCACGGCCTCGGCATCTGGCCCTTCGAACGTGACCATCACCATATGATCGGCCACACCCGTGCGGGGATAACTACCGATATCTACGCCGTGAAATTTGCTGTCGATTTCACCAAGAATGACGGCGATTTTGGTCTCTGGGAGGTCGAGATAAACCCGGCTCAAATGGAGAGAGGTCCCCTGGAATAGATGGTTCAGCAGGGGGAGCTTGGCCGCAAAGAAATCCGGAATCCCCGGTAGTATCAGGATATTTCGGAATCGTATCGTGGGAAAAGGGCCGTTTCCCACCAGCGTCGCGCCCTCTGGAACTTCGGCCATACGCAGGGCGGGGCCATTGACGCGGTCGCCCATATGTTGCCGTAGCTGGGTTTCGAGCAGCGGATGGCGAATCACCTGTACGTCAAAGGCCTGGGCGATGGCGGCGATGGTGCAATCATCATGGGTCGGGCCGAGGCCCCCGGACGTAAATACCCAATCGTGCGCCTGGGCCAGCTCGTGGGCCTGGGTGGCGATCTGCTCTTGGACGTCTTCAATCACCGAGATTCTACGCAGCGCGACCCCGATCTTGCGGAGAAACGCGATTAGAACGGGGGTGTTGCGATCGGCTATCTTGCCGCTGAGAAGCTCGTTTCCGATGATGAGGGCTGCTGCGCTTTGCACGATAGAGAGTGTAGATTGCCGCTGGGGTACATGCAATCAAAGGTGTTGACCGGGGCCATGGGGGAAGGACATCATCGGGCTCATGGCTCTGCACGAAAAACGGGAATTGATGGACGCTGCCACCGTCGGGCGAACCCTGCGGCGCCTGGCGATCGAAATCACTGAGCGCGAAAAAGGCGTGGAAAACCTGGTGTTGGTCGGAATCTATACCGGCGGGGTTTATCTGGCCCATCGCTTGGCAGCCTTGATCAACGAAATGGAAGGGCAGCCCGTGCCGGTGGGTACGGTGGATATCACGCTCTACCGAGATGATGCCCTGGAGGGCTTGCCGAGGCCGGTCATCGGCAAAACCGATTTGCCCTTTGAATTGGCGGCCAAGAAGGTGGTCCTGGTAGACGACGTGCTCTACACGGGGCGTACCATTCGTGCCGCCCTCGATGCTTTGAACGACTACGGACGTCCTCGGCGGGTGCATTTGGCTGTGCTGATCGACCGTGGCCAACGAGAACTCCCCATCCAAGCCGATTACGTTGGCATGCGCATCGCCACGGAGGACGACCAGAGCGTGAAGGTTGCGCTGTCCGAAAAGGGCGAAGCGGATCGTGTCGCCTGGCTGGAATGGAAAGAAGAGAAAGAATAGGCATCGATGAGCTTTTCGCAGCGGCATTTGCTGGATATAGAAAGCCTCAACAGCGAGGAAATCTCCACTATTTTGGATCTCGCTGACCGGTTTCAGGAGATATCCGACCGGCGCATCAAGAAGGTTCCCACGCTCCGCGGCATGACCGTGGTTAACCTCTTTATGGAACCAAGCACGCGAACGCGCAGCAGTTTCGAAATTGCAGAAAAGAGGCTCAGCGCCGATACCGTGAATTTCTCGGCGTCGTCGTCGGCGACCACGAAAGGCGAAACCCTGCTCGATACCGTTCGCGTCTTGGAGGCCATGGATCCCTCGATTCTCGTGGTCAGGCATTCCTACGCGGGGGCGCCCCATATGATCGCCCGCAATACCGATGTGGCCGTGGTGAATGCGGGCGACGGTGTTCACGCCCATCCGACCCAAGCGCTGCTCGATTGCGCAACCATTCGCAAAGTCAAAGGCAGCGTCGAGGGGCTGGAAGTGGCGATTGTCGGCGATATTTCCCACAGCCGGGTAGCTCGCTCGAACCTTTTCGCACTGCCTAAACTGGGGGCCAAGGTTCGTGTCTGTGGCCCGCGAACGATGATTCCACCCGGATTGGAAGAACTGGGGATCCGGGTCTGCAACCGAATAGAAGAAGCCGTGGAGGGCGTTGACGTGGTGATGATGCTGCGGATCCAACGAGAACGGCAGGGGGGCACGCCGCTTTTTCCCAGTCTACGTGAATACAGTCGTACGTTCGGGCTCAACCGACAGAACCTCGCGCTCAGCAAACCCGACGCGATTGTGATGCATCCGGGCCCGGTGAATCGAGGCGTTGAATTGGCGCCGGATATCGCTGATGGCGACCGGTCGGTAATCCTCCAGCAGGTTAGCTACGGCGTGGCCGTACGCATGGCCGTGCTCTATCTCTTGGCTGGAAGTCCGCCCGTCGAAGAACGGCCGGTCTTCTTTTCCTAGGAACTTATAGTAGATGAGGCCTATGTCGATTGTTATTCGAGGTGGTCGAATTGTGGATCCCGCCAACGGCGTCGATCGGCAGGCCGACCTTTTGATCGAAGAGGGACGTGTCGCGAAAATAGACACCGGCATTGCCAGCGCCGAAAAGGAAATCGACGCTCGGAATATGCTCGTCATGCCCGGGTTCGTCGATATGCATGTCCACCTGCGGGATCCAGGCGAAGAATATAAAGAGGATATCGCATCCGGAACGCGGGCCGCCGCTGCCGGGGGCTTCACCTCGGTTTGCTGCATGCCCAACACCCATCCCACCAACGATACGCGCTCGGTTACCGAATATATCGTCAATCGCGCGGTGGAAGTGGGGGTGGTCCGGGTATTTCCTATCGGTGCCATAACGAAGGGGCGTGCCGGGAAAGCCCTTTGCGAATATGCCGATATGCGTGACGCGGGTATCGTCGCGGTTAGCGATGATGGCGATTGCGTGATGGATAGTGCTCTGATGCGCAGGGCCATGGAATACGCCGCAACGTTCGGCCTTCCCGTAATCCAGCATTGTGAAGATAAGGCGCTGGCCAACGGTGGCTCCATCAATGAGGGACTCGTTGCGACGCGTACCGGGCTAACCTCGCAGCCGGGCCAAGCCGAGTCGATCATGGTCAGTCGAGATATCCAACTGGCCGGGCTCACCGGTGCCGCGTACCACGCCGCCCATCTGTCCGTTGCCGCATCCTTCGATGAAATCAGGCGTGCCAAAGAGAAGGGCCTCCCCGTGAGTTGCGAAGTGACGCCCCACCATTTCACACTGACCGATGAAGTCTGCGCCAGTTACGACACCCATACCAAGGTGAACCCGCCACTGCGGGGAGCAGAGGATCGGGACGCGCTACGCGCTGCGATAGCTGAAGGGGTTGTCGATGTTATCGCCAGCGACCATGCGCCGCATTCCCTGCTGGAGAAAGAGGTCGAATATGGCCTGGCCGATTTTGGAATTTCGGGGCTCGAAACATCTTTGGCATTGAGCTTGGAACTCTGGCGAGAAAAGCTAATCACCCTTGATCGACTTGTTGAACTGTTGTCTATTAATCCCGCGAAAATAATGAACTTGAAGGCGGGGTCACTCGCTTCAGGGATGCCGGCCGACGTCGTTGTCGTCGACCCTGAAAAGACGTGGACCGTAGAGCCGGCCCGCTTTGCATCGAAGGGGCGCAATACGCCTTTCACGGGTAAGGAACTTAAAGGCAAGGTCTGCTATACGTTGGTCGCCGGCAACGTGGTTTTCGGCGAAGGAGAGTAGTCGACGTGGTACAGGCTTTGTGGCCCAACCTTCAAGGTCGGAGGATCCTGCTGGGTCTCGGCGGGGGAATCGCGGCATATAAATCGGCTGAACTCTGTCGGCTTCTCGTTCGCTGTGGCGCTGACGTTCAGGTGATCATGACCGATGCGGCCAAGCGGTTTGTGGGGGAGGCGACGTTCTCAGCTCTCACGGGTAAAGCCGTGCGGAGCGCGCTTTTCGATGACAAGGCCGAAGCCGAAATCGGCCATATTCGGCTGGCCGATGAGGCTGACCTGTTGCTCTTGGCTCCAGCAACAGCTTCCCGACTCGCAAAATGTGCCAACGGCCTGGCCGACGATCTACTCGCCACGGTTCATTTGGCATACCGCGGTCCCGTTTTGGTGGCGCCCGCGATGAATCCCAATATGTGGCAGCACCCTGCGACACAGGTCAACGTGGAGCGGCTTCGACAATGGGGGGTTCATTTCGTAGGGCCCAACGAGGGCGAAGTGGCTTGCGGTCATCAGGGGGCAGGCCGAATGGCTGAGCCCGAAGAGATCCTCCAGGCCGCCGGCGCAGCCCTCGCAACCAAGGACCTACAGGGCAAGCGGATCCTCGTCACGGCGGGGCCGACCCGCGAACCCATCGATGCCGTGCGCTATCTCAGCAATCCTTCCACCGGTAAGATGGGCTACGCGCTGGCGCTGGAAGCTCAGGCACGGGGGGCGAAGGTTGTTTTGGTATCCGGTCCCACCCAGCTCGCTTGTCCCGGTGGGGTGCAACGCATCGGCGTGAATACCGCGGCGCAGATGTGGGAAGCGGTGCAGGGGGCCATCGCCGATCAGCATGTGGCCATTTGCTGTGCCGCCGTAGGTGATTTTCGTCCCCGGGATGCGGCGGTGGGGAAGACCAAGAAGGAAGACCTGGCGAAATCGCCAACCCTTGAGCTAGAAGGCACGGTGGATATCTTGGCCGCGTTGGGGCAACAGAAAAAACGCCCCCTTTTGGTCGGATTTGCTGCCGAGACAAGCGCTGATTTGGATGAACTCGCCACGGCCAAACTGAAACGAAAGGGATGCGATTTGTTGGTCGCCAACAATGTCGCCGCCAGCGACGCGGGTTTTGAAGTCGATACCAATCGTGCCGTCTTCTATCAAAGAAATGGCGCTTCGGAAAACCACCCGTTGCTCTATAAGCGGGCCCTGGCCGGGAAGATCCTCGACTGGGTTGTTGGAGCGCTGTCTTGAGTTCTTCCGACATGCGCGAGGAATTCAACGACCTGGTTTCCGCTTTCGCTGAACACCTGCGTTGGCGTGACCGGAGCGGGACCTTCGGTGTACCCAGCGCGGCATCGCCCCGCAGCGGCGTCGTATTACCTCAGGCCGAAGCGGCCCCGGACGGTGCGCAAGCGGAGGGCGTCGTAAGCCTAGAGCAGATACGTGCTGAGATGGGAGATTGTCAGCGTTGTAAGCTCGGCGCTGGACGGACGAACCTCGTATTTGGGGTAGGCAGCCCCAATGCTGATCTCATGTTCATCGGTGAGGGGCCGGGACAGGACGAAGATAGGCAAGGCGAGCCTTTTGTGGGCAAGGCGGGTCAGCTCCTAACCAAGATGATCGGGGCGATGGGGCTGGAACGTGGCGATGTCTATATCGCCAACATCGTCAAATGCCGCCCCCCCAATAATCGTGATCCTGAGGCCGATGAAATCGAGGCCTGCGAGCCTTTCTTGAAGGCGCAAATCGATAGCATTTCGCCGCGCATCATTATCGCCATGGGTAACTTCGCGGTTAAGACGCTACTCGGAACCACCACGGGAATCACCCGGCTACGGGGCAATTGGCGAAGCTACTACAATACGCCGCTGATGCCCACGTTTCATCCGGCCTACCTACTGCGCAACGCCGCGGGCAAGCGGCCAGCCTGGAATGATCTGAAGGCCGTGATGAAGGAAATGGACGACCAGGGCCTCTTTCGGCGGCGCTGAACCGGCCAGCTCCTCGCAGATTTCCTGAATCAACTCCGCTACTCGTGATAGACTTCGTTTCTTCGGAAAGAAATCCTACGCTGTTTCGTAACAAGAGGTCCCAACCCCCTAAGGGAGGTCGTGATGCGATCGATGCGCTTTGTCTATATTCCTCTAATTTGCTTTGCCTTCATGGCGTGCAACGAGGATGGTCCCGCTGAGCCGGGAGCAGAAAAAGAACCCACAGCAGAAAAGAAGGAAGGCACCGAAAAAGCCCCTCCGGAAGAAAAGCCGGACGAGAAGGCGCCGCCAGAAGAAAACGCACCACCCCCCGTCGAAAAAAAGGGGAAGAAGCCGGCCAAGAAAACGATGGTGCCACCACCAGCGGAAGAGGAGCCGGAGAAAGCACCTCCACCTCCACCGCCTCCCCCTGCTCCCAAGGCGTCGGCTGACAAAGACTGCGAATGCGGTGGTGGGGATGCAGCGGCCGCCAACGCCGAGCCTCCTTGGAAGACAAAACTCCGAGACGCCTGCTATTCGATGAGTCGCCGGCGCGTGAAGCGCCCCAATGCGACCAGCACGGCGGGCTGGTGGAAAGATAAAGTCGATTTGCAGGTCAAAGACCTGCGGGTTTATTCGCCGTTTTTTCGCAAATGGTCATTGCTGAAGGTCGACAATCCCGACAAATCGACTTCCGTACGACATAGCGGTCCGTACTTTGGCTACGGCCTTACGGTAGAAGTGACGAATAAGTCGCAGCAGGTGTTGGAAAACGACGCGATTTACGTTTGGGCCGAGTTCAAATCACGTACCGGTAAAAGAGGCTGTTTCGCGGTTTCGAATGACGACCGCTCCTGGAATCCGCTGGTCAAGAAGCGCAGAAGCGACGTTCGCGGTGGATGGATCAAGGAACGCGAATATTCAGAAGCACCCATGCGGCCCGGTGAGCGCAAGCGTTACACAATTTCCAATAACGCGTGCTTTTCATCGATGTTCCTGGAAACCGATCCTACGGACGTGAAGATCGAAGTCTTTTTCCGTTTCTGGCCGGTGGGTTCTGGCCTTGTGGTTATGGGACCGATGGAAACCTACAATCGACCCGCGCAAATGTTGCGCGGTGTTCCGCTCGCTGGCGCCTCGAGAACCATGCAATTGGTTTCTAGAAAGAAGGTCACGCCGATTCGTGCTTGGTATATGGCCGGCGATCATTTCCTCGCCTTGGAAGACAAGAAGGCGCGCTGGATCCCCTGGGTTTCCACCAAAGGCTCCGGCGGATTGAACCTACCTAAATTGGGCGCCTGGCCCAAGACGACACCCGCGTACGAAAAGACGTTTGGCGCCGTGACCCTGAAGATCTCTGGATGGCGATTCAGCTCTTGGCATAAAATGGATGGCAAGCTGAAACAGGGGCACAAACTCCTGAGCGCCAAGGTCGACTTGAGCGTCGATACGAGTTCGGTAACCCAGCAGCTCGAAGGCACGGTCAACGCCGCCAACACCAAGCTCACCGAAGCTCAAACGGATCTGAGCGTCAAACAGGCCGCCGCGGATGGCGCGAAGGCAGCATACGATGCAGCCAAGGGCACGGAAGGCGCCGATGCCGCCAAGGATAAGATGAAGGAAACGAAAGCGGATCTGAAGCTCTCTAAGAAGAATATCAAGGCGGCCCAGAAAACGGCTAAAGCCGCACAAAAGGCCATGGGCGGTGGCGTGACAGCATTTCTCAAGAACGCCTTGAAGGCCGTTGACTGCGGCAGCTTCCGCGTCGACGTGGGCCGCAAACAGTTGCGTCCAGCCAAGGGTTCCCTGGACAAAAAGGGCTGCAAGCCGCTCTTGGGCGGGCAATCCGTTTCGGGTTACCTGATGTTCGACCTCGAACGTTGGGACCTTCCCTTTATTCTCAGTTGGAAGGGAATGGGCGGCGGACTGCAGGCTATTCCTCTCGCTAGCGAGGCTTTGGCGACAATTCCGCGGAGGTAGTTTTGCTTTCCTGAACCCCGCCCGAGCGAATCGCCCCTTCCGAACGCTCTCGCACCGTCAGCGCAGCTGAATCACTTTGCGCGAGAGCTTTCCTGCTACAATTCTAACCGTAATGGTCTTGCGGATGCCGAGATCCTTGTTGACGGCTTTGAGTCGTACGACGCCGGCGGGGAGACGAACGCCAAGGAGAGGCGTGTTGCCGATGCGACGACCCCGGTAAGAGATAGTGGCCCAGGGACGGGTATTCAAATTGAGGGAACCATAGCGACGAGGGGGCGCTTGCGTCGGTGTGCGCTTGGACGGGGGCGTTTTCGTGGCATCAGGGCTCGCCGCTGCGGTCGCGCCGTCGGCCGGGATAGTGAGGCCCGCATCTCGTCGGGACGTTGGCTCCGTCGTTCCATCCACCTTCTGGGTTGGCGTTTCGGTTTTCAGGGTGGCTTCGATACGCAACGTTTCACCCGCTACGAGATCGAGTTGACGGCGCCAATCGCGAAATCCGGTATGGCGTAGCATGAGGCTGTGTTTGCCCTTGCTGAATGGCCCAACTACGGTAGGCGTTTTCCCTTTCTGTAATTTCCCATCGACGTGAATAGTCGCGCCCTTCGGTGCGGATTGAACGCGGATCTTCGCGCCGGGATCCGCCCCCCAATAGAAGAGGGCAAATACGATACCGATGGCGACGGGTGATAACAAAGCCGCGACCTTCAACAACCGACTTGGCCCTGGTGCGGGCGGGGCCGGGGCGTTGACAAATTCGATGGGAGTCAGCTGCCCCAGACTCGGGGTGGCGCGCTCAGACCCAGCTGCGGTACCGGTAATTTCGGGTACCTGTCCCAGCCAGAACTCAGCCGTCTCCGTAGGTTTGAACTGGGGAACCTCGTTTGTGCGCGCCTTTCGGATAAGACTCGCGCGGGCATTTCGCTCTTCTTTGAACTCTTCGCAGAGATACTTGCTGATGGCCGGGGCCCGCGCGTTGAGCCCATTTTTGGTGATATAGTCTTCCAGATCGTTTGCGAACGCTGCGCCGGTTTGATAGCGGTCGTCTGGGTCCTTCGCGAGCGCTTTGAGCGTAATGCGATCGAGTTCCGCTGGAACCAGAGGGTTGAGCTTGCTCGGAGGATGGATTCTACATTCGGTGACCAGTTGAATGACGCGCAACTTGTTGACGTGTTTGAAAAGCCGACGACGGGTCAAACATTCCCAGAGTACGATGCCGGAGGCGAAAAGGTCGGTTCGATGGTCGAGAGCTTCACCCAGGCATTGTTCGGGGGCCATGTACGCGAATTTCCCCTTTACGCTACCATGGGTGGTTTCGGTGAGTCGTTCACGCGCCTTGGCGATACCAAAGTCGAGAATCTTCACGGTGCCGTTGTATAGAATCGCTATATTCTGGGGGCTGACGTCTCGGTGAACGATTTGGAGTGCGTTGCCATCGCTCGTTTGAAGCCCGTGGGCATAGTCCAATCCCCGACAGAATTGCGCCACAACGCCGGGGACCAAATCGAGGGGCATCGGTCGTTCGCGGCGAATACTCTGGCCCAGCACTTTCGCGAGGCTTTCCCCATCCAGGTATTCCATCGCGATGAAATAGGTGTCGTCCACCTGGCCCAAATCGAAAATCTGGACCACATTGGGATGGCTGATTCGAGCGGCGATCCGCGCCTCGTCGAGGAACATTTCCACGAGGCCCTTGTCGGCATGAAGGTGGGGGAGGAGGCGCTTTATCGCCACCAATTTGACGAATCCCGCCGGTCCCTTCTGCCTAGCCAGGTATACCTCCGCCATCCCACCAAAGCCGATACGACCCACTAATTCGTATTTGCCGAGTTTTTCCAGGGGAGGTCTAGGGTTCGCCATAGTCGCTATTGCGTTCGCCGCGTTAGAATTTTGCCGGGGATTCTTCCCCTAGGCCATCGTATGTTATCATAGCCGACATCGCTATGTTATTGACACCACGCCTGTTGTGCCGATTCTGGATCCTTTCGGGAATCATCTTCATGGCACTGCCTTGCCAGCTGGCTTGGGCGGACGCGGCAGACGATGCCGAAAAGCTCTACGGGCAACTCTTCTTCGCCAAGGCTCTGAAGGTTTGCGATGAGGAACTGGACGGCGGCGGCCTCGACCGGGAACATCTGCTTAGGTTGTTGAAAGTGCAGGGATTGATTCGGGCAGGGCAGGGCAAGAGCGCTGAAGCCATGGCGAGTTTCAAGCAGCTGTTGCTCCTGGCTCCCGACACACGCCTCGACGGCCCCGAATATGCTCCCCGGATCAGGAATACGTTTTCACGGGCTCTCGCCTGGGCCGGAAAGCAGCAACTATCGGCCAAGCTTCATGTGGCTAAAGAGGTCGACCGTTTAGGGCGGCTGAAAATAGCCGTATCCATGCCGGATAACCCCATCGGCCTGGTGAATCGGGGTCGGCTGTTTCTTCGAACGCAACCCAACGACGCTTTCGAGTCCATGGTGGCTCCGTTGCCACTCAAATGGGATTTGGAGCTCAGTACAATCTCCGGCACCAAGACCAGCAAGCGCATCGAATATTACGTGATGCTGGTCGATCGCCGCGGCAACGAGTTACTCAGCCTGGGCTCCGCTACGGCACCGAATTCGATTAAACTACTCGACTTGGCGGTGCGACCACAAACGGTGTCGACACCTGCAACGCAGGCGACAACATCCCCGCCTGGTGTCGGTACGCAAACACCGTCCATTCCCGAGCCTAGGGTGGTGCCCGTCTACAAAAAATGGTGGCTATGGACAGTGGTCGGGGTGGTGGTCGTGGGTGCGGGCGTGGGCCTAGGACTCGGCTTGGGCCTGCAAGATGGTGTCAGCGGAAAGGTCTACCTCAAATGACGCGCTGGTTCATCTCGCTTTCGTTGGTGCTAATGGGGGGGGCGTGTTCAGA
>Ga0257122_1002292_pt1 | contig 12144 bp, 9 predicted proteins | sample SI106_120metaG_FD_190146 | JGI IMG/M metagenome (GOLD analysis project Ga0257122, IMG submission 190146) | Marine microbial communities from Saanich Inlet, British Columbia, Canada - SI106_120 | ecosystem: Environmental > Aquatic > Marine > Inlet | place: Canada: British Columbia | collected... | reverse complement strand
TTTGAGCGCTTCCGCACCGATTACGGCCGTCGAGAAGAAGGGTCCCGGCAGCATAGCTGAACCGGTCTCTTCAAGCAGTATCGCCAGTTCGCTGAATGACATGCCTGCGCCACCGTACTCTTCCGGCACGGTCAGACCAAGCCAGCCGAGTTCGGCAACCTGGTTCCACAGCTCATCTGTGTGGCCGACTTCGTCTTCCTCCATCGCACGCACGTACTGCGTGTCGCAATTCTCCTCAAGGAACTCACGTGCGGAGTTGCGAATCAGTTGCTGCGTCTCAGAGAGGCCGATATCCACGTTCAGTTACTCCAGTTGTCTGTTTTGTGATCGTTTTGAACGCCCATTTTCCGGTTCGGGCGATTTTTAGTTAGCCTCTCGGAAGTCCGAGACCACGTGAGGCGATGATTCCTTTGTTAATCTCCGTCGTGCCGGCGGCGATGGTGCTGGACACTGACGTGAGTTGCATCTTCGGGTACTTGCCGTCGATCGGCGCGTACTCGGAACCCGGCCCAAGCATTCCGTACATGCCGCCGAGTTCCGTCCCGAATTTAGCAAGCTTTTGCATTAGCTGGGTGCCGAGGATCTTGGAGGCGGAAGCCTCTTTGTTGGGAACCTGTCCTACCGACTGCATCCAGGCGACTTCGTAAGCCACAAGTCGGGCGCATTCGATATCCACGTCCAGTTCGGCGAACTGGTTCCGGATCTGGGGGTCTTCGGAGAGAGATCGTCCGTCTGCCCCGACCTGTTCTTTGGCGAACTGCGCCAGCTCACCCAGGATTCGACGTCCGTTGGCGGAATACTGAACGCCTGAGCGTTCAAAGTCCAACAGTGTTGCTCCGATGTACCAACCGCGGTCCCGCTCGCCAACTAGAGCGTCTTTGGGGATGTGCACGTCTTCGAAGATTGTCTGGTTGAAGTGATGGGACCCGGCCATGTTCACGATCGGGCGGACTTCGATTCCGGGCGTATGCATGTCAGCGACAAAAAAGCTGATGCCACGGTGCTTGGGTGCGTCCTGGTTCGTTCGACCGAGGAAGAAAATCCAGTCAGACCGGTGGGCCATGGAGGTCCATATTTTTGAGCCATTGACCACCCAGCCATCGTCAGTCTCATCGACACGAAGCTGGAGCGATGCCAGGTCAGAACCGGAATCCGGCTCGGAGTAGCCCTGGCACCATTCGACCTCACCACGTGCGACCGGAGGAAGAAGCGTGCGTCGCTGCTCTTCTGATCCGTGGATCATCAGCGTCGGCCCGAGCATCTTGATGGCCGATCCGTCGATTCCCGGGCAGCGGTAGTAGGCCATCTCCTCGTTGAAGACGACCTGCTTCATGAATGAAGCGCCTTCGCCGCCGTACTCCGTTGGCCAGGCAAGCGTAAGCCAGCCCTTGTCCGCCAGCTTGCCGCGCATGAGACGCGTGAAGTCCCAGCCCTCCTCACTGTCCTCGTCAATCCCGTTCCAGTCATCCGGGAGTTGTTCGTTCAACCAGTCACGAACTTCTCCGCGAAAATCTTCTTCATCTTGAGTGAAGGCGTATCTCATTTAGCCCTCCATGGGCCGGTTACTAAGGGGTAGTCTGTGACGAAAATGGGTGGGCGGCTAACCTCGGGGCAATCCAAGGCCGCGCGTAGCGATGATGTTCTTTTGGATCTCGGTCGTGCCCGCAAATATGGTGTGCGCCACGACAGACATCTGCATCTGCGGGTATCGGCCGTCGATCGGAGCAAACTCCGAGCCTGGGCCGAGCATCCCGTACATTCCGGATAGCTCTGTACCGAACTTCGCTAGCTTCTGGGTGAGCTTGGTTCCGAGCACCTTTGCAGCGGAAGCTTCCTTGTTGGGAATTTGGCCTACGGATTGCATCCATGCGACTTCGTAAGCCACGAGCCGGGCGCATTCTATGTCCACGTCCAGCTCTGCAAACTGCCTGCGTATCTCGGGGTCTTCGGCCAGCATCCGACCGTCCGGACCCGGTGTCACCTTCGCAAAAGCCAGAAGCTCTTCAAATGTGCGACGACCACCTGCCGGGTACTGAACGCCTGAGCGCTCGAAGTCAAGCAGGGTGGCGGCGATGTACCAACCACGGTCCCGCTCGCCGATGAGCGCGTCTTTCGGGATGTGGACATCTTCGAACACTGTCTGGTTGAAGTGATGCTCACCGGCCATATTCACTATCGGGCGTACTTCGATGCCGGGCGTGTACTTGTCGGCGACAAAGAATGAGATGCCACGGTGCTTGGGGGCGTCCGGGTTCGTACGCCCGAGAAAGAAAATCCAGTCAGCTCGGTGCGCCTGGGAGGTCCAGATCTTAGAGCCGTTCACTATCCAGCCGTCGTCGGTCTCCTCGACCTTCAACTGGAGTGATGCGAGGTCAGAACCCGAGTCCGGCTCCGAGTAGCCCTGGCACCACTGCACCTCGCCGCGACCGATCGGTGGCAACAACCGTTTCTTCTGTTCCTCAGTGCCGTGCACCATGAGGGTCGGACCCAGCATCTTGATTCCGAAGCCGTCTACACCGGGCGCCTGCATCCGGGTCATCTCTTCGCTGAAGACGACCTGTTTCATGAAGGATGCACCCTGGCCACCGTACTCAGTCGGCCACGCAAGAGTCAGCCAGCCCTTGTCGGCCAGCTTCTTGCGCATCTCCAGATTGAAGGCCCAACCTTCATCGGTACTCTCGTCGCCGCCATCCCAGCCATCGGGAAGTTGCTCCTCTAACCAGGTACTAACCTCCTGGCGAAAATCTTCTTCCTCGGCGGTGAACGTGTACCTCATTGAGGCCTCTTTCTTTCGTCTTCTGTTCTCTTAAGCGCGGGAGACAGTGTCATTGCTGTGGCCCATTACGGACCGACAGCCAGACACGAAACCGTCTTAACGATTCCCGGTACGTTGTGCATCCCGTCGCTGACCAGATTTCCAAGCGTGGGCAGGTCATCGGCCTCAGCGATGGCGATGATGTCGTACGGTCCCGTCACAATATCAACGCTGGTCATCTCTGATACCGATTGGAGTGCGTGGCTGACCTCGGTCGTTTTACCCACGACCGTTTCGATCAAGATGTATGCCCGCGTAGCCATTACGCATCTCTCCTGCTGTGCCCTTTATATGGTCAACAATCAGGTTCCGGCGTTGTTCCAACGTTCCAAGTTCAAAGCTTCTTGAAGCTCTGATACGAAGCGTTGTAACAAGTGGCGTCATGTTATGACCGCCCAAATGGGGTGTCAACGCGAAACACCGCACCCCGAATGACTCGGAAAGTGCGGTGTTTTGAGGATCTGCAGGCCGATCTGCCTGGGGAAGTTAAGAGCCTTCTAGAACGCCAGCTCGTTACGGCCGGTCGTTGGCCCCCCGGAGTTCTGCGGTCTGGGAGAAGGCCTGAGTGCTGGTGGTACGTACGGAATGTACCCGCGGGAGTTGTTGTCCCGGTCACCCACCACGCGAGTCACGCGACTCGGCGGAGCGGGGGATGACGGCGGCCTTTGTGGCGGCGCAGTGTCACGCACGGGTGTAGGAGGTGGCGCAGGCTGGCCGGAGAATGCCGGTATCGGCTGACGCTCCGCCGGAGGTCCGGAATACCGGAAGTTAGCCTGTTCAGCAATTAGCGATAGCAGGGTGCCGGATGCTCCGCGGGGCCGGTATACACCGGTCTCCCACTCACTGACGGTCTGCTGACGCACGCCGAGGTAGTTAGCAAAAACACTTTGGGAAACATCCAGGAACAGCCGTAGCGCTCGAATGCTGTCGGCGTCCCATCGGTGTCTCGGGTGAGTTGGTTGTCTCATGTCCATAGAAGACACGGTAAACAGACCGGGCACCGACAAACTAGCGAAACTTAAGACCTATTCCAGCCGGAATGGAAATTTCTAAATTGCCGGTGCCGCAACGAATGCCCTGTTTACGCCCTATTTACAGGGTAAGTAGGGGACTAAACACTTCTTCCGTATCGAAGGGGCCGACGACGGCGAGGACCAGCTTGTTCTGGTCGATCAGCCTGTTTGCCACGGCCTTCAGGTCATCAATCTGGACCGCGTCATAGTCCTTTATTACTTCATCAACAGACTTCACTTCACCAAGCAGAAGTTCCTGAGAACCGATTGACCCAGCGACCGATCGGCTTTCTTCCATTCGCATCAGGATCCGGCCCTTGGTCAGTTCCTTGGACTTGCTGAACTCATCCTCGGTAACGCCGTCTCTGAGTTTCACCACTTCGTCGATAATGACCTTGATCGCCTCGGTCGCCCGGGCCGGGTCGACACCTGACGACACCTGAAACGAACCGGCGTCCTTGTAGTGGGCGGGACCTGCGTGGATGGAATAGGCGAGGCCTCGCTTTTCACGGACCTCTTCAAACAACCGGCTGCTCATCGAGCCGCCGAAGATTGTCGAGAGAAGACGAAGCGCGTACCGATCATCGTCGTTAGCGGAAATTCCGTGAAGACCCAGAGACAGGTGTGCCTGCTCAGTGTCCCTGTGTTGGAGCCTCAGGCTTGGGCCGCTCAGATTGTCGACGAACGGGAACATCGGTGCCGGTTTGCCGTCGTGAAACCCGTCCATAAGTTCGGCAACGTCCGCAACAACCTGTTCGTGTGACAGTGCACCGGCGACCGATATGACGGTGTTGGAGGCGACGTACTGGGTCCGGAGATACTCTTTGAGCGACTCCGTGCTGACGGACTCGACAGAGTCAACGCTGCCAGCGATGTCCCTGCCAAGTGGCTGAGTCGGAAATAGCAGATCGTCCATCATCATGTCCACGGTCCCTTCCGGGGAGTCGTGGGTGGCCCTTATCTCTTCAAATACGACCTTCTTTTCTTTCTCGATGTCGTCTTCCCTGAAAAGCGGATCCCTGACCATGTCCAGGAGTACGTCCAGTCCGTTCTTGTAATGGGGGAGGGCGATCTTGCACCAGTAACCCGTGGCTTCCCGGTCTGTGTACGCGTTCAGGATGCCGCCGACACCCTCGATGACCTCAGATATCTCCTTGGGCGTGGGTCTCTTTGTCGTCCCTTTGAACAGGAGATGCTCAAAAAGGTGCGACGAGCCGGCAAGTTCATCAGTCTCATAACGAGAGCCTGCCCCAAAGAGAACCTGGATGCTCACGGCCCCGGTATGCGGCATGTTACTGGTGAGCACACGGACCCCGGTGTCGAGCACTGTCTTCTCAAAAGGTGGCTGTATAGACCCGGCTTCAGGCATCAAGACTCCAGTATTTCCGGTATGGGATTAAGTGAACCGGGCGTGTGTGTCGCCCGGCGATTGGGACATATTGGCCGGTGCGAGACCGGGAAGTTCTAACGGTAGGCCCGGAGGGTGCGCCGGTCAATGGAGGCCGGGAAGTATGGCGTTGCGGATTTCACGGCGTGCGTCCGTGTAATCAACCAAGTCGTAGCACTTCCCGGAGACAGAGCATTTGAAATTGATGAATATTGTCCCTCCCCGCAAACAGGGGCACCCGTAAAATCGACCGCTATGCAATCAGCACCCGTGAGTGATACGGATGGGAACGCGCCCGCACATAAGGGCGTGAAGGGTCCCGTGCTGTCCAATAGATCTACAACGTGGATTCTCGGCCTGATCCTCCTGGTGGCGTTGGGATTGCGGTTTTACGGCATCGACTGGGATGACGGGGGGCTGTTCCACCCGGACGAGCGGGCGATCCTGATGCAGACGGAGCGACTGGAGTTTCCGTCATCGCCAGGCGAGTTTGGGGATCTGCTTTCAGTTGAGAGCCCGCTAAATCCCGGCTGGTTCAATTACGGCAGCCTCCCTCTCTACGCGTTGCGCACAGTACAGGCGGTAGCGTCTCCTGTCACAGATTGGGACCTGTTCGATCTGCGGATTCCGGGCAGAACGATGTCCGCGCTTGCCGATACGGTGACCATCCTGCTGATGTTCGCGCTCGGTGCCCGCTGGTATGGACGGCGGGTAGGGCTGCTAGCTGCGGCACTTGGTGCGTTGGCCGTGCTCCATATACAACTCAGCCACTTCTTCGCCGTCGATACGATCCTCGCCATGTTCATCCTGGCGACACTTCTCGTGTCAGCACGTGTGGCGTACGGCGGGAGTCGGAGGGACACGGCACTTGCGGGAGTGCTGTTCGGGCTGGCTGTAGCTACCAAAGCATCTGCCGCGCCACTGGTGATAGCAATTGCCGTATCCCACCTGATATACGCGTTCTCCATCTCAGGAGACCGGTTCGCGTTTGTTTCTCCAGACCGAGAGAGAGTTCGAACCTTTGTCGTTGGGGGAGTGATCGCTGGCGGGGCGGCTTTCCTAACGTTGCTCGTCGCACAGCCCTACATGTTCATCGACTTCGACCAGTTCTGGACGGACATCACGCGCGAGAGTGAGATGGTCCGGCGGATAGTCGACTTCCCTTACACCCGTCAGTACGAGGACACTCCCCGGTTCCTTTATCAGGCGTTGCAACTTGGTCTATGGGGTCTCGGGCCTGTTCTTGGGCTCACGGTGTGGGCCGGACTGGGTGCAGGGGTGGTCGCTGCTTGGCGATCTCGGCGTAAGGCCGACCTTGTGGTTCTTGCCTGGGTTCTGCCGTATCTGGCGATCACCGGCTGGTTCGACGTGAAGTTTCTGCGCTACATGCTTCCAGTCACGCCGCTGTTGTTGATTTTTGGAAGTCGCGCCGCGTGGTGGCTCGTTGACGCTCTCCGAAATATCGGGACGCACGCAAACATCCTCGTACTGCGTCGAGTCGCGGCTCCTCTGGTGATTGGCATCCTGCTTGTGTTCACCGCCCACTACGCACTGGCATTCGAGTCGATTTACGCAAAATCGCATCCGGCGCAGAACGCTTCTGAGTGGATCGCGGCCAACGTGGAACCGGGTTCCACCATCCTCAAAGAACACTGGGACGAGGGCATACCTGAGCTGTACCAGTACAAAGTCCGGGAGCTTCCCCTCTACAACCACGACTCACTGGTCAAGTTAAACGAGGTGTCCAACTCGCTGTCCGACGCCGATTACCTCGTGATCTTCAGCAATCGTCTCTACGGCACAATCCCACGCCTGCCAGAGCGTTACCCGTTCACAACCGTCTATTTCGAGAAGCTTTTCGGAGGCGAGCTCGGTTACGAACTTGCGTATACGGACAATCGAGAGACATCTTTTCTTGGTATCGGGTACGACGCAGACCGACTTTCCCGCGTCGACCTGCCACGTCCGGACGGATTCGACGCTCCGTCGGGGCTGAACGTATCGCTTGGTTGGGCGGATGAAAGTTTCACTGTTTACGACCACACCCGTCCGATGGTGTTTAGGAACTCCGGTAGATTTTCCGCCGAGGATATTCAAGGAGTCATCGAGGCACAGGTCGGACCCAGCACACAACCGCTGGGTCTCCAACTCACTGATGACGAGCGCTCAATACAGGTCGCCAACGGCACCTTCTCCGACATCGTGAACTTCGGGCCTGAAACCGCGGGCTGGTCCTGGATAATCTGGCTCGCCGTCATTCAAGGACTCGGTCTGGTGGTGATGCCGATTGGATATGTCCTGTTCAGACCACTGCCCAACCGTGGTTATCTTCTGCATAAGCCGCTGGGCTTGTTGCTGGTGGCGTTCGTTGCCTGGTTCATGGCGTCTGTGGGTATCGCTGAATTCAGCCGTGGTTCCGTGGTTCTCGCCATCATTATTTGGGCTGTCGTGTCTACAGCGGTGGGATGGTCACTGCGAGTTGAGATAGCCAGATTCCTGCGTGCCCGGTGGCGAATGGTGTTCGGCATGGAAGCACTTTTCCTTGTTGCCTTCATCGCCTTCCTGCTTGTACGGGTCGCCAACCCGGACCTGTGGCACCCCTGGCGGGGCGGCGAGAAACCGATGGACTTCGCCTACCTGAATGCGGTGACACGATCCGCAGTTATGCCGCCATACGATCCGTGGTTCGCCGGTGGCTACCTGAACTACTACTACTTCGGCCAGTTCGTGGTAGCGACGATGATCCGGCTGACCGGAATAGTGCCATCGGTCGCTTACAACCTGGCGGTCCCGATGTTGTTCGCCATGACCGTGGGCGGTGCTTTCACCGTCGTTCACGGTCTAGTCGAACGTGTGCAACTCCGACCGGGCGTGGCCAAAAAGGGCGCTATCTCGGCCGTTGTAGCCGGGTTAACTGGAGCGCTTTTCGTGACCGTGATCGGGAATATGGACGGGCTGATACAGGTCGTTCAGGGCGCTAACAGGGTGTTCATTGAGGGCGAGGAGTTCGGAACGTTCGACTTCTGGCGCAGCTCACGGATGTACGCGTCGGATTCCGGCGGAAACGAGATCACTGAGTTCCCGTTCTTCTCATTCCTGTTCGCTGATCTCCACGCCCACATGATCGCCATCCCGTTCGTGTTGCTAACGATTGGACTGGCGATTGCCGCATTCCTTCGCACAACCTCATCCCCCCGTGGCACGCCTATGGCGACCATCGCCGGACTCGCAGCACTTGGGTTGAGCATCGGTGCACTAAGGATCACTAACGCGTGGGACTTTCCGACGTCGATGGGACTGGTGGCGATTGCACTCGTATTTGGGGAGTTACTGTCCAAACGGGGGACCTTGCAGGCCCGAATCGGTCGCGGGCTGGGCAGGGTCGTGCTGGTCGGCGTACTGAGCCTGGTGCTATTCCTGCCGTTCCATCAGCGTTACGAGGTGGAAGCCGGGTTGGACCGTAACGAGATCCTCAGCCCGCTCTGGCGCTACATGACGATCTACGGGATATTCCTGTTAGGACTGGCTGCATACCTCGCCATAGAGATTCGGCGAATCGCCCGTTCAGGACAGCTCGCTGAAATGGCCCCTGCCTGGTTACGTAACGCTGCTCTTGTAACCGTGGGCGTTGTGGTCCTGTTCACGGCGCTGTTGACCGCAATAGTCGCCACCGGACAGGCAACTCTTGCGTTCACCTTGATCGGGGTGTTGCTGATGTCCGCCGTGTGGATATTGGCGTTTCGCCGCCGAGACGCTGACCGGATGGAGTTGGGGATAGCCACCGCCATCGCGTCCGTGGCCCTTGGGTTAGGGGCGTTCCCGGAACTGTTCTCGGTAAAGGACGACATCTCCCGTCAGAACACCGTGTTCAAGTTCTACCTGCAGGCGTGGGTGCTATTTGGGGTCGCCAGCGCGTACTTGTTGTGGCGGTTGTGGGCCTTCAGCGACATCGTCTTCTCTAACGGTGGCTTCCTGTCGTGGACACGCGTGAGGGTGGTCGGTTTCGCCGTGTTTGCACTAATGCTGGGCGCCGGACTGATTTATCCGATTCGGGCAACACCGGTGAGGGTGAACGACCAGTTCAATCCCGAAGGCTCAGGCCTTGATGGGGCGGAGTTCATGGTCGACGCCGTCTACTTCGATGAAGGAACCCCGCTAGCGCTAGGGCACGACCTCAAGGGCATCCAGTGGCTTCAGGACAACGTTGAGGGATCCCCTGTCATCGTTGAGGGTCTGTCTGAGCTATACCGCTGGGGCAACCGTGTGTCCATACACACGGGCTTGCCTGCCGTGATTGGCTGGGACTGGCATCAGCGTCAACAGCGTCCGGAATTCGCTGGCGCGGTGACACGTCGCAGGTTCGAGGTCGACAACTTCTACAAAACGCGTGACATGCCCCAGGCGGTTGAACTACTCAGGAAGTACGACGTGAAGTACGTCTACGTCGGAGAGATGGAGCGTACGCACTACCCGGACTTCGGTATCGCCAAGCTGGACAGCATGGAAAGCTACGGATTGACTTCGGTTTACAGGGACGGCCCTGTCACCATCTATGAGTTCCAAGATCCCGAGTCACCGGTAGTAAGTCGTTAGATCCGAGGGATAGTTAACTGAATGTTCTCGGCATCAATCAATCCCAGGCGCATCGGACTCCAGACGCTTATCGTCTCCGTGGTGGTCAGCGCTGTTCTTGCGATCTTCTCATTGTTGAGAGGCGAATTCTCAGACACCGACGGTCAGATACTCGTAACAGCGTTGTCCGTCGCCGCCGCCAGTATGCTCACGCTCGCTAACGGCGTTGTGATGGAGCAAGGCCGCAGCCGACTGGTAGCGGCACCAGCGATACTCGTCTCGATCCTGGGATTCGCGCTACTGATCGTCCAGATCTGGACCGATTTTGATTCCACGGACCAGATTCGTCTGGCGGTAAGCGCCATCTTCCTGGGCACAATGTTGACCCACTGGGCGCTCGTCTCGATAACTCGTCTTCCGTCCCGACATCAATGGCTCCAGCTAATTGCATACCCATCAAGCGGTTTGCTCGCGACCCTGCTGATCGCCGCCATATGGGAGAAGATCGAGGGAAGCGCCAACGTTCAGATCACGGGCGTTGTTGGCATCGTTACGGTATCAGTTTCGATCATATTGCCCGTACTTCAGCGCCTGTCACGGGACGAGACTTCGGGGCGTAAACGAGTACGCTACTGCCCGTATTGTGGTGAAGCGGTGAACGCAGGCCGACGCGGCACCACCTGCTCTTCATGTGGCACCGCGTTCCGAGTTCTGTCTGCCTGAACGGAATTTCTTCTCAGGAACCGCGTTCAGGGACGATCAGACCGTAATCGCCATCGTGACGTTTGTAGATAACGCTGATCGTGTTGTCGGCCGAGTTCTGAAAAACGAAGAAACTGTGTCCTAGCAACTCCATCCGGCTGGACGCCTCTTCGACCGTCATCGGTGACATCTCGTGAGTTTTGGTCCTCACGATGTGGCCGTCCTGAAGTTCTGAGACGGACTCACCGTCAGGGCCAACAGCAGCTTCCGTTGACTCTTCGGCCACGCCAGCGCCAGGTTCGATGGGCGTAAGTTCCTGGAGAACCGTAGTTTCCCAATCGGTGAGGCTGGTCCGACGCTTGGACTGGCGCGTCCGGTAGCGACGGATCTGGCGGGCGACGACATCTGCGATTGCATCTATCGCCACATAAAGGTCTTCTGCCCGCTCCTCGGCCCTCAACACCGTGCCGCCTTTAAGCGTCGCCGTCACTTCTGCCACAAACCTGTCGGACGCTATCTTCGTCCCCTCTTTTCGTAAAACAAGTCGCATCGGTACATCATCCCGAAGGCGACTTGCCACCTTTGCGAGACGCTTTTCTGCGTACTCCGTAACGGCGGGGCTAGACGGCAGGTTCTTGGCGGTAACGGTGAGTTCCACTAAAGTCCACCTCCGGGGTCGACATTTCAGATATCACTAATTGCGACTGGGACGACAGCCATCCCTCGCTTCAATTCTATTTTAAGGGCCATCGGTGTCGGATGAATGGGTGGAATCATGAGGATTACAGAACTCGCTCGCAGAGCCGTATCTGAGACCACGAACGCCCTGTTCCCGGCACACTGCGCACATTGTGGTCGGGACGGGAGTTTCCTGTGTCAGACCTGCATCGCAGAATCAACTCGACTGACCAGTGACGGTTCATGCCGACGATGCGCCCTTCCTACAAACGATGGATCACTATGCGGACGTTGCTCTGCCAATCCGCCACCTGTGTCGTCGCTAGTTGCCGCGTTCGCATTTGATGGTGCGATCCGTTCTTCCGTTCTCGCCCTGAAATACGAAGGTTTGCGAGCCATGGCACCCGTGCTCGGCGGTGAGATGGCGACCCGATGGGGGACTCGACGCAAGCTTCCCGATGCCGTCGTCCCGATTCCGCTACATCGTTCCAGATTGAGGTCACGCGGGTACAACCAGGCTGAACTTCTGGCAGGTCCTGTTTCGGAACTTCTGGAGCGACCAATTCGGTCGGACCTGCTTCGTCGCATTATCGATTCACCAGCTCAGGCCGGGGCTTCCGACGAAACCGAAAGGGCGAAGCGTGTTAGTGGCGTTTTTGGGGCATCTAGTGATGTTGCGGACCTGCATATCCTGTTGGTTGATGACGTCGCAACGACGACCAGCACCATCAATAGCGCAGCGCAAACATTGCTGGATGCCGGAGCATGGGGCGTCTCAGCACTCGTACTTGCACGAGAGTTGTAAGTACCCGTCCAGCCGTTGTCCGCTTCGCACACCGTCGTTGTAGGATTCCGGACGTGACATCTCCAATACGCGCAGTCTTCTTTGACCTGTACGACACCCTCATCGGTTTCGACCCGCCACGTGAAATTATCCAGGGGCGCGCCATGGAACCGTTTGGCATGGGCTCGAACAA